>Ga0114932_10004651_pt1 | contig 12691 bp, 7 predicted proteins | sample 2SBtaG_2_FD_87286 | JGI IMG/M metagenome (GOLD analysis project Ga0114932, IMG submission 87286) | Deep subsurface microbial communities from Kolumbo volcano to uncover new lineages of life (NeLLi) - 2SBTROV12_ACTIVE470 metaG | ecosystem: Environmental > Aquatic > Marine > Volcanic ...
AGGTGTAGGTGTTGGTGGTGCAGGTGGCGCATCTGTTACTTCATCAGCTACATCTACCTGTACGTTTGTTACATCTACAATATCCAAATTCATTGCATCCAATTCAGGAAAACCTGTAGATGGTGCAGCTTCTGCTGCTACTGCCTCTGGCTCATTCTGCATTGTCATGTCCCTCATGCCTCCTAAAGCATTATTATCTTGCTAGATGGAGCAACTACACCAGTAGTCCCTCCACTTCTAGTTCTTCGTTCAGCGACTGGGATTGGCCCTCGTAACACTCCTATCTCAGGAAACATTACCCTTCGTAATCGTCCTATCATGCTTTCAATTTCATCTTCAGTTAACTCATTGCTAGCATTTTCTCTTATCCAGGCTACCCTTGCGTTAAATGTATCCATATATTCTTTTTGTCTTTCAGGAGTTAATAGACGACCTATCTCCACATGGATACCAGTTCCTGCACGAGCAACTGCTGCCTTCTGTTCTGGCGTAAACTTTGCAAGAAGCTTGTCTCGTTCAGCATCAATATAATCCCACCTGTCAGAGATAGCGGCTGCCTGTGCTTCTTTACTATCGTAAAGTTCATACCATTCATTTAATGCCTGTTTAATTGGGTCATCGGATTTCTTTCTATCATCCTCTATCCCAACAGATCTCTTGTATTCTTCCAATTTGGCATTCATAAGTTTCTTCTGCTGGAAGTAAATACTTCGCATCTCGTAATCAGAAGCACTTGCTGCCCACTGTTTCATCATTTCTAGTTCAAAGTCTTGTTGTAATTTTTCTTTTCTTCTGAAGAATAATCCCCAATCACTATTTGAATCTCTTGCTTCTAAGTTGTATTGATCCTTAACAATTTCTCCGAGCAAATCATTCTTTATCCATGACTCAGCTATATCTCTCGTGGATACAGCATCAAGGTTAAATCGCTTTATTCCCTCTTCAACAGTTACATCAGCAAGCGTTGCCATAGAAGACCTAGCTCCTAGAAATCCAGTGACTGCTGCCGCTGCACTATCACCTTCAATTAGTCCCTGTATTGCAAAAGGCATAAATGTTTGGGTTGTATACCAAGCAAGCTGTGGCATGGTTTCAACAACGTCATAAGGTGCTGCGTTAACATCAAAGACTGCTTCCACAGCAGCACCACCAAAGTTCATTGCTGGCGCACCTCTGCTTCTTAGCACATGCAAAAGAGGATTTGCAAACTGATCAGTTGATTTCCACTGAGCTAGTGGTTCAAAGTCACCCTGTACTGCACTATATGAAGCATGTACAAGTTTTGCGTGCATCGAAGCAAGTGATCTCCAGAATCCACCAATTCCATACCACTCATTGTCCATCTTAATTGCTAGAAACTTTTTACCTGATGTCGGGTTAACAGACTGCATACTCATGTTATGAGCCTGTTCATGCGAATATCCTTGGTTGGTGTAATAGGTATAGCTTGCAATATAAAACGTACTTATGCTGACTGTAAGAATTGATCCAACATTATGCAAAGCACTTACTGCTTTTGTTATCTCTGCAAAGTTTGCAATTTCTCTATCACTAAGTTCTCGTCCTTCTCTTCGTGCCTGAGCTATTGCTTTCTGCAAAGGCGAATCTCCAATCCTTCCGCCAGTCAGTCCATAGCGGAGATATCCTGCATCCCTTGTCTTTGCAATGTGGTAAACACCTCGCATTGCATCAGCAAATACAGATGCAGTTGCCCTTGTCAGGCGTGGAGATAATCCAACCCAGAAGTTTTCAGTAGTCTTTGATGAAACACTTCTTCCTACATCAGTTGTATTAAATGCACCTGTTAGGTTTGATATCTCATGTTTCAGTGATTGCCTAGCTTGGTTACTTAAATTACCATCTGCATCTACATAATTAGATTTTAATACTTTATACCAGTGGACTCGGTTCATCAGTGACCCAGCGTTATATGACCTCTGGAATGCACTGACAATGGCACTTCCTGTTTCTCTAAATGGATTTTTCGTACCCATGTTTACAGGAGCTTGTAAATAATCCAAGTAAGAACTAATATCAACAGACCCATCTTTTCTCAGGAATCGATAGACCTCATGGTCACCAACACCAAGACCCATATCAATAATTTCGGTAATAGTATTACGAAGGTCTGGATCTCTTTTTAATGCCCCAGCTAACCAGTTAGCGTTATATGTTGCTGACATTTGATATCTTGTTACATCAGCCCACCTTAAAGGATTTCGGAATAAGAGTGGCAAACCTATAGTCATCGAGAATGCAAGGTCAAAACCTGTAGAGGTAAACCGCCAAAAGTCAGCTACTTTTGAAAGACTCCTAGCTGTTTTACCAGGGCCTGGAAATAAACGACCTGTGCCGACTAATCTTTCCATCCCCTCGAAAGCTCTTTCCATATTCACAAGGACACGAGCATCAACAATCAAATCTTGCATATTAACTCTGGCAAGATCTTGAGCTTTATTCGTACTCATTCCCATAATATGGTTTAACTCTACAAAGGTAAGATTGCCCTCTTTGTTGTTTGCATAAAACATTCTGCTAGGCCAAGTAAAATCTTCAGCAGCAACAGCACCGCGTGTAGTTAACTGAACTCTAACTCTTTTATTAGCTTTGTTAATAGCAGTTTGCCATTTTTTATTTGCTTTTGTTTTTGCTGCTGTTGTTATCTCATCTATTCTTTGAATAGATAACTTACCTTCAGCTTCCATAAGAAGCCTATTTTCATCCGCTTTCTTTATAGATGCATCCCAATCATCATCTGCTTTTTTCAAGGATTTTTTAACATTCCTTATAAGGTTTTGGCCTTTTTCTCCTATATTTTTAAAATCCTGATCATCAGCTAGTCTTGCAAATGTATGAGCAAGTGTTTTTTTATCTAATGCAAAACCATACTCAGGATCTGTAGCAACATCACGAAAATCTTTTAAGACTTGAGTTGTCAATGCGTCTTTTGTTCTTGCAGTAAGCAAAGCTATGATATTAAATTCATATCCATTAGAACCAGGTCCTGCGGCTATTCCTTCTGCTATTGACGCATAATATCTATCTTGATTCCTGTCTGACTTTGATAAAGCTCTACGACCATTAGCAAAAGACAAAACTTCTCTTGGCATTAGTTTTCTACCACGAGTAATAACATCCTTTGCAAGATCAGTTTTATCTACATATAAAATATTTTCAAGCTCATCGAGTGCATCACCTAGTTTATTAAGAGTAAATCTTGTATGGTTAGCTCCATACATAGTTGTCTTATTAAACAGTTCATCAAATAATTGTTCTCGCCTAGCAAAATCTAAAAGCTTTCCATCTTTATCAAAAAACAATGTTTGATAATCAAATGTTTTCTTTCCATTTATTATTTCACCATCAAACTGTTTAAAGTTACCTTTTGTTATTTCCCCAGTTTCTGGATTTCTTTTACGGTTTGAAATGAATAATTTTTTAATATCGGCAAGAGTTCCGTTTTTGTGAAATGTATGTGCGTAAAACATTTCATATAAATCATTTGCATAAACAGCAGCCTCATCTCCTCGTGCCACGGCATCAAGGTATTCCTGTTTACCCCACTGACCATTTAATGCATTGTCTGGGCCGTTATACATAGGATATGAATCATAGAATTCCGAAGTAACTGATCTTCTTTCAATAGATCCTTTTGTCAAAGAACCTGGTATTCCACGAATACCCATTTGAGGAGCAACACGTCCAGGCGCACTTAGAACAATCTCTTCTATAAAACGATGAACATCATTTAATGCCCTTGCTGGTATTGATTGAAGTCTTGATTCAGCAGCAGCAGTTACCATCCTTGCCCAGCTATCACTAACCCACCACTGGTTTACTGAACCAATAGTTGCATCAAGAAACTTTGCTACATTGTGGTGGAAAGTTCCTACTCCTGAGCCACCAAGGACTCCCTTGGTAACCCAGTTTGCAATTAATGAACGCTCTGCTGATTGCCTAAATCTTATTGCAGCATCAACAATTCTATCAACAAACCCAGAAAGAAACTGTCCTTCAGTTCTTACTTCAATATCATCACGAGCTTCCTTGGTGACATTGCTTATTGGGTTAGTTGTTTGATCACCATTAAAATCAGAAGCTGGTTCATGCTTTGTTTTTAAACTTAAATCTCTTCCTGACCTTTGAGCAGCAGGGTTTTCATATGTATCTTCTGCAATTTTACGAAGGTTTTCAGCAGTTTTGGTTCGTTGTTCACGTAACCTTGCAATGCTTGTTTCTATTTTTTCAATTTGCTCTTGGCTAAAAGAAGCCCTAGGTTCTTTTACAGTAATAAGTGTTACATCAGGATCTGACTTGAGATCACTAAGCCTGTCTATTACTTCAGCATTTGCTAAATCAGGGTCATCAAGGATTTGTTTGTACGCATCAATGTCACGCATGGTAAGATCGCGTGTTTTTTTCCTAGCAATAACACTGAGCAAGGCAGCACCTGTTACTTCCCTGCCAGCTATGTCATACGTCTGATTAAGAATGCTAAGTATCTTATTCTTATCAGGATTTAATGCTCTTGATAATTGAGTCCTTTTATTTCTTGCAATTCGTAAATTATTTGCAATAGTCCCTCCTAAATCTTTATCTTCTTCTCGTATTTTTTTAATTGCTCTTTCTTTTTGAGAAGCTTCCTTTGCTTTTCTTTTAATTTCATTTAAAGAATCAGTCATTTCTTTTCTAAATGCTGAAGGAATACCGCCACGAATTGCATCTTTAACACTGCCATCAACAGCATCCCAATCTGGATTTATACGAATATTTGGATTGCCGTCAGGTGCAGTACCAGCACGCCTGACAATGTCATCGCGAGCTTTAAGTGCATCGTTTACATCATCCTGCGCTTTATTAAATGCTGATTCTGCATCATCTATCTGCTTTTTATAATCATTCTCTAATTTTTTTATTTTATCGTTTGCTGTATTTCTTGCATTGATTCTTCTGGCTAATGCCATTGGAGCAATTCTTCTACCTTTTCCCGTTGTAGCAGCAGCCAATGCCTTTTGAAGTTGACTTGCCGCTGCTCGTGATGCTCGAAGTTGGCGAGTTATCCAGTTTTCAACCTCGCCCTCAAATGCATAAGCTACCTGAATAGATTGATCTGGATTTGTTAGCCGTTGTTCTTCGGCTACATCATCAGCTAATCGGTTTGCTTGTATTGGGTCTTTTGCCTCAATATCTATCTCTGCATCAGGAGTATTAACTTTAGCCTGAGCCTTTTCAGGGTCAGGTAATTTCTTTGGTCGAGCCATCCGATAAAGTTTTGTTGCCCCTTTACCTAAAACAACATCCAATGGCAACTCTGCTGCAAGCCTTCCTACATCAAGCCTGTCTATCTTTGCCTCTGGCCCTGCAAGCCAGTCAGGTAAATCAAGACCCTCTCCAGGAAGATCCCAAACCCAACCGCTTTCAGCTTCAGCACCTGCTTCAAGCCCTGCCCATGTCCTTGCAATCCAGTTCTTGTCAGCGTTCTCTGCGCTATTGAAAGCAGTTTCAAATGTTTTTTCTAATTCCTGCTCACCAGGTAAAAGCTTTTGTATTCCATACAGTGTTGAGGTTGCAAATGGATCATAGATGTTTTCACCAACCCATCCTAATGCACCCAATGCTTGACCTATTAGTGGCGCACGGACAGCGGCTCCAAGGACTCCACCGCCCTCGATAAATCCTACATCCCCTGGTTCTCGTGGAACATCTGGGTATCTCCATCTATCCTCTGGTAGAGGTGCAGGAACAACGCCTTGTGGCGTTGTTGGAGCGGTAGCTCCAAATGGAGTTTGTGCTTGTTGTGGTTGGGTTGTACCAACGCCTATGGCAGCAAGAAGAGTGGCATCATCACGCACCCCTTGATCCCAAAGAGCTTTCATCTTTGCTTCTTGTTCAGGAGTGAACGCCATTAGTAGGTTATCCATCGCGCACTAGGCGCAAACATCCTTTGTCCCATTGGACCTGCTCCATAGCCTGACCTTGCATATGGGCTTTCTCTTCTAAATCTGTCGTATCCTGTGAATCTTCCTAGCTGTCCACCTGCACCAGCCATCGGTTGCTGGAATACATCCTTTTGAAGAAAGTCTTGGAACCGCATAGTAGGCACATTGCCCTGTCGCATCTGCCGTGCAAGCTCACCAATATACTCACCCTGAATCTGATTAAACTGATTCTGGTAATAGCGGCGCATAGATGGAGTCATCTGCGTCTGAGGGTCTTGCAAGAAACTCTGATAGAGCGCACGAGGCTGTGTTTCTAGGAAATCATCAAAGTTTAGAAAGTTTTGTTCAGCCATGTTATCCCCCTAATCCTCCTGGAGTGAAGCTAGAAACTGCTTTTTGTCCTGCTGGAGATAGATAATTTTGAAAACCCTGACTTACAGGAGTATCACCAAACAGTGACAGCAAGCTTCGCTCTGGTTGTGCAAGCATTGCATATGTTAGTTGCTGTGCTATTCGATCCCTTGCATCTGACCTGAAGTATGGAGACATCTGCCCAAGTGTTGGCGCAGCCAATGCTCCTATCAATCGCTTATTTGTTGGGTCTTCAAGGTCACCAAGGTAAGAGAGCAGTTCCTGCCTGTAGGGATCGGTAGTCCTTGTTCTGTCTTGTAATGTAGCAAGCAGGTCAGCTTGTTGCGCTCTGAGTTGTTCACCTGAAAGCCTACCCAAACTAGGTGCGCCTCTAGCAAATTCCTCAAACCCAGGCTGGAATTGAGGAGCAAGTCCTCCTGATGCCTGTTGTGATGCTTGAGCTAGTTCCAATGCATACCGTGGTTCTATAAAACGATTGAAGTAATCCTGAACACCCTGCTGTCCAAACTGCGATAGCTGTGGTGTTTGAATTTTGTTACCTGCTTCATCAGTAAGGAACTCACCTGTTGCTCCCAAGCGTGTGAACTGCTGAAAAGGACTTTGCAATCCATACAATTCACTTTGTAATTGCTGTAGTCCCATCGGAGTTGTGGCTGCTGCAAGCCTATCCCTTAGCTGTTCCCAGGTTTCACCTTCAGCCGAAGCTGGACCTGCTGGTCGCTGTTGCTCTGCTGAAGAACCAAGCGGCCCAGGCATTGGAACAGACCCTGTAACAGGAGGTTTTTCACCAGGAGGTTTTTCACCAGGAGGCGTTTCACCAGGAGGCGTTTCACCAGGCGGTGTTATAAATATCTTGTCATTTTCTAAATATTTACTAACACTCTCTGGGCTCCACCAGTTAACATCTAAATCAATCTCATCAGAAGTTAGGCTAAATGGTTTATTTAAAAATGCATTTTCGTAGGCGGTCTGGCTTTTTGTAATTCGCTTATCTAAACCTGCAAGCAAATCATCATAGACTCTTACATCATTATTCAATCCAAGTATTTGATCATCAAACTTTTTTAATTCTGCTTTATGAGCAGCTTGGAATTCTGGAGTATTACGATGAGCATCCCCACCTGGATGATTATTCCATCCTATTAAATAATTAGCTTTTAACTGTTCAACATTTCTAATATTAAGCTCTCTAGCTTTTTTCTCTTTTTGAATATCTGAGGATCTATTTTGTACTACCGTTGAATACCAAAATGCTTTTACATTCGCAGGAACAGTCTCAATCTTAATTAACTCTAGCCAGTTAGCAGGGACAAATCGCATATCACCAGAGTTACCAAGTCTTGGAGACTTTTTAAGAAAGTCCCTTGCATCCTTGCGTGCTTTCTCTTCAAATTCAGCAAAGTTATAGGTACTTTCTCTTAGTTCATCTGGGTCAGTGCCTTGTGGTCCATCATCATCGTCATCACCCTCATCATCACCGTCATCATCACCGTCATCATCGGCAGCGGCTTTAGCATCTGCCTCTGCTTTTGCTTTAGCAGCGGCAGCAGCAGCGGCGGCAGCTAGTGCGTCAGTTGTTGCTTTAATTTTATCATCGCGTGTTTGTGCGCCTTCGGGGTTTTGCTCCCTCATGTACAGCATTCTTTGCCTTGCGCCCTCAGAAGATTGAGCCCAGTCATCAAAGGTATCTTCGATATTTGTTTCTGATGTACCGACTCTGAAGTTTCGTGATAGTCCCTCATAGTCAGAACCCTCAACACCAGTCCATGTCTCAAAGCCTGGCGATCCAGCGGTTGCACCTGTGTTTACAAAATCTCCAAACGAAGCAATTTTCGTTGGGCCTGTATCTCCATCGGAATCTTTTGCATCCCAGCCTTTTTTATTTTCATTAAGGTATTTGGCTAGCCATCCACCAGCAGTACCAGAAAGATAATCATTGATATTCCGTGGAGGGTCATCATCCTCGGCATCCATGTCATAGGCATCAAGGGCTTGTTGGGCAAGCCTTCGGATTCTTGAACGCTCTTCGTAGGGTAATGAGTAAAAATAATCTAGTGGATTCATACTACAAACCTCCTGGGCCAAACGTGCCTAGTTCTTCGATGCCCTCTGGTCCTCTTGCTCCTGGCCTAGGTGTACCAGGCATTGGTGACATTGGTGGTACTGGCTCTGGTGGAGGGCCACCCATCATAGCATCAGGCATTACCTCTGGTTCCATGCCCTGTGGAGGTGGGCCACCAGGCATTCCACCACCCATCATGCCGCTCATCTGAGCATCAGCTTGCTGACGCTGGAATAATTTCTGTCGCATCATGAACATCAGTTCACCCATGTATATCTGGGCTAGGTCCATGCGGCCTCTGTCCTCTGCACCCTTCATCAATGTCATGAGTGTTGCCTCTGGCAGCATTCTTTCTGCCATCTGTGCATTGATTGCATCATCGATACTCTCTGCATCCTGCAATCCGAGGATCTGGTCACGGATATACATGTCAGGCAGCAATGGTGTCGGGCCTTCTCGTGCCGTCTGAGCCATTGCGTACTTGGTCATATCGTCCTGTGGTAGCTGCGTGATCAGTGATATCTCGGTATCACCTGCCCTGCGAACAACATCAGGGGTAATCATCTCTGAGAAGTAGGTGCGGTTCATTGCCCTGCCGCTCAGTGACATGGGTTCAAACCTGTTTGTCAGGTACTCATCAACGAGCAGCATGCAAACCTGCTTATAGACATTTTCCATAGCCTCAAGCCTTGGGTTAATTACCGAAGCGATACCCTGCCTGAGCGTATTGAGTGCAAATCCAGATAGCTGGAACTGCAATTCACCGAACACGCTGTGTGGAAGCGAGCCACGCTGGAGTTCTCCCGATATCATCTGCATAAAGACGGCCAAGTCCCTGCCTGTCTCCTGCAATCCGAGCGGCTGCACGTCCTCACCCTGTGCGAGTGCTATCTCCGAGCCAGCCTTGTAGGGGTCTTCCTCCAATGTCTTGGTTCCATCACGCGAGAGTACCTTCAATCCCTGCTTCTTTGTACGAGCCGTTAGCTCAAGCAGCGTCGATAGGATACTGTTGTGGTTATTATAGACGTTTCTCGTAGCTTTAAAGACAGATTCACCGTAATCCGCAATAGCATCACGCCATTCCGTTACATCTGCGTCCTGAATCCAAGGCTGCATGCCAACGCATCCGACAAATACAGGGCATCGTGGTGCGCCGTGGATGGTTGGTCGCTTCAGCACCCTGCCACCCTCTGCCAGGACGGTGTTTATCTCACCATCGTAGTAGTCATAAACCTCGATACCCATGTCCTGACCGCCGAGTGCATTGGGTGGTTCCTCAATATCAACGCCGTACTGTGCCTTTATCTCCGCACGAGTCTTTCGTATGCGGTAGCAAGCCCAGTCGAGTCCGTTTTCGCCGATACCCCAGAAGGTATGCAGTGGATCCCACGGTGTTACGTCCACATGGGTGTTGCCATCGTTGTCTTTTACGAGTAAAACCCTGCCAGCATACCAGCCACGGAGGGTGACATACCATGAGAACTGCTGTCTTATCGTTGGTTGAAGCCGCCTCTGGAGGCGTTCATCGGCTGCACGCATGCTGCCCAGGATAAATCGCTCCTTGGCATCGTTTGCATTGCGTTGTTCTTCGTTGCCCATGTTGTAAGGGATGCGTATAACGAGTTCGGCATCGGTGAGGAACGACACCACCTTGTCCGCGTAGGTCTGTGGTTCGTTGGATGTATAGGATTCATAGCCCTCACCTGCATCGTACTCTTCTAATCGGTACAATCGATAGTCATCAGTAAACCGATCACGCAGTGCATCGGTGTCGTAATCGTGCTGCTCGACAAGATCGATGATTTCCTCTGGTTTTTTTCTAGCCATCACCACCGCCTTACGCGAATCTTCTCACGATTCTGCACATAGCCATAACCGTACTTGTCTATAATGCCATAAATCAATGCTTTTATGGCGTGATTGTATTTATCTTCAGGGGTTTCGCCAAGTATTGACCCATCCCTGTCTGTCTTCCACCTGTATGCCCTAGTCTGACCATCGAACGGATTAGGGGCTGCTCCGAATTCTGATAATAACCCCTGACAGTGTGGTGCGACAACCAGTTTCGGTGTATTTGTCAATGGGTCTGGCTTTAAAAACCCCTTCAATCTTTCGGTTCCGTCATTAATTCTGACCTTATTGTAATTTAAATACAACCCTGTTTGCTCCAGCCACACCTCCGCAGGTGCAGCCATAGACTGATGCTGGAGTCCGGCGATGTCTATCACGCCATGCTTTACATCAGGCCACCACTCCTTATTCTGGGCAAGCTGGATAATCTCAGAGGTGATTAATCCCTGCTCGTAGATCTCATCTATGACCCAGAACTGGCCATTTATCTCCTGCACTGCCATGACAGCGTAGGCTCCTGCGTAACCAGGGTCCATCCAGATCTGGACAGGGGTATCCTTCACATAGGAGACATCCTGCACATGCATATCGGGTCTGAATTCTGGGAAGACTATGCCGCGAGGTGGGCTTGGTATGCCCTCGATGCGTTCAAGGAAGAAGTCATCGGATGAATCGCGCATCAGTCTTTGTATTTCGGGGTCATCCTTGCCGCCTGGGTAGAGGTGAAAGTTGGAATATGAGGGGAGGTTGAAGCTTATTTCATCTCCCATGCCGTGTTCCCATGCGATCTGCATCTGGGGATACCACCCCAGAGAACCTTCGTGTGTACCCGATAGGAACAGCCATCCTCGCTTAGGAGCGACTCTTCCACGTAGCCGATAGAATGTTTCAAGATCAAGCTGCGATGCCTCACAACCGAGGATTCCATTTGGCGCACGCATTGCGAGGGTCCGTGGGTCCTTTGCTGATTTCGTTTCGATTCTCGTGCCATCGACCAACACAATCTTTCCAGGGTCTATGCGTTTTGATACCTCTGCGAGTATGCCGAGCTTGGCAAAATCCTCTGCCAGATACTCGAACTCAGCCCTTGTCCGCTCGTAATCAGCGGCAACGAGCCAGTACAGAGACTTCTCGCCATCCTCAAAGCACCTGCCCAATAGGAATTTACTTGCCACATACGACTTACCAGCCTGCTCACCACCTGCCACGAGGATAAATCGCTTGTCACTCTCCAGAATTCTCTTCTGTAATTCCGTAGGCTCAAAGCCAACCTTCTGATACAGATAGCTTTTTACATCTACCGCATCAGTCGTCATCTGTTGTTACCTCTGGTTTATGGGGTGGTAATGGATGGTCATCGGGTAAATTAATCCAGTCTGCGACTGAATAAAGACCCAGTCTTCCATATGCCCTTTTAAATTTTACCACTTTATCTATTTCTTCTTCAGTAAACTCAAAGCGATGACTAACGACTGTAAATACATCAAAAAGATTCCTGATATCATCAGTATTTGTCCAGAATCTCCCAGCAAGCTTATTAGCCAATTCAAGGCAATCTTTTTTCTTATAAAAACTAAAATCTATCTCATAGTCAGGGGCAGATTTATTGATAAGCACATCCGTCTTTAGATCATAAACCCAATCACCCAAGTATCCGATTCTAAATTTGGGTGGGTAAAATACCATATTGTTCATCTCAGTACATATAATCTTACGACCTTTCAGGTATATAGACATTCAGCCCTCCATATTTAGTCGTCATCTGTTTTGACCCCACGGTTGAGCATAATCTCCTCGACCTGCTGCAGTGGTGACTTGCTGGTCATCTGCTCCTCGGTCTGCGGCACTGCCTTGAAAGCCTTCTGGCTTAAAGCCCTTAGCTCCTTGATCGTATCCTTCGCAACCTCCTCGGTAGCGAGGGTATTCGGCCTGAACCGCTCTGGTATATAGGCATTCAGCATGGTAATCAACAGCAGCGGCGAGTCATTTGCCTTCTGCTCATTCAATCGACTCATCGCCCGCTCTATCAGCGAATCCTTAAAATCGTTCTGAGCGTTCTCATAGCGATCTCGAAAACCATTGATGTCCCCATCCATCCACCTCTTGACCGAGTACCTGGTTGTACCTGCCGCCCTTGCAGCGGATGCTGTGGATGCGCCTGAGGCGTATACCGAAAGAAAGGTTTCCTGTTTTTGCTTCGTTTCTTCTTCAAATTTCTTTGTCCTTGGCGGCATTGTTCACATTCCTTATGCAGTAACCATATCGCAATCATACCAAACCTCGTCAAATCACCTCTGACTGTCCACCACTGTACAACTGTTGTTGACTATAGAGAATGACAACAACAACAACAACAACAGTATAAGAATATAAAGAAGAGTATCTATCTCTTTCTTCTTTTATATATTTTCTTCTTTCTCTCTAACCAGTCAATAAGCCACTGGTTGCTTGATCCTCACCGTAAAGG
>Ga0114932_10004655_pt1 | contig 12675 bp, 6 predicted proteins | sample 2SBtaG_2_FD_87286 | JGI IMG/M metagenome (GOLD analysis project Ga0114932, IMG submission 87286) | Deep subsurface microbial communities from Kolumbo volcano to uncover new lineages of life (NeLLi) - 2SBTROV12_ACTIVE470 metaG | ecosystem: Environmental > Aquatic > Marine > Volcanic ...
ATTCAGCGCTCCTGTGAGCAAGATCACGCGCTGTACCTCGCGTGCTTTGGCGACCGCACCATCAAGGTGGGAACGGCATCAGCCCCTCGTCGCGACGCCAGGCTGATCGAGCAAGGCCCCTTGGCGGCTGCGCGAATCGCGCTCGGGCCCGGACCCCGCATCAAGCAGATGGAGCACATTCTGTCGACGACGACGTCGCTGGTCGAGGGCATGCGGCGCTCCCGCAAGCTGACCCTGCTGAAGTCGCCGATGAGCGTTCAGGACGCCAAAGAGCTCATCGGTGTCGCCCACAACGAGGCGACCACAGCGCTTCGGGACCAGTACCGGTCCCTGCTGCACCCACTCGACTTCGTCACTCCTCCCCCACTAGCGGTGCGGACCCGCAAAGAACTCGGCATCGAGACCGAGCTCGGCGTGCACGAGGGGCGACTTGTCGCAGGTCAGATTGTGGGAGCGGTGGGCCACGTGCTGGTGCTCCAAGACGGGGGCCGGTTCTTCGTGGACCTGGGCGAGCTGAAGGGTCGGCTCATCGACCCAGACCCGCCGGCGGACGTGCGAAGGGCACCGGTTCAGCTGGGACTGCTGTAGCGCCTCACGAAGGCCAAGCCAGGCGCTCGACGGCCAGCTCCCAGGCGTGATCCCCCGACTCCAAATAGACCATGTCTTCGATGCGGGACAGCTCCCAGGCATTGCGCCTGTCGAGGGATTCCGCAATCGCGCCAACGGTGCTGCGGTCGAGAGAAAACAGCGCGATGCGATCGGTGCCATGCACGCGCTCTTTGGCCAGCGCGCTCAGCCAAGCGCCGGGTTGCTTGTGGCAGTACACCGCCACCTGCTCTGCTGCCTTGCTCGCCTTGTGCAACCGACTGGCATTGGGCTGCCCGACGTCGATCCAAGTCAGCAGCTGCCCGGTCAGGTCGCGCACCCAGACCGCTGGCTCATCTGCGGCGGCGAGTCCCTGGGTAAAGGCGATTCCATCGGTGTACTCCAGCGCATAGGCAAGCACCCGGGCCACCAGGTATGGAGCGCTCTCGGAGGCGTGCTGGGCCACCTTCAGCTCCAGCGTCTCGTACACCCCACGGTCCACGTCCGACACGTTGATCTGCATGCGCAGGACCTTCGAACCGATGGCCATGCCACCTCCCCGTGCGGACCCTATCAGCAGGCGTCGTCGGCTTCGCCTGCGCGCTGGGTCCGTTCATCTACCTGGGCGCCAAGCACATGGTCACCGGCTACGACCACCTGCTGTTCCTGATCGGCGTCATCTTCTTCCTCTACAAGGCGCGCGACATCGCCGTCTATGTGTCGCTGTTCTCGCTCGGGCGCAGCATCACACTGCTGTTCGGGGTGCTGAGCGGCGTGCACCTCAACCCCTTCTTAATCGACGCCATCATTGGGCTGTCCGTGGTCTACAAGGGGCTGGACAACCTCGGCTTCTTCAAAGAGCACGTCGACGTCGAGCCAGACACCAAAGCGGCGGTGTTGGTCTTTGGGCTGTTCCACGGGTTCGGGCTGGCGACCAAGCTGCAAGACTTCCATTTGTCTCAAGACGGCCTGGTCAGCAACATCGTCGCCTTCAACGTCGGCGTCGAGGCGGGCCAGATCTTGGCGCTCGGCGTTCTGCTCATCGGGATGGGGGCCTGGCGCCGCACCCCCTCGTTCACCGACCAGGCCGACAACGCGAACCGGCTGCTCGTCGTCGCCGGACTCGGGCTGGCGGCGTACCAGCTGAGGGCCGATACGAGTCTGTCGCCAAGCAATAAGCGGCGCGGTAGACGCGCAGAGCAGCCCGAGCCTCTGCTACTTTGGCATCAGGGAGTGTGCATGCGGCAGCAACTGTCCATAGCCACCGCTCTGGCGCTAATGACCGCATGTGCTGGAGGCGGGGGCGATATCGGCGTTGTCGATCAGCGATTCCCGCCGAGCTGCGAGGTCGTGTGGCCTGCAGAAGACGGCCAGATCCTGTTCGGCGCCGGCTTTGAGCTCGCGGTCAGCATCAGCGACCGCGACACCCCTCCCGATGAGCTGTCGTTCCGTGCGGTCAGCGACCTCGACGGCATCCTGCCAGGAACCGTGCAGATCGACGAGATTGGGGCCACCCTGGGAGTGTCTGGCACCCTGCTGCGCGACGGCTACCACACCATCACGGTCACAGTCGGGGACGAGACCGAGGTCACCGAGTGCGCCACCAGCTTCTTCATCGTTCCCAACACCGACCCGCTCGTGAACTTCTCGGGGCCCGATGCGGACGGCGTCTACCTTTCCAGCGAGAACATCCTCGTCGACATCTCGGCCTTCGACGAGGACGAGACGGACCAAGCGGTGCTCGAGCTCGACTGGAATGGCATTGCGGCGGACCAGCCGACGGCTCCACTGAACCCCGACGGCGACGGCATCTCGCAGTGGTTCCTGCCGCGGCTGCCCGCTGGCAACTACACCATCGGCGTGCGGGTGACCGATCCGGTCGACGGCAGCCGGACCGCCAGCGTCGCCTTCTCGGTCATTCCCACGGATGGAGACGGGGACGGCTGGATTGCGGCCGGGGACGGCGGTGCGGACTGCAACGACGCAGACTTCGCCATCAACCCGGCACAGCTTGAGCTGTGCAACGGCATCGACGACGACTGCGATGGCGAGATCGACGAGGACGATGCATTCGAGGCGCCAACTTGGTGGGTCGACGCGGACGGTGATGGCTACGGCGACCAGACCAGCGGAATCGTGCAGTGCCTCAAGCCAGCCGGCTACATCGCAGTCGGAGGCGACTGCGACGACGTTGAAGTGGACATCAACCCAGGTGCTGATGAGACCTGCGACGGCGTGGACCAGGACTGCACTGGTGTTGTCGACGACGCGCCCGTGGACGGCTTCACCTACTACTCGGACATCGACGGCGACACCTTTGGCGACGTGACGGCGCCGACGACAGCGTGCTTGCCCGGCCCTGGCGTCTCGACCGACGCCACGGACTGCGACGACAGCGACCCCTTCATTCACCCGGTCGCGGAGGAGGCCTGCGGCAACAGCCTGGACGACGACTGCGACGGCGCCATCGACGAGGAGTGCTTCTTTGAGCACTGCGGCGTCATCGACACCGCCGAGGTCTGGAGCCCGACCTCGACCCATCGCGTGACCTGCGCGGTCGAGGTCCAGAGCACCCTGACCATTCTGGACGGGGTCGAGGTCGAGTTCGACGGCCCAACCGCCGAGATTCGCGTCGGCATGCTTGCCCCAGGGCGCCTGATTGTCATGGGCAGCACCCCCGCGAGCGTCAGCTTGCGCCCCCAAGGCGCCCTGGCCTCAGGCGGACTGGTCTTCGGCCCCTTCGACACGGGCAGCACCCTCACCGGATTCACCTACGGGCGACCCCACCCATCTCGTTCGGCCATCGTCTCCGAAGCACCCGCACTCGTGTTGGCGGACTGCACGATGACCGACGGAGAGCTCGATGCGGTCGCCGTGCTGCCGGGAGCAGAGCTCTTCGTCGACGACTGCACCATCCAGCGCTTTGGTGGCGACGGCATCGTCATCGATGGGCTGCTCGGCGACCTCACCGACACCACCATCACCAACAACATCGGCGCTCCGCTCGAGCTGCCGCCCGAAGAAGTCAGCCACATCGGCACGGGCAACAGCTTCGCGGGCAACTGGGTTGAGCGGGTACGTGTCACCGCTGGAGAGGTGCGTGAGGATGCCACCTGGGCGGCACTAGACGTCCCCTATGGCATCGAAGACCACCTATATGTGCAGGGCATTTCGATTCCCGAGCTGACCATCGAACCCGGTGCAGAGCTCGTGTTCCCCGCCGATCGCGGTCTATTGGTTGGGTGGACCAAGCCCGGACGGCTGATCGTCGACGCCGCCTCCGACCCGGTCATGCTCGGCTCCCGGTCGTTCATGCCTTCAGCGGGCGCGTGGGAGGGGGTTCGCCTGGGACCCTTCGACCAAGGCTCAGAGATGAACGGAGCCGTCATCGAATACGCCACCATCGGCGTGCGGGTGTATGGCAGCGACGAGCGCCCGGTGCCGCCGGCCACGCTGTCCAACCTGAGCGTTGAGCAGTCCGAGGAGGAAGGCCTCTGGGTTGAAGAGTTTGGCTCGGCAAGCATCGAGGACTCGACCATCACGCGGGGTCGCGAAGACGGTGTACGCGCCACTGGACAGCTGTTGTCGTACCAGGGCAACACCATCAGCGACAACCTCGCCAAGGCGCTGATCCTGCCGGCCGGCGACCTCGACCTCATCACCGGCACCAACACCTACACGGGCAACGCAGACAACCGCATTCACCTGTCGGGCACCCCCTCCTTCACAGTCGATGCCACCTTCCCCGCGGCGCCGGTCCCCATCGTGGTCTACGGCGAGATGGAGGTCGACGCTCTGTCGACCCCTGTGCTGACCCTGGCCGACGGCCTCGAGATCCAGTTCTCTGGGTCCGGAGGCATCGTGGTCGCCAACGGCAAGCTGGATGTTGAGCCGGGGCCAAACGGGGTGCTGCTCACGTCGAGGGAGCCGCTGCCACAGCCAGGAGACTGGCAGGGAGTGCTCTTTGATGAGGTGGGAACCCTGGGTCCTGCCGGGCTCGATGGCCTGACCATCGACTACGCAGGCGCCTGGAATGGGGGCGCCCTGTCGTTCTCGCGCGGTGATGTGCCCGATGTCAGCGGGGTCACCATCCGCGAGAGCAGCGCCCACGGCATCATCGTGCGGGACGGCGGACGGGTGGCATCGATCACCGACTGCACCATCGTGGACAACGTACTGAGCGGCATTCGCACCACTCGCTATGGCGCCGTCGACGTCATCTCCGCGAACACACTGAGCGGCAACCAATGGCCCCTGAACTTCGATGCGCCCGAGGTGGCCGACGCCGTCCTGACCGACAACGTCATCAGCGGCAACACGACCGACGCCATACGTTTGGCGGTGTTTGCGCAGAGCAATGAGGTGAGGTCCGATGTGCTCATGCGCAATGTCGGCATTCCATGGGTGGTCTCCGGGCTGATCGATCTGGGCCACAACACAGGCCCCAGCTGGGTCATCGAGGCGGGCACCGAGGTGCGCTTCGACTCGACCGGCGGCATGCTGGTTGGCAACTACGCTCCCGGCGTGCTCATGGTGGACGGGACGGCCACAGACCCGGTGCTCTTCACGTCCTCGGCTTCGAGCCCCGCCCCCGGGGACTGGAGCAGCATTCAGCTCGCTGGCGACGCGACAGGCCAGATGCAGCATGTGATCATCGAGCACGGCGGGCGCTCTTCAGACGGCATGTCGGGCCTCATCAAGATCGAGGCGAACAGTCCCTACTCCCTCGACAACGTCGAGCTGCGCCACTCCGGCTCGTACGGAATCTGGGGCATCAGCCTGTACTTGGCCCAGCGGCCAGACATCTCGACCGTCACCTTTGCAGACAATGCGCTGGGAGACGTGAACTGGTGAATGGCCCCCCATCGCTGGATGGCTGCGGGTAGGCTAAGGGTCCGCAAGAGAGGGGGAAGCATGCTTCGCTGGATGTTTTTGCTGGTTGCTGGGTGCGCCAACGGCACCATCAACATCGAGCCCGTGGACTCGGCAGAGCCGACAGATACCGGCGACGTGGTCGAGCCCGACGTCGAACCCGACGGCTTCGAGGTGCGCTTCGATGGTCCCGTCGGCGCTTCGTCTCGCGTGGGTCGCTACCTCGCACACTTCGACGATGACGGCTTTGTGCTTGTGGGCGAGGCCAGCAGCGCTTCCGTGACCAGCTGGCCGCACTACCTGCAAGACACCCCACCGAGCGCCGACGACTTGGTGGACTACGGGGACGGCGCCGGACGGGCGTTCTGGTTCGTGATCGCCTACCAGGACGCCGACGGCTCGGAGTCACTGTCCCCCGACGAGCCGATCGACGCGGTGGCCCCGCGCTTGCTGGCCTATGTCGACCGTTTTCAGGGCGAATCCGATGTCTGGTACGCGATGTCCTTCGGCGATGACGAGCCCGAGTACCACCTCGCCGACGACGGCTTCGAGCTGTTCGGCCTGCAGAATCCCGACGCCATCACCCTGTCCGGGGAAACGAGCTGGCAGGGTCCGCCTCAAGGTCAACCAGATCGTGCAGCCACCCTGACGAGCACCGAGTTTGAGGCCACGCCGCTGCCCGGCCGACCGCTCGATGTGGTGCTCGAGAGTCCATTCAGCCTCGAGTTCGTGGGAGCGCCGGACGTCGGACGACAGGTCACCGAAGACGGCTTCACCTACGGAATCGAGATTCCAGTGGGATACCGCGACGTGGATGGTTCGGGAGACTACGGCGCCGGTGACGAGCTCAACTCGCTGATGTGCCGTGGCAGCGACCCGGTGTATTTGTTGTGGGTGCCGCCGCGGGAATCGCTGGAAGACACCCTGATTGCTGGGCTGTACCAAGTCGCGACCGGCTGGACAGCCTATGCCACGACCGCCGCTGGCGAAGAGGCGCTGGCGGACACCACTGGACTGCTGCTGTCCAACCACAGCTGCGCGTTCTAGGCGTCTGGCTCAGATGGCTGCGTGTGCCGCTCGCTCGGGTCGACTCGCGTCGGTCGCAAGCATGCACAATAAGTTCGTGAAGCCGGCGCCGTAGTCGCTCAGGCCATTCTGGCCGCTCAGGCGCATGCGCTTGTCGTACAGCCTGCTCATGAAGGTCTGTTTGTCGGGCACATCGGCGATGAGCGCGCGAAGCAGCTTTGAGAGCTCTGGGCGCAGCTGTGCACGGCCGATCAGATCGGACGCACACTGGTTGCTCTCGGTCTGACGAATCACCTTGAGCTGGCGATGCAGGCGCTCGAGACGGGCAGCCTGGACCAATATGGGGTCCGCGCTGGTTCGCAGCGCCAGATAGGACAGCACCTGGGCGTGAAGCTCCTTCATGTAGCCCTTTCGATGACAGAACTCGTGGGCAATGACGTGCGGCTCGAGCAGGCCCACATCCTTGAAGATCGCTACATCGCCACTGATGGCGTCGCAGGCACCGATGGCTCCCGGCATCAAGAAGCTGGCGATGGTGTGGCTGCGAATGGCCGTGCTGGTCACCAGCTGCTGGCCCGTGATGGCGGCGATGTAGTCGGTCAGGTGCTGGTCGACCCGGCGCGCCACCTCTTCGCGGGGAGGACGATCGGCCACAAACCCCTCGTTGAGCGCTCTTCCGAGCAGCTGCACCTCCCAATGGCGCTGATCGGCAGGCATCTCGCGCAGAGTGAACACGTCCGCTCCGAAGGCGTCCTGAAAGTCGATGGGTCGCACTTCACGGCGTGCCCACCAGTCACGAGCGGCACTGCCGGTGTAGTAGCCAAAGCTGGCAGCAGCCACGACTTGGCCCGGTGCAGTCGCGCCCAGCAAGACGCGAGCAGCCATGGGCGCCCCCACCATCACGTCGGTGAGCGCTACCGGGGTGTAGGTCGCCTTTCCAGGGATGACGATTCGTTCCATGCTGGCCTCCCGCGCACTGCCATCGTACCCGGACATGCGAGGCCTTGCTGCCCCTACCGCCGACGGCGCATTAGCACCATGAGCGCGGCAATCCACAGGCCTCCTCCAGCGGCCCCTCCAAGCTCGCTGCAGCCGCACTGTTCAGATCCTTCCCCTTCATCCGTGTCGTCCCACTCATCGGTGTCGCGCAGGTCGGGCAGCCCCGTGTCCTCGGCCAGGTCGGGCTCGTCGCCGTCGATGGTCAGGCTGCATTCTGCGGTCGCAAAGGTGCCGAGTCCCGAGGTCACTCGAATGTCGAAGTCGAACTGCCCGGCCTGAGTGGGGGTACCCGCCACCACACCATCGACCATGTCGAGTCCCGCGGGCAGGACGCCACTGGCAATCTCCCACGTGTGGACCCCTGCCCCAGCCGTCCAGGCTAAGTCATAGCCGTACAGCTCTCCCACATCGCCGGTCGGGGCCTCGCACAGCCCATCAAAGGTCGGAGCCCCCATCAGATCGCTGGTCACAATCAGACCTGACTCGCCCACAGCGACGACCCGCCCTCCCTCAGAGTGGCTGCCGAACAGCATCCACCGGGTCAGGCTGCCGCGCTCGACGAAGTTGGTGCCATCTGTGGTGCTCATGACCATGCCATGCGGCCCGAACACCAAGTCTGCAGCAACGGTCGGCCCCGCTGATCGCGGTTCGCGGGGAAAGACATCAGCGACTTCGACCCAGCCGTTTCCATCCACGGTGCTGTGGGCCCACTGGCCGCCGCCATTCGCGCCGCTGGCGATGAAGCGCCCTCCAGCAAACAGCAGGTAGAACCAAGGCTGTTCACCGAAGTTGGCCTCTTGGCTCCACTGCACGCCATCTGGCGATGACAGCACTTGGTTCTTGGTGCCGCGGCCGAGTGCCAGCCAGCGTCCATCCCCGAAAGCGACCGCACCCAGGTCGGGTACGGCAGCGAACGCCTTGATCTGCCAGTTGATGCCGTCGGTGCTGGACATCACTTGGTCGCCGCCGACTGCAATGAGCCGCCCGTCTCCCGCAGCGACCGCGGCCACGGGTCCGATGTCGACTGGCGTCCAGACCAAGCCATCCGTCGAGCTCTGAAGCGTTTCATTTGCGCCAACAGCCACGTACACACCGTTGGCGTAGGCCACATCGACCCAGTCAGTGGATGGATCGATGACGCCGTCAGTCCAGGTCACCCCGTCGAGTGAGTGCGAGCGAAGACCTTGATCGCCGACCGCGACCCAGCCACCCGCACCATAGGTGACGTCGCGCAGATCGTCATTGAGCACCCCTTCACGGGCGAAGTCCCAGTCGTCGAGAGGGTCGGGAGCGGCGCCGACGGTGATGGCCCTGGCCCCCATGTCGGAGTCCGCAGCATTGTCCTCCTGACTGGTGCCAGTTCCGAAGCGCAGCACGTGCCGTCCAGTCTCGGTGGCGGGCGGCGTGATGGTGTAGGTCACCTGGCCCGTGTCCGACTTCTCGTATGGAGCGAGCGGGAAGGTCCAGCAGTGCCACTCATGCTGCGGCTCAGGGTAATTCGCCTGCATGATGCCTTCGAAGGCCGGCTGCGAGACCCCGTCTCCGGCCACTGGTGTTCCGGCCACGGTGCCCGAGTAGGTGGGCGCGTCGACGGTCCAATCCACCGGGGTGGCTACGCAGCTAATCGGGGTTCGCCACTCCGAGTCCAGCGCTTTGGAGGAGACTTTGAGCGTTGCGGTGAACGAATCCCCTGCCTGAACCCAAGCCGGCATGTGGATGGCATCGATGTAGCAGCCGGTCATCAGACCGAGGCCTGTGGCCGTGGCGGCAACCCAGACGGCAGCACGAAAAGAAGAGGTGAGCACGGCAATATCCTTGGCACAATATATATCGGAATCGAGATTCCGATTCCGGATATTGCGGTCTGGAGCCCCCGTCAACTCAACCGACACAACGCCGCATCTCGGATTCCCACCTTTTCAGCAAGTGGGTTGCGACCGACCGCATATAGACTGCGGCATGCGGGTAGGTTGGGTCGCCATATTCCTCATGCTCTCGGGCTGTTTCTGGGTCTCTGATGCCGAGTACGCCAGTCGATTCGACTCGGATGGAGACGGAATCCCCCGCCCCGAGGACTGCGACGACAGCGACCCGAACGTCAGTGTCGAGCAGACCTTCTACGGCGATGCCGACGGCGACGGCTTTGGCGGCCTGCTGACCCAGACCGGATGCACCCCAGCGACGGGGTACAGCCCAAACGCCGGCGACTGCAACGATGAAGATCCCCGCATCAATCCGGGTGCCGAAGAGATCTGCAACGACGCCGACGACGACTGCGACGCGTCGGTCGACGAAGGGGTCGAGCCAGGGACCTGGTACCGAGACGTCGATGGGGATGGATTCGGCAACGAAGACCGCACCAAGACAGCGTGCGACCAGCCTTTTGGCTACACGGACGTGGGCACAGACTGCGACGACAAGTCAGCCGCCGTGAATCCGGACGCCATCGAGACCTGCTCCGGCGAGGACGACGACTGCGATGGCCTCGTCGACTCGGACGACCCGGACATGGCGGGCGATGCCACCTGGTACTGGGACGGCGACGGCGACGGCGCAGGCAACAACGACATCACTGTGGTCGGCTGCGATCAGCCCGCTGGATACGTCCGCGACGGCAACGACTGCGATGACGCCGACGAACAGGCCCACCCGGGCGCGGTCGACCTGTGCGAAGACGGCCTCGACCAAGACTGCGATGGCATCATCGACAACACCGTGCTGCCTACGACCTACTACGCCGACGCGGACGGCGATGGCTTTGGCGACTTCAACGCCGACCTGATCAGCACCGACTGCCAGCCGCCCCCTGGCTATGCGCCCAACGACAAGGATTGCGACGACTTCGATCCCAGCGTGAACCCGAATGCCGACGAGCTGTGCAATGGCTTTGACGACGACTGTGACGGCGCACTCGACGACGACGACCCGTCCCTCATAGGCCTCGCCGACTGGTACAGCGACGGCGACTCAGACGGCTTCGGCGACGCGGACACCACAGTGCAGTCCTGCGCCCAACCACCCGGCATGGTGTCGGACGACTCCGACTGCGACGACGCGGCTGCTTCGGTCAATCCTGGCGCCGACGAGGTTTGCAACGGCATCGATGACGACTGCAATGGCCTGTCCGACGGCGACGACTCTGGGGTGAGTGACGAAGGGACTTGGTACCTCGACAGCGACGGCGATGCATACGGTGACTCGACCGTGTCGGTGGTGCAGTGCGACGCCCCCGCCGGATACGTCGAGGACGGCACCGACTGCGACGACGGCGACTTGGCCACACACCCGGGCGCCCTCGACCTGTGCGCCGATGGCATCGACCAGGACTGCGACGGCACGGCGGACAATGTCACCTCGCCAAACACCTGGTACGCCGACGTCGACGGCGATGGGTACGGCGACAGCAGCACGACCACATCGACCCTCGATTGCGCACCACCGGCCGGCTACGTCTTCGATGACTCCGACTGCGACGATGCCGACTCGGGCGTGCATCCGGCCGCGCTCGAGACATGCGATGGCATCGACAACGACTGCGACGGCGGGGCCGACGACGCAGATCCGCAGGGTGCAGACGGTCCCGACTGGTACGCCGACACCGACGACGATGACTACGGCGACCTCTCCACAGCAGTGTCCGCGTGCAGCATGCCCGCCGATCACGTAGCGGACAGCACCGACTGCGATGACACAGATGACACCATTCACCCGGGTGCTCTTGAGAACTGCGACGGGGTCGACACCGACTGCGACGGCGCCATCGATCAGGGCTGGACCCCCGATGGAACGCTCTTCTACCAGGATTCTGACGGCGACCTTTACGGCGACGTGCTCATCAAGCGCAAGCGATGCGTGGCCCCCGCTGGTTTTGTCGCGGACTCCACCGACTGCGATGACACAAACGGTTCGATCAACCCAGGCGAGACCGAAATCTGCAACGGGTGGGACGACGACTGCGACCCAAGCACGGTCGAACCTGCGATCTGCCCCAAGATCGCCTTCGTGTCCAGCAAGGCCTTCCAAGGGGACCTGGGTGGACTCGACGGTGCCGACCAGCTGTGCCAGGACATGGCCTCTGACGCCGGGCTCTCGGGCACATTCCGAGCCTGGCTCTCGGACTCAACGGGCTCTCCCTCGACGCGCTTCACGCCATCGGCAGAGCCCTATGCCCTCTACGACGGCACGCAGATCGCCGCTAACTGGGCCGATCTGACGGACGGCGCACTCGACGTCCCCATCGACATCACCGAGACCGGCGGAACGCCACCCACAGGCAACTGGTGCGGAGCCGGAAACGCCCCGGTGTGGTCGCACACCACCACCAGCGGCGCGTACGCGGGCGGAGGCGAGTCCTGCAATGGATGGCGCACGGTCACTGGCGAAGGCCGCTGGGGCAACGCCTTCGCGGCGACCAGCCAGTGGACCGCTTGGTGCGACGGCTCGAGCGGCAACACCTGCGGCCTGAGTGCGCCCTTGTACTGCTTCCAGCAATAGCAACGCCGCCTGTGGTGTGCCTACTGCAGCGGGGCTGGGCTGGCCCACATGCTGAACTTGCGCATGAGCACTGGAAAGCGATTCATCACTTCGTACACAGCCGGGTAGAACAGCCGAGCCTGCTGGTGGTCGACGGCCGCCACGATCTTGGCGGCCAGCACATCGGCGTCCCCAGTGGGCAGGTGTTTGGCCATGAAGCTCGGGGCCTCGGCGGTGGCACCCGCCTCTAGCGGAGAGTGAACCGGCCCTGGATAGACCGTCAGCACGTGGACGTCGCTCTCGGCCGCCTCGAGACGGGCGATCTCGGATGCCATCGCGATCCCCGATTTCGCACCGCAGTAGTAGGCACCGCCGCGAATGGGGCCGATGGCACCAATGCTGGCGATGTTGACGACGAGTCCCCTGCCCGCTTGCTGCATGGCCGGCAAGCACAGGTCCATCAGCCGCATGGGGGCGATGAGGTTCACCTGCAGCTGTCGTGAGCCCGTCATCCAGCCGCTGCCAGCGATGGTGCGCAGCGTGAACACTCCAGCACAGTTCACCAGCACATCGACGGGGCCGTCTCGCTCGACGTGGCGCACCAAAGCCTCCAAGCTCTCAATGTCCGACAAGTCATGCACGTGGCACACGACGTCCCCGCCAACCGCCACCTGTGTCTCGCGAAGCCCGCTCTCGCTGATGTCGACCAGGGCCAGGCGC
>Ga0114932_10004661_pt1 | contig 12669 bp, 12 predicted proteins | sample 2SBtaG_2_FD_87286 | JGI IMG/M metagenome (GOLD analysis project Ga0114932, IMG submission 87286) | Deep subsurface microbial communities from Kolumbo volcano to uncover new lineages of life (NeLLi) - 2SBTROV12_ACTIVE470 metaG | ecosystem: Environmental > Aquatic > Marine > Volcanic ...
GTAGAGCTGTTTTATTTTTTGATTAAAAAGATTACCTTGGAGGTTGTTCTAGGCGTGATTTGAGCCTGCTGGGTTGGGTTTTGGGGAGATTATAGCCTGATAAGCCCATTCCCTGCCTCTTTTAGCCCTCTGAACCTTGTTTTTGGTATTAAATCTGGATAAATATGTGGAAATCACACTAAGTTTTATCGGCTCGTTGTACTCATCCTCATATCTTTCTAGTATTTCTGATGATGTGAATCTGCCAGTAGGATAATACTTGTCTACCAAGTACCATATCTTGCCTCCCACAGTGTCTATTTTTGGATTATTGTCATGCTCTTCAATATTGACCATTTCCATTAATTCGAAAATTTTGAGGACTTTGTCCCTGGTGACATTTCCCTCTATGGAGATCTTAGTCTTGACACCGTCGTTGTCCTCTACGTCTATCCTTACTTGCTTCTTTGTCATATTAGATCATGAAGGATCCCATGTTAACTCATGAACTGATCCTCTGAGATTTGTTAACAAACTACATTGTTAACTTTGACACGCCTAAGCCACGCCTAGGTCTGTTTTTCTATGTTAACAGCCATTCTGGCCAATCTCCCCTTCCAGCCTAGGATTTCATGACTAGAGTGGAAATCAAGGGGTTGTTTTTCAGATATTAACAGTGTTAACGTGCTGGTTAACGCCCAGACCCGAAATAAAGGGGTCAAATTTGCCTTATTTTCTTTTTCCTTAACACAATCTTAACATTATTTTTTCTCCTGGTCTCATACCCACACACCTATCTTTCCACTCTTTTTTCTTTAAAAAAATTTTTTGTGACAGATAAATTTAATCTAATTTTCATTTCTGTTTTATTTTCTATCACTAGAAACGAAGGTGTGTGAGTGCGATCAGGGCGATCTGAAGATAGTCAACGAGAACGATCAATGTTGTAAAAAATAACAAAAGGATCAGTTGAACTCATGGTTTGAGATAAGAAATGATCTCAAATGAGCACAACAGTAACAGACCCAGTTGATCGACTATTAGACGCTGCGCAGAGCGGAAAATCCCTAATCAAGAACAGGGATGTTTTACATTTTACCCACATTCCGGATCTAATCCTTCACAGGGATCCAGAGCAGGAACAATTAACCCAATCATTAATTCCAATTCTCATGAATTCGAGACCATCAAACCTATTGGTGTATGGCAAGCCTGGAACAGGAAAAACCCTAGTCATAAAGAAGGTCTTATCTAAGATTCAGAAGAGGGTTGAGGAAGGCTCTTTTCCAATTAAACTAGCCTATACAAACGCCAAGCAGGAAACCACCCTATACGGCCTTTTGGTAAGCTTTGGCAGACAATTGGGACTATCAAGCCAGAAGACCAACGACGAGAAAATGTGGCTCCCAAGCACAGGACTATCAATCAGTGAAGTGTTCAACAGAATCTTGTATGTAATCTCAAAACACGAAACCAACGCAGTTTTTGTAATTGACGAAATTGACTACCTAGCCGAACTTATACAAAAAACAGGCAAAGACGTACTTTATCAAATTACCAGGGCAAATGAGAGGCTGGAAACAGGCTCATTGACCCTAATAGGAGTCTCAAATGACCTTACCTTCAAAGAACGACTCGACCCCCGTGTCATCAGTAGCCTCAGTGAAGAAGAGATAGTTTTCACAAATTATAATCTTGATCAAATCAAACAAATCCTTAACGCAAGAATTCAACTCGCCTTCTCAGAGGGAATTGTAGAAGAGGCAGCACTCAATCTCTGTTCTGCCATGGCAAGCCGAGAATCAGGCGATGCCAGAAGGGCAATCGATCTACTAAGGGTTGCAGCAGAAATTGCTGAAAGAACACAGAATGTCAAAATCAGTGAAGAGCATGTAAGACAGGCCAGCCAAAAAATTGAAGAAAATAAGGAAGTTGTGGCACTAAAATCATACCCATTACATGAGAAACTTCTAATCTTAGCAGTTATGAAATCATCAGAAATTTCCACCGGAGAGACCTATATGACATACAAGGCACTTTGTAAGCAAATTCGCCAAAAAGAGCTAACACAGAGACGGGTGACCCAAATGCTCAGCGAGATTGAAATGTCTGGAATTATCAGTGGAAGAATTGTCCACCAAGGAACTCATGGAAACACCAAAAAATTCAAAATTACAATATCTCCTGATATTATCAAAGACACCTTCAAAGACGAGTTAGCCCTACAAGACATTCTCTAAAACCTCAACCTAAAAGCTAGATTATATACAATCCAATTATATCTTCACCAATTGGATTTATTCAAAAAAAAACCTAAAACCACAAAAAGTTTAGTGTGTAAAATATGTGATATGAAATTTTCTGATCCTGAAAGAACAATGAGACATATGCTTAAAGCACACTCAAAACCACAAAAAAAGAAAAGGATCGGCAGTGGCAAATATGCTTAAAACACACTCAAAACCACCACAAAACCTCAAATTATCACTTGAAAAAACTACATTAGATGTATCTTAGAGTTATCACATTTTTCATCTTCACAGGTATATTCTGTGTGGTTTTTGCCCTGGGAACAACGGCAGAACCAACACCGGAAGAAGTAACTGAAATTATGGATTATTTTGATGAGGTATTAGAAAACGTAGATTCCGCACTGATTTTCACTCATAATCTAACCATTGCCCTACCAATGTTTATCCCAGGCTTTGGGGCAATCTGGGGATTGTTTTCAGCGTGGTCCACTGGGTTTGCTTTTGCTGCAATACAGACAGCAACTCCAGAGCTGGGCGATGTGAACCCACTGGCACTGTTACTGACACCATTTGGATTAATGGAGCTGTCGGCTTATTCCATTGCCATGTCAAGAAGCGTTTTGCTTGCAAAGACCATACTAAGCAGAAAGTCAATTTTTGCAGAAAAAACCATGATTTTGGCTGAGATTGGGATTGTAACTGCCCTGCTGGTTATTGGCGGTGTTGTGGAAATGTACATGATTGACATGTCAGGCGCCTTAGAAAAACCAGTATAAAATGCCAGATAAATAGGGGATGTTTACCCATTTTTTGTATGGGAAAAACATGTGTAGCATGCGGAATCAGTTTCTTTAGCCCAGACAATTCTGACAAATGTGGAAAGTGTCGAGAAAAGATGGAAGCAGAAGGACATGATGAGCATGGTGGATGCGGTTGTGGCCATAGCCACTAAATTCATTACTTCAGAATCTTATTCAGACTGACAAAAGTCCTATTTGTACAAATTCTGTATTTTTCGAATTTTTTGTTAATTCCAACCAACTTTGGTGCAGTTCCAAGAAAATCCAACTCTCGAATGTAATTTGATATCCGCTGCTCATTTGGCTCTAACTTATGGGCATATCTATTTCGAATTCTAGCCAACAACTCGATATTTTTTTTAATCTTACCCTTAATCAAACCCGATTCAGTTAGAATGTCCATTTTGAGATTTGTTGTAAAAAGTGTATTATCGATGGATTCTGATGGAATGTTAAATTTTTTCTCTAATATCCGATCTATGGTATTTTCAATGTACATATGGCCAACCAAAAACAAATCCCGCTCATTTGCAGTTTCAAGAATCTTTTTCAACTCGAGACTAGATAATGGCTTTTGCATAACTAATCAAAATTCACATATGATTCAAGTGTTGCCTGATTAAACACCATTACACAAAGATCAGAGAATTCCTTACCTTCCAAATCACTCACCACGCCCTCGAATTTAGTCTGCATTTCCGTTGTGACTGCCTCAAAAACATGGACTTTCATCTTTGAAGTATCAAACCTATTTCTCTTCAAGTACAATGCAATCTCAGATGGCATGAAGTGTTTTTCTGGAACTTTTGGCCAAGGACGAGGAACTAAAACTACACTATAACCATCAATCAACGCCTTTTGTAATTCCAATTTCTTTTCCTCAATTGAAGTTGAGATGTGCATTGTAATGACTTTGGATTTATCAGTTGGAACTTTTGCCATAGATGCTGCCACCTGAGTCGAGCTTATTCCTGGAATGATCTCAACCTCATCAAAGATCTCAATCAGCCTGTCTACCACCTCAGACTCTGAAAAATTTACATCGCCTGTAAATGGTACCAATACAGTGTGATTATCCTCACCAGCAATTTTCTGATAGGCTTCTTCTTGATTTTTCATGTTTATCTCTATAACCTGTTTTCCTTCCAACACACTCTCAATAGTCTTCAACGTGTAACCATAACCAATTACAACATCACATTTTGATGCTACGTCTTTAACTACACCAGTCACATAATCTGGTGACCCAGGACCTACACCTACAGCAAAAACTTTATTCAATTTATTCCGTAATTTGTTGCCTAGATTTTATGAAATCAATAAACGAAGTCCAGTTAACTTTTAGAAATCTAGTAGGATCCTTTAGTGGGTATTGAACCCAGTCTTGTACCACCGCGTATTGGTATTCCTTCTTTTTTCCTTCTTCGAGTATCTCCATTTTTAAAACATTACCCCAGATTTTTTTCTCCATACCAAGACTCAAAATATTGTTAAAACTAACCTCACTAGTCTTTTTTGTATTCTCTAAATCAATCCTCAAATCATCCTCATTATAACCATCATGCGTAATCATCACATCACCATTTTGTATCAATCTTACAACTTGCCTTGTTACAGTTGCCTTCCACCATTTTTTCATCCTCTCAGTTTTTCTAACAAACATCAAGTGTCTATCGGTGAGAAATAGCATTCCTTCTTTACCACCTATACTCATAAACGAACCACCTTCTCTCCAAACAGATACGATATGTGCTCTAATTTTTTCATCAGATTCCATAAACAAAAGCAACGAAAACTTGGTTAATAATTGATCTGCTCGTCCAATTTTTATTGGAGGCTATTTTTTCTCCAAATATGAGCAAATTACCTGTAATTTTGTCAGGAATAATCCTATTATCGATTATACCTTTTGCATTTGCAGAATATGAAGATACACTTGTAATGCTTAAGACAAATTCAGGAGATTTAGTAATCGAGTTTTTTCCAAATGATGCACCAAACCATGTAGAGAATTTTATTAAATTATCTTCTAATCTTAAAACAGAGTTGGGAGAAAAAATGGCTTCAAATACAGCACTAAAGTATCCATCAAACTCTTATGAAAACACACTATTCCACAGAGTTATTCCTGGGTTTATGATTCAGGGTGGAGATATTAACACAAGAGAAAACGCTGACGATGATTCTAACTGGGGACATGGAAATCTTGGATATTTTATAAAAGCTGAATTTAATGATATTAAGCATGACCGAGGAATTGTTTCAATGGCTAGAAGCCCAGATCCAAACAGTGCTGGGACACAATTTTTCATAGTTCATCAAGATTCTACTTTTCTAGATGGGCAATACACGGTTTTTGGCAGATTGGTGACACAACAAAGTTTCGAGACGCTTGACAAAATTGTAGCATTGGAAACAGGCCAACGTGATATTCCAGTAGACCGTAACGCACCTAAAATTATTGAAACATTAGTTTTGGAGCGTTCTACTGTTGATGATTTACTAGAATTAGATCCTCCAGAAAGAACAACCGATTTTAGACCTGATAATCTAGCTCAAAACACTGGTAGATATGTAGATGAAGAATTAGGCTTCTCATTTTTTCCACCAATAGGTTGGGCAGTTTCTAATCCAGAACAGATTAACAAAAACTCACCACAAGTTGCCGTACTTGGTCCCATTGGTTCACCTGGAATTCCTGCGGCTTTTGCGGTAAATGTTAAAGATTCTACTTCAACATTAGACCAACATATTTTAGATTTTAAGAATATGTTTTTATCAGCTATAGACTCGGGAACCATGAAGATAATATCTGAAGAATACTTAGAGCATGCTGGATTTGAAAGTTACATGATCATCTTCCAACAAGATTTTACATCAAATCAGACAACAACTCCACTAAAAATGAAGTTACTACTAATCAAGACTCCAAATACACTTTACAGTTTACAATTTACTAATAGTTTAGCATTTTATCAGACTACGGAAGGTCAATTTGATGATATATTAGATTCATTCACGCTTAAGCAAAGATCGTCTCCAATAGAAAAGACTACGATACAAACCACAACCACCGAAACTGAATCTCAGTCATCTGAAGGCGGTGGTTGTCTAATTGCAACTGCAGCATACGGTTCTGAGATGGCACCACAGGTACAATTCTTGAGAGAAATTCGTGACAACACTGTACTACAAACACAGTCCGGCACATCATTCATGACAGCATTCAACACATTTTACTACACATTCTCACCTGCAGTAGCAGACTATGAAAGAGAGAATCCAGTATTCAAAGAAGCAGTAAAGGTTGGTCTTACACCACTACTAACATCACTAACCATACTCAACTATGTTGACATTGACACAGAGCAAGAAATGCTTGGCTATGGAATTGGAATCATAATGCTTAACATTGGAATGTACTTTGTAGCACCAGCAATTGTGATAATTGCAATAAAAAATAGACGAAGATTGTTTTAAGTTTCGAAATTGTATCTTATTAATTCAGTTTGTATTAATAAAATATGCAAAATAGAGACAAGAAAAGAATTCTAATCCTAGGTGGAGGTTTTGCAGGAGTAGAATGTACACTCAAACTAGAATCATACTTCAAAAATAATTCTAACATTGAAATCATATTGGTTAGTGAAGATAATTTTTTACTTTTTACTCCAATGCTGCCCCAAGTTGCATCTGGAACAATTGAGACAAGACATATTGTAACTCCTATCAGAACGTTAATCAAAAAAACAAAATTCTATGAAGCAAAGATCAAAAACATAGATCCTCATGGAAACATTGTCACATTATTTGGAACCACCGAAAATCGAGGCATGCGAATACATTATGACTTTCTCATAGTTGCTCTTGGTAGTCAAACTAACTTTTTTGGTTTGAAAGACGTTGAAGAAAGATCATACAAAATGGCTACAATAAATGATGCAATTCTTCTGCGAAATAGAATAATTGATCTGTTGGAGCAGGCTGAAAATGAAACTGATCCAATCATGAGAAAAAGATTTCTCCAAATTGTAGTAGTGGGTGGTGGTTTTGCAGGAGTAGAAACAGCAGGAGAAATTAATGATTTTATTAACGAGGCTGCAGAATACTATCCTAGCATTAGTTACAAAGATGTTAAAGTAAAATTGATTGAAGCAAATTCTGAAATTCTTAGTGGATTTCCACAGAAACTAGCAGAGTTTGCAAAAGAAAAGCTTGTAGAAAGAGGAATAGAAGTAATCCTAAATGCCAGTGTTACCTCTTTTGATGGGCAAGAGATAAACCTCAAAAGTCAATCAGAATCAAACAAAGTTCTAGTTGAAAATTCAGAACAAGAGAAAGGCCATTACAAACTAAAAGAATTAAACTCTATACAATCAAACACATTAATCTGGACTGCAGGTACCATACCAATCGATTTAGTTAAGGAATCCTTATTCGAAACAGCTAAAGGCCGTATCCTTGTAAACAAATTTCTTCAGGTTCCGAAATTCCCAAATGTTTTTGCTATAGGTGATTGTGCAATATTTGATCCTTCACTTTCAATGAAAAAATATCCTCCAACAGCACAAATTGCTGAAGCTCACGCTAAATTTGCAGCAAACAATCTTAGATTGATGCTAAGTGGAAACCAAATGATTTCATTTGATTACACCTGGAAGGGGCAAAGTGCATTAATTGGTAAACGAACAGGGGTTGCATCATTTTTTGGATTAAATATAGCAGGATTTTTTGCATTTATCTTGTGGAGGAATCTATATCTTTCAAAAATTCGTGGTTGGGAGAAAAAACTACGTGTATGGCTAGACTGGAATCTTGATCTTTTCTTTAAGAGAGACATTTCTAGGTTGAAGGTGTTTAAGAAAGAAAAACCAGTTGATTTTAGGGAATTAGATGAAGTAGATGATGTTTGGTAGCTATGATATAACAATAATTCCTTCTTTAATCAAATACTGAATTGCATTTACAAAAGCTGAGTCTGGAATCTCATCGTTAGCCCACCATCCTGCAGTGTTCTTTACCCAATCAGGAATCATTGACGAGTCAGTCTGCACAACTATTGGAAAAGTTAATCGTGCAAAATCACTATCTGCCAATCTTTCAAATTGCAATTCTATAACACCAGAAACACCAGCTGGGATAGAAAAATCCAATCTCTCAGGCTCAGATTTAATACCAGAACTTGTTCCTGACTTGCTAAAAATCTCATTATTTTCGTGGAAAATTTTCAATTCGTAAGGAACACTCATTGGTCGATCTTTAAGAAAAACATCTAGAATTTCATATTCGAGTAATGTAGTTGAATTTGGGGAAACGTCATAAAAACCAGATAATAAATTAATTTTAAACTGCCCATTTTCTGTAATTCCAGTTAGTGGAAGTTTATCACTACTTGGCTTAACTTCAAGCTCTACGGTTGTATCAAATTCATCAATTAGTTTGTTATCAAATATATCTTGCAATTCTTTTTGGCTTACAACAATATGGATTATTCTTTCATCCGCATTAAAATCATCAATGTTAATTGCACTTTCAGGCAAAGTAATTTCATTAAGTGTTGCAGAAAACTCTGAAACTAAAAGACTACCAAAAGTTCTTGGCACAAGTATTTCTTCATGAATTACGTATGATTGAATAATTGTTTCTTGAGTCCATTCAAATGGGAATACAAATCGAATTTTCTGTTGTTCTGGAAAGTAATCAAACTCTGTTATTTGATCATAGTATGTCCTTATTCCAACTTCTTGTGTTCCAAAGTACTCATCATTAATTTCATAATAGTTTGTTTCTGGAATTGATATTCCTAAATTATATTCAACTGGTTCTGAAAGAATGTTATCAAAACTATTTATCGCCAAAATTTTAATATTAAGTTTGTACAAACCGCCATTTTCAAATATTTTTCCTTGAACGTTGAACTGATCACTAGCCAATCCAAAAAATGATGCAAATGTTTCTTGGTTTAAAATATCGACACCTGGATTATCAGCCGGAACTAAATTCATAACAAGTCTTCCATCATCTCTTTCAAAACTATTTATGAAAAGAGATTTTTCTCCTTTGATTAACTCTACTTCAAATGCTGTATTTTTTATTGCATCTTCCGTCCCCGTTTCAAGAAGTGTAATTGTAATCTGCTGAATTCCAGTATCAAATCCTGTAGATGAACCAACTTCTAATGTTGCATTTTTGTCACCAATCACAACTGGAGGCATTGTCTCTGTACCTAATCCGTGACCATAAGAATCTGGAAATTCACATATGGAGAAAACGGCTATCATTACAAGCGCAAAAATACAAGTTTTCAACCACATACTTACTCCTCATTATCACGATAATTAATGGATTTTACACAATTTTCCTTAAGACTTTTAGATCTCATTAATAAACAATTAGGAATTTATACTAATTCCGTAAAAGAGGTTTGTTATGGTAAATCAGAAAAACTCTAAAGATAACTGCCCACGTTGTGTCAAAGGCAAGATGGTTACAGATAACGAATCTGGAGAAATGTTTTGCTCCAAATGTGGTTTTGTAATGTCTGAAAAAATCCAAGAGTCTGGTCCTGAATGGAGATCATTTACTCAAGACGAGCATGGTGACAGAGCAAGAGCTGGTGCACCAACTTCATTAACTATGCATGACATGGGTCTTGCAACCATTATTAATCCAGTAAACAAAGATGCATCTGGTAAACCACTTACTGCTTCTATGAAAAATACTATTGAAAGACTAAGAACATGGGACAGTAGAAGTCAGGTACATGAACCAGTTGATAGAAATTTTAGACAGGCATTTAGTGAATTAAACAGGTTAAAGGACAAACTAGCAATTTCTGACTCTGTCGTAGAAAAAGCTGCATACATTTATCGAAAAGCATTAGACAAAGGTCTTGTAAGAGGAAGATCAATTTCTGCATTAATGGCATCTGCATTATATGCAGCATGTCGTGATACTGAAACTCCAAGAAACTTGAAGGATGTTGAAATTGCTGCAAATATCAAAAGAAAAGATATTGCAAGATGTTATAGATTATTAGTTAAAGAACTTGATCTCAAAATGCCAGTAACAGATTCTGTTCAATGTGTTGCAAGAATTGCAAGCAAAATTGGCATTCAAGAAAAAACAAAAAGATTTGCAATCAAAGTACTAAAAATTGCACAAGAAAACGAGGCATCAGCTGGTAAAGACCCAATGGGTCTAGCAGCTGCAGCATTATATCTTTCATGTGTAAAAAACGGAGAAGACAAAACTCAGCGTGACATTGCAGAAGCTGCAAATGTAACTGAAGTAACTATTCGAAATAGATACAAGGGTCTTAAAGACTCAATTGACATATAGAAAAACTATTCTTCTTTTTTTGAAGTAACAAAACCACCTTCACCTTCAGGTGGTGGTATTTTCTTTGCTCCACCCAATCCGATTGTTGTTATTATTACCGAAGTTAAAATTATAAAAAATATTATTTGTGGATAAGCTTCTCCATTTTGCAAACCCATAGTTAATGGGATTGTTGCCAATACAGCTGCTGCTAACCCTCTCGGTATCATGACTGATGTCACTTTTTTATCTAATTTTGAGAAGCCTTTGACTAGGGCAGTGTGGGTGATAATCACTCTTCCTACATAGATGGCAACTGCAGCCAAAATGCCAAAAATTACGTATTCTATCTGCCCAAAACTAGCCAGCAATCCTACAAATACGAAGAAAAACGCTCTGACAATGAATGTAACCTGACGGTGTAAAGAATTATCTATCGTATTATCAGGTAATTTTATTTTTAATTTTTTCACCAAATATTTCTTATTTCCAAGCATCAAACCAAAGACTAGAGCAGTTAGCGCACCTGATTCTCCAAATGAATTTGCAAGGAAGAACAGTAAAAACAAAACTCCTAGTGTTAACATGTAATTGTGTTGAGCATTTGTAAGCTTTGAAATAAAGAACATCCAAGGAATTCCCACACCAAATCCCAGTATCAGACCTACTGCAATTGCTCTTCCAATTGTCTGGCCTAACAGATCAAGATTAAACTGACCACTAAGAATAGCCTCAAACAGAATGAACGCAATAATTGTTGCAAAAATATCTGTCAGAGCAGACTCAAAACTCAGCATAGATTTTGCTTCATCAGAAATTCTTAGCTTTCTAACCAGACCAAAGACAATGATGGAGCTACTTCCACCTACAATCGCACCAAGCAAAATGCTGTCCATCCATTCCCATCCTAAACCATAATGACCAAACGCTGCAACAATTCCAACTGATACTGCAAAACCCAGAATTACAAGCACTATTGCAAAATGCGCAGTCTTTAGCACATTTCCAATATGCAGATTATATCCACCATCAAACATGATAATGATTAGTGCAAGTGCTGCAAAATACGGAACAATTTCAATTACAACTTCTGGCTGAATTATTCCAAACACCGGTCCAATCACAACTCCCAAAACCATCAAGAACGCAATGTCTGGAATTCCAGTTTTCTTGAAAAATGCTTCACCTAAAACCCCTAAAATAATTACAACACTAGCTGCCAACAAAAGTATCGGTGCTGATGCAATTAACGAGCCAGTTCCACCAGAAAATTCTGCAACAACATTTTGAACATTTGCAATTCCCTGCGAAAGAAAATCACTATTAATTTGACCAGTATCTACAGCCTCAATTGGATTATGTTCAAAAAATGAGCGTACAAGCTCTTTTGCGTTTGAACCACTTACTTGCTCAGTGTTGAATTTTGACCAAATAACCTCATCAAAGAATGATTGAATGTCATCAAAAATACCTAAAAAAATCCAATTCATGCTAAAGTATGCCAACACCATGTTAATTTAAGAATGTGTCAAACGAGGTTGATTTAACGAGTGTCAAACAATGAGCGCAACTGAAATCCTTAGAAAAGATCATCAGGAGATCAAACGAGTTGAAAAAATTGTCATAAAATGTTACCAGTCTCTATATGACGGAAAAGACATTCCATTATCTGACATCGAAAAAATCACATTTCTTATTTCAGAATTTTTAGATTCTATTCACTACTCCAGGGAAGAGGATTCTTACTTTCCATGTGTTGCAGCATATGACTCCCTAAAAGAAGAGATTAGAGCTTTGCTAATCGAGCATGAATTTTCTCGAAATATCGCAAGAATGCTTTCTACAAATCTCTCTGCATGGAAAAATGGTGAAGATAAGCGTGAACCAGTTGCCAGATTTCTCAAAACCTACTCAATCTACCTAAAAGATCACCTCTCAAAGGAGGAAGAATTTTTCATAAAGGCTGAGGAGCAGATTCTCTCAAAAGAAGAAGAGGCTGAAATGTATCAGCAGTTTCAGTCAGTAATTGCTATTGTGGAGAAGCTTTCAGACATGATCAAATTGATCGATTATCTGGAAGATCAGAACTGGTACAAATATTAACCGTAAATTTTAGTTTATTATCATGAGTTCATTTTGTTTGTGGATGTCAGGATTGCCTTGTTCTGGCAAGACTACCATAGTTAGAAAACTAGCTGAAACCATTCCAAACCTGGCCATCCTAGATGGCGATGAGTTGAGAGAGTGGTTGTCTCCAAAGAACTTTTCAAAAGAAGCGAGAGATGAACACCAATTCAAAGTTGCTCACTTGGCAAAAC
>Ga0114932_10004663_pt1 | contig 12663 bp, 14 predicted proteins | sample 2SBtaG_2_FD_87286 | JGI IMG/M metagenome (GOLD analysis project Ga0114932, IMG submission 87286) | Deep subsurface microbial communities from Kolumbo volcano to uncover new lineages of life (NeLLi) - 2SBTROV12_ACTIVE470 metaG | ecosystem: Environmental > Aquatic > Marine > Volcanic ...
AAAATTCCAAATTACCTTGTCGGCACTGTAGGCAACACCAACGCTGCCAAACGCCATAGCTGTAACCATAGTTGCGCCGATTATGTGACGAATCTTTGTTCTTAACATTTTGTTATCCTCCGTGAATGATCCTACGAAAAGGTACAAACCCATATAACCAACATTAAGAGCATAGCCTGTCGGTGTATGGTCAGCAACTCAGCTGCGTTGAAATCTGAAACACCCCTTATTTCTGCGTATTTCGCTTCAGATAATACCCGTCAGGTGATATATCTAGATTGAGTGAGTATTGTCGACGCCTCCGATATACGCATCACCTATATTTGTTAATGAACAACACACAATTGAAAAATTTATTGCTGCACATTAGGAGAAGCTAAAGATGGCTATTGATTACGACCACCTGATGACACTGGAATCGACTGGCAACGTAGTTCGATACGGAGACCGTGAGTCCATGCTCTACGCCCTGTCTGTCGGCATGGGTCGCGATCCATTGAATACCACCGAACTCGATTTTGTGTTTGAGAAAAATCCATTGAAAACAATACCGACAATGGCTTCAGTGCTTGCCCGAGTCCCGCTGCTGATGAATTGCGGCTTTGACTATACAAAGGTCTTGCACGCCGAACAGCATCTGCGCCTTCATCAGCCATTGCCAGCAGAATCGGAATTAATCGCAGATGCCCGGGTGATTGAGGCTTTTGACAAAGGCAAGGCCAAAGGAGCTCTGATCTATACCGAAACCACGGCCCGCTCGAAGTCTGACGGCTCGCCACTCTTTACCGCGACCAGCAGTATATTTGCTCGTGGAGATGGTGGGTTTGGTGGTTCAACTGCATCGTCACCTCAACCTCATGTGATACCTGACCGTAGACCTGATACAACCTGTACCATCAAAACACGAGACGACCAGGCTCTGCTTTACCGGTTGAACGGCGACCGAAATCCACTGCATGCTGATCCGGAACTGGCCAACAACGTCGGCTTCCCGGTACCGATACTCCACGGTTTGTGTACCTATGGTACGGCGTGCCTGGCGGTACTCAAAACCATCTGCAATTACGATCACACATTGATCACGGGTTTTGACGTCCGCTTTTCGGCTCCTGTCTATCCCGGTGAGACTATCATCACGGATATTTGGCGAGATGATCATATTGTGTCGTTCGAGTGCCGGGTTGCTGAGCGGAATGTAACCGTTATCCGGAATGGAAAATGTACATTGACGAACTAAAGTAACTGGAGACACCATGAACAAATTAGATGGAAAAGTCGCACTGGTTTCAGGATCCGGTCGTGGCATCGGCCGCTGCATCGCATTGAAACTCGCGAGCGAAGGCGCGCGGGTCGTGGTGAATGATCTGGATGAAGAACCGGCTGAGGAAACACTTGAACTGCTGCGCTCCTCTGGCGCTGAAGCCGTGAGTTGCACCGGCAGTGTCGTTGAACCCGGTTTTGCTGAGCGCTTCATCGCGACGGCCATGGACACCTGGGGCGTACCGGACATCATCATCAACAACGCTGGGTACACGTGGGACAATGTCATTCAGAAGATGACGGACGAACAGTTCCAGGCCGTCCTCGATGTTCACCTGACGGCCCCGTTCAGGATTCTGCGTGCCGCAACCGGACCCATTCGGGAAGCAGCCAAACGTGAAAAAGCCGAGGATCGCGAGATTTTCAGAAAGATTGTGAATATCTCATCCACGTCAGGTGTTTTCGGTAACGCTGGCCAGGCCAACTATTCATCTGCCAAGGCTGCTATCGTGGGCTTGACCCGGGCGATGTCGCGAGAGTGGGGGCGCTACAAAGTCAATGTCAATGCTGTTGCCTTTGGTCTTGTGCATACCCGCCTTACTCAGGCACTTGATGCAGATGCCGCCAGCATTGACATCGAGGGGCACCAAATTCCGGTCGGTGTGCAGCGGGCAGTGCTCGAGGCTGCCGGTTCTAGAATGTCTCTCGGTCGCGGTGGTACAGCTGAGGAGGCCGCTGGTGCGGTTTACCTGTTATGTATCCCTGAATCGAATTACATTACTGGCCAGTTGCTCCTGTGCGATGGTGGGCGCTAGGCGATTAACCGTTCCGATCCTGTTTTGTCTGCACACACCACTCTCATACTGGGCGATACCAGTTACCCCTGGATCGACATAGTCGACCGGGGTGCACGAGCAGCAACCGGCCTGGCTGAGTTCGGTGTCAACAGAAATGATTCGATTGCACTACTGTTGCGAAACGATCCTCCTTTCTTTGAGGTCACCACGGCCGCACAACGGCTGGGGGCCTACAGCGTACCGATCAACTGGCACTTCACACCTGACGAGGTACTCCATGTGCTGCGAGACAGCAATGCCAAAGCACTGGTGGTGCATGCAGATCTGCTTCAGGCGATACAAGATCAACTGCCCAAGGAGCTACTGGTGCTGGTAATCGAGACGCCACCCGCCATCCAGGCTGCCTATGCAATCGACCCGATTCTCTGCCAAGTGCCAAACGACATGAAATCCTGGTCAAACTGGCTCTCGAACTATCCGCCAAGAAATCTACAGTTCGATTCTGTACCGACTGCAATGATGTACACCTCTGGAACGACGGGCCGACCCAAAGGTGTGCGACGGGAAGCGGCCAGTCCTGAACAGGCTAATCAACTGCGTAGCGTCGAACCACAGGTTCTGGGCAACCGTCCCGGTATGCGCGTGGTTATCTGCGGGCCTCTCTATCACGCGGCGCCAATTCATTTTGCGCGGGTTGCTCTGGATACCGGAACGCTTATGGTGCTTCAACCTCGATTCGACGCACTGGAATTGCTCCAACTGATTCAGCGTCACAGCATCACTGGCATGTTTCTGGCACCAATCATGTTTGTCAGATTGTTGAAATTGCCTGAATCACAGCGACTTCAGTACGATATGTCGAGCCTCGAACACGTTATCCACGCAGGTGCAGTCTGTCCGCCCTCCATAAAACGCGCCATGATCGACTGGTGGGGTCCTGTAATCCACGAATTTTACGGCAGCACTGAAAGTGGCGTTATCACCCACTGCAACAGCGCACAATGGCTGATTCATCCTGGCAGTGTTGGCCGGGCGGTGGGAAACACCACGTTGCGGATTCTTAAATCCGATGGTACTGAAGCGGCGACTCATGAAGTCGGCGAGATATTTATGCGACGCCATGACTATCCAGAATTTACCTATCACGGCGATCCTGAAAAGCGCAATTCAATTGAACGAGATGGATTGATCACCAATGGCGATCTGGGCTACCTCGATGAGGACGGCTACCTCTACCTGTGTGATCGTGTCCGCGACATGATCATCTCTGGTGGGGTCAACATTTATCCCGCAGAAATCGAGTCAGTCCTACTGGCTTTCCCTGGTGTTCATGATTGTGCGGTTTTGGGTATTCCCGACGACGAGTATGGTGAACAGGTCCTTGCACTTATTGAACCTGCTGACGGCCAGGTCTGTGAAGAATCGACACTGCGTGCTTACCTAAAAGAGAATCTGGCTGGATACAAATTACCCCGTGTTATCGAATTTCGGCACAATCTGCCGCGTGAAGACAGCGGCAAGATTTTCAAGCGCAAGCTGAGAGAGCCCTTCTGGGAAGATGCTGACCGTAACATCTGATCAACAATGCTTCTGCCATCAAGCTTTGGCGTTACCTGAAAAGCCAGTAGACACATGAACATCAAAGCAGGAACAGCCTACAACGCGGGCACCAACATCTATTATGAAGTTCTCGGCAACCCGGCACATGAGACCCTGTTACTGATCTCTGGTCTTGGCAGCCAATTGGTCTACTGGACCGATGAACTGTGCCAGGTGTTTGTTGACCGACAATTCCAGGTTGTGAGATTTGATAACCGGGACGTTGGTTTAAGCTCAAAAACGTCTGGACCCGCCCAACCTATATCAGAAATTCTACGATCCGAAGGAGTTAACGCTCCCTATTCCCTGTCGGATATGGCAGCAGATACGATCGGCATCCTAGATGCTCTGGAGATCGAGACAGCCCACATGATGGGCGTGTCACTGGGCGGGATGATCGCCCAAACCCTGGCTATCGAATTTCCACAACGCGTACGCTCCCTGGTTTCCATTATGTCTGCCCCGAGGCCACGGATGGCCATCTCTGGTGACGACATATCAGCTGAGGCGGTGAGCAAATCTCTCACCCTAGATCTTAATAACCCGGAAACCTACGTCGACCTTCAGGTTGAAGGTTACCGAGCGACCAGCGGCCCTCATTTTGACGATGCCTATATCAGACAGATTCTCCAGTGCAGCTTCAACCGCTGCTACCATCCGGCCGGATGGTCCTTTCAGATGGCAGCCGCGCGCGCCAGTGGAGATCGGCTATCCGGCCTGTCACGGCTCACGCTACCCTCACTGATCATCCATGGTGCTGCAGACCCGCTCATACCCGTCAGCTCCGGCCAAGCCACAGCGGCTGCGATACCGAATGCCCGACTGATGATTATTGAGGATATGGGGCACTGCCTTCTTGCCCCGCACTGGGCACCTGTTGCTAATGCGGTTGCCGAATTAGCAGAGGAAGCGCGCCAGTAATCCTCAAAAGCATCGAGAAACCAAGTGTCATTGATCTACGTGATCCCGTTTCCAATTTCAACTTTCGTAACGTAACCTAGACTATCGATTTGTGATGATCCACTCTCCTGTCACAAATTTTTGTGACAGATTGTGACAACTGTTCTACGACACAACGTCGAGTTTCTGGCTGATCAAACAGAAGCAGGTTTAAAGAAAGGTGGCCTGAGGCTAGTGAAGTACTAGAGTGCTTTACAACTTTTCACTATATGATTTCTCTTGATCTGATTTTACACCCACGACTCGAGATGGATCATCACTAATTCTGAGAAATTCATGAGCAGACAAAAAAAGTCCAATCACCATTAACACGAAAACAGTAATTGCAATATATGCGATAGCCATAGTACTCATTTCTTGTCTCCCATCAACGCCATAAGTTTGAAATAAATTCCAAAACACAATATTGAAGGCACCCACAACGCGGTAAACAGACCTTCTTCTCGTTGCCCTGAAAACCAGAGATAGGCAGAGACCGCAAAAGAAACTACCACCGCCAAAAGAATGAAAAAATCAGATTTCTTAAACATATTTGTACTCCCGTTATCCATCATGGTAACCAATAGCAGCCAGTAAGCAGCCTAAAACTGCAAGTGCTGCAATACTGCGAAGTCCAGAGTGGCCTAAGACTTCGAAATCATTTAAATCGAATAGTCCAATTAGGACAGATAAAGATATCAACACAGAAAGTACTAAAAGGAATACACCTACAAATACGAATCCTTTTTTAAGACTAGTCAGTTGGTTGACACTCATAATGTTCATTACGGGTTGGGAGTCTATAACTAGACAACTAGACAACTTCACAAATACTTCACGTTTTACATTTGGTGGTGATCCACTCTCTTGTCACAAATATTTGTGACAGATTGTGACAACTGTTTTACGACACAACGTCGATGTGCTGGTTAATCAAACAGCGTCAGCAGGAAAGTGCGCTGACAGTTTTACCCTGCCCCACCCCCATCAACATTTCACATTTACAAGATATTGTGACCACACCGCGGAGGGCGACTCATAGCACTCCAAAACAATTGGGGAGAAGAATTAAAGGTGGTGGAGCAATGGTGTAATGAGCCATTGTATGGATGTGTAATCCCTTTGGTGACGGGTACTGCAGGGGAGCAGCATGCAGAGTAGCTTATGCTCTGTGGGCTTGCTGAATAAGCGTAAAGGCCTATTGCCTATCCATTCCCACCATCATCAATAAACCCTATTTCCCACCAAGAATGTCTATAGCTGAATTTACCCGCCTATAGAGAGAATCGACAGTTAAGGATTAATACTCCCTTATAGAAGAGGATAGATCTGAATAAATCCACCTTATAGAGCCATTCCATAAATCGGGAGTGTGAGGACATTAGGTCTGTGCCACTCTGAGTCGTGCGTGTGGTATACCGATTTATGTCACACTTGTCTCAGACCCGAACGTATCGAATGGTGAACCAACTTCTGCTTAACGGAGAAATCAACAATGGATGAAATTATCGAACTAGAAAACCAACGTATAGCGGCAATGATTGCGGGCGATGAGGCTACGCTAGACGCGGTCCTGGCTGATGATTTGATCTATACCCATTCGACTGCTCGGGTTGAAACTAAAGCTGAGTTTATCGGCAATGTAACCTCAGGTCGGACTCGGTATGTATCCTTTGAACGAGATGATGTAAACATTCGAGACTACGGAGATACAGCAGTAGTGACAGGACACGCTAAATTGCATGTCACGGCCAGTGACCGAGATCTTAAGTTTCAAGTACGATTTCTCGACGTTTACTGCAGGCTGAACGGCAGTTGGCAGATGGTGGCATGGCAGTCGACCAAGATTCCGGACTAATACACCATCAATCATCTCCCGGACGACACCAGGAGAGATAAATTGTCACCAGATTTTCCTTCCGCTGAATTCAGCTCTCAAGCGTAATGCAGCCACTACTCTACCTCGTTGTCGATCCGATGTGCAGCTGGTGCTGGGGTTTTCGATCTGCATGGCAGTCATTCGTCAGCGAGATTCCATCATCGGTGACTATTAAATTTTTGATGGGAGGACTCGCACCCGATTCGGATGAGCCCATGGACACAAATACAAAAACCTATGTTCAAAGCGCCTGGCAATCAGTCGCTGATCGAACCGGAGCTACATTTAATCATGAGTTCTGGGCCGTGTGTCAGCCTCGCCGCTCAACCTATCCTGCATGCCGCGCGGTAATCACTGCCGGTCTCCAATTGAACGGCTCGCGCGAACAATATTATGAAGCGCTACAGCGAGCCTACTTCCTGGAAGCTAGAAATCCGTCAGATTACGAAACATTAATCGCTCTTGCCAACGAATCTGGACTTGACCCGGTGCAGTTTCAGAAAGATCTTGACAGTTCAGTTGTGCAACAAACTTTCAGAAATGAGTTGATCCAAGTCCGGGCACTCGGAGTGTCAGGGTTTCCGACAGTAATCTGGCATCAACAGGACGCGACTGATGGAAATTGCTTGGAAGTGCTGAGCACTGGATACACCGATGCGGATACCCTTCGTGAACGATGGCAGGTACTGACCGAGTAGCTGATGCGTTGATGTCAACGAACCCCTAAAACACCCCACAGATTCCCGTCACTGGTACAGTGCCAGGGTGAAAAGTACGGTAAGGACTAGTCGGAAGGCGTACTCAGTTTCTGCTCGAGTTCAGTAATCCGAGATTCTAGAGCCTCAAGCTTCTCCCGTGTTCGCTGCAGAACCTTTTCCTGGACATCGAGTTCTTCACGACTGACCAGATCCATTTTTTCAAGAGCAGATTGCACCATAACCCGCGTGTTGCCGCGAACATCTTTGGCAATTTCCTTGGGCAGTACATCAACAATAGCTTCGGCAATTTTCTGTAAAGGCATCACTGGGGCTTCTCCAGTCGCACATCAAGACAATGGGCAGGAGCAACAATCACAGTTCTCATTGTACCAAAGTCAGTTCCCCGCTTATCAGCGCACCGATCCGGTGCAGGACTGCCGCCAGACGGACCAGTCCAAATTAAGATATCTGAATTCACCGCGCCAAATACACCAATCCATCCTAAAAATGCCGAGGTAGCGGCTCTGGCACGAAAATTGCTTGAGGTATAGATGCGAACAAAAGCACATTCGGCGCCAGCAACTCACTTAAGGCGTTAAACACAGGAGATTGATATGAAACTGATCATGGCAGTTATAAAACCGTTCCGCCTAGATGACGTCCGGGATGCGTTATCCGAAATCGGAATAAAAGGCATGACCATTACGGAAGTTAAAGGCTTTGGTAGACAGAAGGGGCACACGGAACTGTATCGCGGCGCAGAGTATGCCGTCGACTTTCTGCCCAAGATAAAACTCGAGGTTGCTGTCCCGTCTGATCTAGTCGATAACAACAGCAGCACAGACCGGCAAGATCGGAGATGAAAAGATTTTTGTTTCTGAGATTGAACAGGCGACTCGTATCCGCACTGGTGAAACAGGTCCTGAGGCGCTTTAGGGCATTTACGGACTCAGTACAGAACTCACTATAGGAGAACTTTAGATGGAAGATATTATCGACCTTCGATATGCCCTGGACACTTTCTACTTCCTTGTCATGGGTGCATTTGTCATGTGGATGGCGGCTGGCCGTACCATTGGCCAACTCGGGCATCAACTTGAATGCCTAGCTGATTGGAATTAGTGTGATATTCGGAATTGTATTCCTGACCAGCGTCTTGACGTGGGGCGTGATTCGAACCTTGGCCGGTCTACGAGTGAGTGAAGATGACGAGCACCACGGCGTGGATGTCAGTGAATGCGGCCTCGAAGCCTACCCCGAATTTACTGGTAACCGCTAATCCAAGACCAGAGCTGTCTGTGATCCACTGGGCATTTCGAACGAAATGTTTGGTGGGTTACAGGTCATCCTGTGCGACACGATACTCAATGTAGGCTATATCTCGGATTTCGCCGAGCCATTCTTCATATTTCTCGTTGACCTTTCGCGTGCGAACCTGCTGCCGGGCGTGACTGCGTTTTATTCGTCCACTCATATTCCTGGTCCGTCGCGCATCTAACTGTACGAGATGAAAACCGGCACCAGTTTGAACCACTGTACTGATCTCACCCACTGCCAGTTCGCTCACGACCTTTTCAAATTCACCGTTGCTATCACCTGGACTCAACCATCCGAGATCACCCCCCTTCGCACGGCTCTGTTGGTCCTGGGAATGGAGCTTAGCCATCTGTGAAAATGGGGCACCCGCAAGTATCCTCTGGCGGATACGCTCGAGTCGCTGACGTATCTGGGCTTCTCCCGAAACCACGTTCGGTGCCAGAAGTATGTGTCGGACCCGAGACTGCTCGACCAAATTTACCTCCCCACCTCGGCGATTCAACAGCTGGAGAATGTGAAACCCACGTGGACTTCGGATCACGCTGGACACCATACCAACTTCAAGTTCAGACACGGCCTTAACAAACAGAGCCGGTAAATCAGCGTTCAGTCGCCATCCCAACCGACCACCTTCAGGTCCATCTGGACTGTCAGAGTAAAGTATTGCGGCATCGCTGAAGGGCAGACCATCAGATATCTCGTCCTGAATTCCACGAATCCTGTTTTCTCTTATTGCGATGTCTTCTTCGATTGCGTCGGTCGGCACAGCTATCAAAATGTGGGCCAGATCGAGTTCTATTGGCCGCTTGGGTAGGGCATTGGGATTCTGGGTCAGAAACTCGTCGATTTCTTGATCCGTCACAGTAATTTGTCGGGCCACCTCCTGATTGACCAGACGGCGGATGGCAATCTGGTCGCGGATATCCTCAACATATTCCTCAAAAGTCAGCCCGCCACGTTCGATTTCTATCTGCAGCTGCGTTAGAGAGAGTTGGTTGTTTCGCGCTATGTCATTGACCACAGTCATGACCGTGTCATCCGCGACATTAATGTTAAGGAATTCGATCCGCTGAATCTGAATCAGGTGCACAATCATTGATTCAAGGAGGTTTGCCTTAAGGTCTGCTAACGGCGGTATTTCCTGGCCTTTAGCACGCAGTTCTCTCTGGGTTTGCACCACCTCCTGGCGCAGTTCGGATTCAGTAATAATGTCCTGGTTTACCACGGCAACAACACGGTCGATGCTGTCACTGCTCATTCCAAGATCAGACACGGCGACAAGCAAACACAGCACAATAACAACAAGCAGCTTTGGCTTGTCTTTCTGCGAAGGCAGCGCCAACTGCACGAATTCGACTCGTTTAAGCGATGTGGCCATCGGTTTATAATGCAAGCGCGGAGGTGGAGAATCCTCTACTCAATCCCAGCACCTCACCTGAAGAAATCGTGCCCAGCCCTTTGAGTCTGAGTGTGAACATAATGCGACTACCGCCACTTTCTTCTGAATCATCCTCCACAATAGGGCGGTCTTCTAACTCCACCCGTATCGCCCAGCAACAGGCGTCATAACCCAGGCTGATTCGGGTATATTGTCCGTCGTCTTCACTCTCTCCGAACAGCCCGCCTGCCCCCAACTGCCAGCGGGGTGCCAACGGCCAATTCAGTCCAACTTCTACGTTGCGGTTGTCATCTCCCCCACTCTGATAATTAAAATTGACCTGCTTCCGTGACCCCGGGGTATACGCCGAACCCACGCGCCATTCCTCGATCTCACTGTCGTCCCAGTTCCAGCTGGCGAAGCCGCTCGCGTTCCACTGTTGTGTGATATTGAAATCGAGCTCCCCAAGCAGCGGTGAGTAACTGCTCGTTGCCGACGCATCACCCGTATTCAGGGTCACCTCTCGATCCGCGAGATAAACCTGCTGTGCCAGGGTCCACTTCATCATACGGTCCCCAGATTCACTAGCATAGGTATCGCTTTCCAGCCCAAGAGTGAAGCCCTGAAAATTCTGAATCCGGTCTGCCCCCCAGAACCCGTCGCTCAGATAGGCATCGGCAATATTGTTAAAACCTACCGATCCGCTATCAAACACGGGTAGGTTGGACTGGTCCTTATAGGGCACATAGTGATAAGCCAGCCGAGGAACCAGTGTCTGAACATAGTCGACACCCCCCCAATTAATATCCCGCTCAAGGAATAGTTCGGATGCCACTTCGAACAAGAAGATGCTTCTGGTTGGGCTTGACGGTTTTCCAATCGGTTGCCCAGACACACTGTAGGCCGTATAGGCATGGGTCAGCTTCGGTGTGATAGCACCGTACTGCCGCTCCATGCGAAGCGAAACAGCCGGCTGAATGTCCAGGCGCAGACCTTCAGTCTTATCATTGGAACCATGATAGAAATTCACCAGTTCCGAATCCACTTCTGGCCGTAAGCTAAAATGTGTGCTGTCATCGCGCAGATAATTATCACTCCGGTCTTCCGCGCTGAGATCGTAGGACTTGTCCCATGTCACCTTGAGACCAGGTAATCTCGCATAAGGCTCTTCGTCGTCAGTCAACTCAGCATCAACACTCTGGTAGGCCGACAAATCAAGATTAGCCCGCAGGTTTTCCTCTTCAACGAAAATATCGTACGGATCCACTTCCAGATTGACCGTCTGCGGAATATGCGACGCACTGCTGACCTGAAGATTGTCTGCTAAATCATCCAAGTACGATGTGTCAGACACATAGCCCAAATCAACATCCAGTATAAAATCGGTATCCCAGCGTTGGGTGTTCAGGTGATGGTCATAACTCCAGCCATAGCGGCTGCTGCCATATTTGCGATCCTCGGGCAGGTATTCAGCACGCAGTACACCGCTGTAATCACCGCCAGCAGTTGTGCCGAGGTAGCGGTACTCTCCCGCAGTCTGCACACCGCGGTTGGCCATCACGCGCCACTCGAAAGTCGCATCCTGGTCGGGTGCGATGTTCCAGTACAAAGGTAGTCGGAAGTTAAATCCCCAGTCTTGCCCGTAGCCCAACGTCGGAAAAAGAAAACCGGTTTTCCGCTCGTCGGTCAATGGAAAACTGACTGTAGGGAAATACAAGATTGGTACATCAAAAAAACGTACTTTCAGGTGCTTGCCAATACCAATCCCGGTTGCATGGTCGAGAATTATCTCACTTGCTTCCATCAGTACCGTATCGTCACCCGCCACACAACTAGAATACACAACGTTTTCCAAACGCTCGCGATCGTGTCCCTCGAAATAGAGCGAGTCGGCTCGGCCCCGGGAACGTGCCGTTACTTGGACTCGCTCTTGTGCATCCGACCCCGTATCGGGCTGAGCTGACGTCCAATCCTCCTTACCGACGCTGATCACCTCGCCACTGGGGAGGGTGATCACATCCGGTGGGGTATAAGATCGTGGCCCTTTCACACTTCCAATCCGACCGGCAACCGCGTAGGTGAATCCAGAAGTGTCATGGGTGACGCCATCGGGATCAACCACTTTGCCTTTGGCGATCACGCCGCGTCTGGCGATCTGAAACTGAACATTATCAGCGCGACCAATTCGCGTCTCGAGTTGCAGTTCCAAAGAATCAACCACCAGTCGGTCTCCCTCGTGGGTCTGCACCACTGCTTCACCGGTTTCGAGGGTAAACATATTCTTGTCAAAAACGATGTTCTCGGCATAAATCGACTGTGCGCCCTGTGTCACCGAAACCCCACCGGTCAATATCAGCACATGCGGTTCGGGCATATCGATCTGGTCGGACTCGAACTCCACCTGGAGACTGGTTGGATCGCGACCAACATAGGGCAGTACAGCGGGTGGTAGCCAGATCACATCAACCGGGCAGATAGCCTCGTCAGCGAACGACACCGACAAATCCGCTCTTGTGGTCAGTGATGCCAGCAGTAAAAAGGCCACAGTAACGACCTGTAATCCCGTTCGTGGAACACAACATTTAAATCGTCTTCTGTGATGTGATTCCATAGGTTTGAGCTGCCTGGACATCCGATTTAACCTCGCACGAAACACCTTAGCCTTGTGAAGCAATTAATGCCTCTACGTGCGTTATTATAGGGAACACCTGGATCAGACCGAAATCACATGCTTTCTGAGTAGCAGGCTACCCGATGCCCTGGAAATACCCTCATGCAATGATTCTGGCTGCAGGT
>Ga0114932_10004667_pt1 | contig 12648 bp, 8 predicted proteins | sample 2SBtaG_2_FD_87286 | JGI IMG/M metagenome (GOLD analysis project Ga0114932, IMG submission 87286) | Deep subsurface microbial communities from Kolumbo volcano to uncover new lineages of life (NeLLi) - 2SBTROV12_ACTIVE470 metaG | ecosystem: Environmental > Aquatic > Marine > Volcanic ...
GCTGCGTCAGGCTTTCGCCCATTGCGCAAGATTCCCCACTGCTGCCTCCCGTAGGAGTCTGGGCCGTGTCTCAGTCCCAGTGTGGCTGATCGTCCTCTCAGACCAGCTACCCGTCGATGCCTTGGTGAGCCATTACCTCACCAACAAGCTGATAGGCCGCGAGACCCTCCCGGAGCGCCGGAACCTTTCCTGACTGCACCATGCGGTGCTGCCAGAATATTGGGCATTAATCCAGGTTTCCCTGGGCTATTCCCATCTCCGGGGCAGGTTTCTCACGTGATACTCACCCGTTCGCCACTCTCCCATTGGGGCCGAAGCCCCGGGATCGTTCGACTTGCATGTGTTAAGCACGCCGCCAGCGTTCGTCCTGAGCCAGGATCAAACTCTCCGTCAAGACCGTGCTGTTGCCGCAACGAGTGCGGACTGACAGCAACAAGTGCGTTCAGCCGCAACGAGTGCGGAAACAACGTCGATCGAAGAGCCCCCGCCATGGTCAACGAGGGGGAAAATTCCCTCTCCCATGAGCGGCTGGCTGGAATTGCTGCATCGTCTCTCCTGACCGCTGGCCGAAGCCGGTGGCTGGAGGGACGCTGCGATTGGATGCATCGTCAGGCTCGAGAGCCCGACGACACGATTCGATTGCGCCATCGATGTGAGACACCGATGACACGATTGTGTGGTTCGACCGGCGACTGCTGAAAGCAGTGGCCGCTCGCCCGCACTGGCGTTTATCGTCCTCTGTTCTGTTGTCAAGGAGCGCTGCTCATCACCGCCGAAACGGTGATGTGGCATCTCCGGCACACGTGGGGCTCCTGGGTAGGAATCCAACGGAGGTGCCGTGCCCGCGGGCCGGACTGACCGGCTCGTTGGGGCGAGGAGTTAATGTATCCAGGGGGCGCGGGAGCGTCAACCTCGGGGCCGGAATTTCTTCGGATTCTTGGGGTGGGGCGCCGGATCAGCGACGCAGGGTGGTCCTGGGGCCCTCGGGAACCGAGACCGGGCCACCCACAGCGATGGTGGTGGGGGTCGTGACCACGGTCGAAGATGGCGCGGGAGCCGGTTCGATCGGCGTCGCGGCGCCGCTGCCCGACAGCGAACTCGCAGCGAGGAATCCGAGGGAGCTCGCCGCCATCAGGGCGAAGAGAATGGCGACTGCCCGCACAGCAGTGCTCGAGGCGGCACTTCGAGCCGGCACTGGGTCGATCTCCCCAGGGCCGAGGTCCGCGGAGGTCCAGCCGTCGGCTGTGCGATCTGACTCGTGGGGTAGAGGAGAAGAATCCATGGCGCTGCATGTACCCGTCGGCCCCTGACCGCCCGGACTCAAGCTCTCAGCGGCCCCACGATCTCCAGACGGCGAAGGGTCAGGTGCGCTCAGCCACGTACCACCGCTTCTTGCCCCGCCGCACGAGGAGATAGCGGCCGTGGAGGAGGTCGGTCTCGGCCAGCTCTCGATCTGGGTCGCCGACCCGCTCGCCGTTGAGATAGACACCGCCCTCGCCCACCGCTCGCTTGGCATCGCCGCGACTCTGGGCCAGCTCACTCTCGACGAGGAGATCGACCACCGAACCGCCGAGACCGGCGAGCCCGCCCGAGGGGACCTCGCCTGCGATGAACTCCAATGCCTCGGCCGAGGCGACACGTGGATCGCCATCGCGGCCAAACAGCAGCTCGCTGGCCTCCCCGGCAGCCGCGGCGGCTGTCTCGCCATGGACGATCGACGTCAGCTCCCGCGCGAGCGTGCGCTGGCCGAGCCGGGCCCCCGGATCCGCGTCGTGGCGGGCCACGAGATCGTCGATCTCCTCGACAGAGAGGAACGTCAGCTGGAGCAGCAGCTTGGCGATCTCGGCGTCCTCGACCCCGATCCATGCCTGATAGAAGCGGTAGGGACTCATCCGGTGGCGGCTCAACCAGATCGTGTCGCCCCCGGCGGTCTTGCCGTACTTCTGGCCGTCCGGCTTGGTGAGCAGCGGCCACGTCAGAGCGTGGGCGGTCTGGCCGAGCTTGCGACGGATGAGGTCGGCGCCCAGAACGATGTTCCCCCACTGGTCGGATCCGCCGACCTGCAGCTCACACCCCTCGTTCTCGGCCAGCCAGAGGAAGTCGTACCCCTGCAGCAGCATGTAGCTGAACTCGGTGTAGGAGATGCCGTCGCCACCGGTCATCCGGTTCTTCACCGACTCCTTGGCGATCATCTGGTTGACGGTCACGTGCTTGCCCACATCCCGCAAGAAGTCGAGCACGCCGACACCGACCGTCCAGGCCCGGTTGTCGAGGAGCTTGGCGCCGGTGGGACCATCGTCGAAGTCGAGGAACTGCCGGAGCTGAGGCACGATGCCCTCGAGGTTCTGAGCGAGGCCCTCGTCGTCGAGCAGGTTCCGTTCGGCAGACTTCCCGCTCGGGTCCCCCACCATCCCCGTCGCGCCGCCGGCCAGGCTGATCGGGCGGTGCCCGGCCAGCTGGAAGCGCCGAAGCGTCAACAGCCCGATCAGGTTGCCCACGTGCAGGCTGTCCGCTGTGGGGTCGAATCCGCAATAGAGCACGACCGGGCCGTCGGCGAGCCGGGCCGCCAGGACCGCCCGGTCGGTCGTGTCGTGAATCAGCCCACGGGCCTCGAGATCGCTGAGGATGTCCACGGTCACAGTGTGGCGCGGCGGCCGAGGCGCAACCCGAATCATTCCGGGAGCCCCATGCTATGAAGGTGACCATGAGTGTTTGAAAAACACCCATTCGTCACCTACTGTGATCATTCTTCGTTCGACGGCCGAACAAACAGGGTCGCAGACAACAGGTGAGGGAGCGCGTGTCGGCACACGGACGCGGAATCGCAGCGAGACTACGTCTGTTCAAAGTGCAGTACATCGCCCTCGCCCTCGCTCTCGGAGCAGCGGCGGTGGTCACGTCGCCTCCATCTGACGAGGCGGTCGCGGCACCGGTGACCGGGTTCGTCCAAGAGGTGTACGCACCTGGCTTCACGATCCCCGTCGATCTCGAGTGGGCGCCCAACGGGCTGCTGTTCGTCGCTGAGAAGTCCGGGGCGATCAAGGTCGTCAGCGGGGTGACAACGACGACCTTCCTGGATCTGTCCGATGACGTGAACGCCGCCGGGGAGCGGGGCCTGCTCGGCGTCACGGTCCACCCGGACTTCGTCAGCGGCTCGCCGTACGTCTATGCCCTGTACGCCTACGACCCGCCCGAGGCAGCGTTGGGATCGGGCAACGCTGCCCGCGACGGAAACGGTCAGCGGGTCGCCCGCCTGAGCCGCTTCACCGCAGACGTCACCACCGGCTACATCACCGCCGTCCCGGGCTCGGAGACGACGATCCTCGGCGCAGCCGGAACGTGGGCCGCGATCGGCGACCCGAGCGCGCAGGACGGCAACTCGAGCCCTGCGTGGAGCTGCGGCCAGCCTGGCGGTTACCTCGACAACTGCATCCCCGCCGACTCCGCGCACCACACCGTCGGGATGGTGCGCTTCGGCGCGGACGGAATGCTCTACGTCGGCTCGGGCGATGGGGCGAGCTTCGACGCGGAGGATCGCTCATTGCGCAGCCTCGACCTGGACAGCCTCGCCGGCAAGATCATGCGGATCGATCCCGACACGGGCCTCGGTCTGTCCGACAACCCGTTCTGGGATGGCGACCCCGACAGCAACGCGTCGCGGGTGTACTACCTCGGCCTGCGCAACCCGTACCGCTTCACCGAGGACGCGGCGGGCACGATCTACATCGGCGACGTCGGTTCGGGCGATTGGGAAGAGATCAACTCCGCTCCACCAGGCGCCGACTTCGGGTGGCCCTGCTACGAGGGTGGGGCCGCGGGCTCCCTCTCGCAGAACGACGACTTCGTCACTCACATCGACTGCCAGACGTACTACCTCGACAACTCGGCGACGGCGCCCCTCTACAGCTACAACCACGGCCCGGGAAGCGCCGCGATCATTGCAGGTGAGGTGTACGAAGGCTCGGAGTGGCCCGCGGAGTTCCACGGTTCGCTGATCATCGGCGACTACGTCCGAGCGACCCTCAGTGGCATCGACGTGGCGAGCCCCGCTCCCTCGGCGACCGACCTCGCGACCTCGACGGTCCCGGTCGCCATGGAGTTCGGTCCGGACGGCCACCTCTACCTCGCGTCGATCACCACCGGATCCATCGACCGCATTCGCTACGCACCGGGCGAGACGCCGGCCGGGTTCGTCCGAACAACGACCAACCCGCCGGTTCCATCGATGATCTCCCTCGACGGCGTCGACCGTACCCAGTGGGGCCTCGACTGGCTTGCCGTCTCGCCGGCCGACTATCAGCAGTGTTTCGGCGACGTACCCGGCTGGGTCACACCACCCTGCGAGCTCATCAGCGTGGCGTCTGGCGTGACCACGGTGTCCGAGGGCAGCTTCGTTCGAAAATCAACGCTCACCGTCACCACGAGAGTGGAAGGCACCGTCGACTCGCCACTCCCGTCGGTGATCACGATCGACGGGGCCCCAGCGGGCGAGTGGGGCCTCATGGCCGAACTCGCTCCGGGCCTGGTGGACGTCTGCTTCGGGGCCGTTGCCAACTTCTTGCCGCCACCTTGCCAGACCGTGGCGCTGACAGCGGGCGAAGCAACCGCTGTCGAAGGCGTGTTCGCCGACACACCGGGTGCACCCGCGCCCGCTCCGACCGGTCTTCTGCGCGTGACCACCGCGCCGGCTGTGCCTTCGACCATCGAGGTCAACGGCATCGAGACCGGCCAGTTCGGCGTGCAGTGGATCCCGCACCCAGCGGGTTCGTATCTCATCTGCTTCTCCGATGTCCCTGGCTTCGTGACCCCGCCGTGCCAGAACGCAGACGTGGCCACGGGTCAGACAACCACCGTGGACGGCGCATTCACCGCGATGGGCTCGCTGCAGGTCGCCACGAGCCCGGCAACGAACGCTGTCGTCAGCGTCGACGGGATCCCGCGCAACCAATGGGGTCTGTTCACGTCGATCGAAGCCGGCGATCAGAACGTCTGTGCCCACTTCGTGTCGGGTGATGTGTGCGAGATCGCAACCGTCACCGCAGGGGCCAACACAGCGCTGGTCCTCTCCCCCGGCGGTCCGCCGGTCAACCTTCCCCCCACCGCCGACGCCGGACCCGACCAGACAGTCGTGGACACCGACGACAACGGCTCGCACTTTGTGATGCTCGACGGGGCCGGTTCGGGTGACCCGGACGGCGTCGTCACCTCGTGGGAATGGCGGAACGGAGCGACGCTCATCGCGAGCGGGGTCGGCCCGACCGTCACCTTGCCCGTCGGAATCCACAGCATCGAACTCACGGTCACCGACGACGGCGGCGCGAGCGCAACGGACGTGGTTGCGATCACCATCGATCCAGCCCCGAACGATCCGCCCATCGCCAACGCCGGACCCGACCAGACCGTCGTCGACAGCGACGACAACGGGTCGCACTTCGTCACGCTCGACGGAACGGGTTCGTCGGACAACGACGGCGTGATCTCGACGTGGGAGTGGCGAGACGGCCCGACGCTGATCGCGACGGGCACCGCCCCCCTCGTCAACTTCGCCGTCGGCAGCCACACCGTCGAGCTCACGGTCACAGACGACGACGGAGCGACCGCCACGGACACCGTCGTGATCACCGTGGACCCACCCAACCCGATCTTGTACATCAGCACCGCTGCCGCGGGCGCCGTGGGCGGGGTGACCTTCGACGGTGAGGATGTCATCGCGTACGACACCGGCACCAGCACATGGACGATGTTGTTCGACGGGTCGGATGTTGGAATTCCGGGCGAGGGTCGCGACATCGACGCAGTCCACGTGCTGGACGACGGATCCCTGTTGCTGAGCACCGAGCGAGACGGTGAACTTCCCGGTGTCGGGGAGTTCACGGAGAACGACATCCTCCGCTTCGTGCCCTCCTCGACCGGCGCCACGACCTCGGGCACCTTCGAGATGTACATCGACGGCTCCGACGTCGGGCTCTCCGCCCAGGGCGAGAATGTGGACGCCGTTCATCTCCTGGCCAGCGGCGACATCGTGGTCAGCACAACCGGACAGCCGACCGTGTCCGGCGTGGTGGGCGCGACTGCCAATGACCTCATACGCCTCGCCGTGACCTCGACCGGCACGACGAGCGCAGGCACCTGGTCGATGTACTTCGATGCGTCGGACATCGGTTTGGCCAGCCAGTCCGAGCAGATCGACGGAGCGTGGGTGGCGATCGACGGCTCGATTCACCTGACCACGATCGGCAGCTTCGCAGCGGGTGGCGTCAACGGCACAGCAGACGACGTGCTTCTCTGCGACCCCGCGAGCACCGGCACCCTCACGTCCTGCGCGACGCTCTCGCTGTTCTGGGATGCATCGATCGACGGAATCGACGGCGACAACGTCGACGCCTTCTCCGTGGGCTACTGACGCGGCGGCTCACCGACTGAGCGGGTCGGCGTTGCGTGGAGTGGGAGCGCGCCAGTTGTGGCGCGCTCCCACTCGACGTTTCTTGCCCGTCTCTCCAGCCGGCTGTGCTCGATGGTGCTCGACGGTGCTCGATCGCGCTAGACGCCGGTGACCGTTGTCTGGAGCACTCCGTGCACCTTGCCGCTGATCCAGTCCTTCTGCTCGATCGTCACGAGTGACGTCCCCCTGCGGCGGGGCTTGAGCAGCAGGTCGTAGCGCTCCGCGGTCCCCACCACGAACGGGCCGGGCGGGAGGAGGAACGGCTGGGCGTAGTTGGGCGCCTGGTTGTCGAACGCCCGTCCGTCCGAGGCGATGACCTCGACGTCGAGCGACCCATCGGCGATGCCGTGGAAAGTGATCTCCTGGGGCCCGTAGCCCGAGTTGCCGAGGCGGACGAGTGTCGGCACACCATCGACCGGCGCCGTGGCTGTGATCCTCGGATCCTCGATCACGGCGTTGGGGTCGGTGCGCCCGCTGCGCATCGGCTGGAAGACCCCGGTGATGTCGAAATAGATCGGCCGAAAGACGTTCAGGCCCGCATCGCCGCCCTTCATCCCGGCGGCGTGGCCGAGCTCGCGCCAGGTGGGATCGACGTCGCCGATGAACCAGAACCGCTCGTCGTCATAGTCAGGCCCGTTGTGGAACGCGGTTCCCGGTCCCGTCGCTGGATCGACGATCAACCCACCCCACATGCCCATGTGGAAGTGCAGGACCGTGTTGACGTGGCAGTGGTAGATGTACGTTCCGGCGCCACGCGTCTTGGGCCGGGGATCGTCGAGCGCCCTGAACGGCGCTCCTGCATGGAACTGGTAGGTGTAGCTGCCGGTGACCTCGAACGAGGTGTGGCCCACGCCGTCGTTGTGGCTGTCGATCTCGATGCCGTGTAGGTGGATCGTGTGCTGGCGCTTCGACGGCTTGAGCGTCACATGGACGATGTCGCCTTCGCTCACCCGGATGAGCGACGACGGACGGATGACGTCCTCGTCGGAGTCGATCAGCTTGTCCTCGAAACCCCAGAACTCGACGTCGCGGCCGTCTGGCATCTCGAGATCGCGGTTGAAGAAGTTCATCTCGAACTCCTTGTCCGGCCTCACCTTGCCGGGTGTGTCCGGGCTGCCCTCGACCGGTGTGGTGTTCCAGTAGAAGAGAGGATCGTCGACGGCAGCGTGGCCGTCACCCCCACCGCCGTGATCGTCGTCGTCCCGTTCGTCGCGGTCGCCGTCTTTGCCGCTTCCCTTGCTCACAGGTCCTCCATCTGCCAGTCAGTGAGCAGGCCCTGTGGATAGAGTCCGCCGCCTGCGGTCTGACTCATCTCCACGTGGCAGTGCATCGGCCACTTGCCCTCCATCTCGGTGCCGTGGAGTTGCTTCAAGAAATCACGGCCGGACTGCGGGGGCGGGAAGTGCACTGCGTTGGGGGGGATCGCATACGGCAGCATCACGTCCATGCGATCACCCGGCTCGAGCAAGAGCGTGTCCTTCCACATGATCGGGCTCGTCGGCGCTGCGTTCTTCAGCAGGAGGTAGACGTGGTTGCCGTGATAGTGCGGTGAGTGGGTTGCCACGCCGACGTTCACGACACGGATGAGCGCCGCGTTGCCCTCGACATCCCCGACGAAGGTGTCGGGAGCGGTTTCCTCGTGCGCCGCGATACTGCCCATGCGCCCGTTGAGGGTGAAATACCGCGGTGTGAAGTCCTCCAGGAAGCGCACGGGGTCGATCGGCAGGCCGGCGTGGGCACGTGCGTTGAAGCGGGGATCGATCGAGTTGCAGATCCACACCCACTGCGTCACGAAGCTCCAGTGCTCGGGATCGAGCGACGGGTGCGCCCGCATCGAGCGATCCGCCGGCATCACGATGAGGACGCCGTGCAGGCCGAGAGCCCGGTTGACCGGCCCGTTGGAGCCGTCGCCGTAGATGTAGGTGCCCGGCGACGGGGCGTCGAATTCCACCTCGACCCGGTCACCTGGCGCGATGGGACCGCTGTCGACCACCCCCTCGATCTCGAAGTGGTGAGGCTCGGCCAGATTGTTGGTGACCCCCACCCGCACCCGCTCGTCGCCGTAGGTCCACAGCACGGGACCGGGCACGTGCAGCGCATCGGATTCGTCAACCGGTCCGCTCGCGAGGCCCCAGCCCCAGCTGTAGACCGGGACACCGTCGATCATCGTCTTGATGCCGTCGTTCATGAACAGCTCGATGTCGTCGGTGAGCCAGGGCGTCGCGCGGGCCTGCTCGGCGGCGTGTGCCTGGCGACCTGAGGCGGCCAGCAATCCCCCGGACCCGAGGGTGAGTGCCGCGGCCCCCGCTCCTCCGAACTTGAGGAACTCCCGCTTGGACATCGACGCCGGCACGATGTCGTCCACCACCGGCGTGGCAACGACCTCTACGCGCGTGCGGAGAAGTGCAGCCGCAAGCCCGACCATGAACGCGATCGGCAGGCTCAGTAGGGCGTCTCTGAGCCCGTGCGTCAGGTTGCCGACGAGGCCGGATGCCTGGTGGACGTCGGTCCCGAGGAGGAGATAGCCGGCTCCGGGTGCCGGGGCCAGCTCCGCGAAGGGGTCACCACCGCCGAGCGCCCTGTCGACGACTCCGTGGAGCCCGACGAGGGGGACCAAAGCGACGAACAGCGCCAGCGCTATCCAGGCGGGCTCCGCTGCGATCGAGCCTGATCCGCCCCGGCGGTCACCGAGACGACCGGCGATCCACCGTCCGCACCGGACCGCGAGATACGCGGGCACGATCAGCAGGGAGCCATCTCGCAACCAGTGCCCGAGGTGGCCGAGAACCGAGCTGGAGTGCCCTTCGAGAGCGAACGAATGCAGCCAGAGTTGCCAAAGAGAAACGCCGAACGCCAGGGCGACCGCGCTGTCCAGATTCCGACGCTCACGGTGGTGAGCGGAGATCATGTGCCGACACTAATTCACACTTTCGCCACTTCACCAGCTCCGTCTGCGGCTGCCTGCCCACTCGATGTGGCTGATCGACTCGCCAGCGCGGCGATCTTCTGATCCCGCGCCCGCTTGTGGACGAGGATCAAGACGACGCTGAGGAAGCCCACGATGTTCACAGAAGCGAGCATGGCGATGCGGTACCAGTCGTTGAGGACATCGGTGCCCGCCTGCAAACCGTGCAGCGTCGACCCGACGTAGACCACGAAGCTCAAGCGATGAATCCCCATCCACAGCCGCCGCGGCAGGTGCTTCATCAGCAGCGAGCTGATCTCGACCGCGAGCAGCAGGTAGAACGCGAGGATCCCCCACGCCACGGCCCCCGGCTTCCAGTCGGTCGCGAAAGGTACGAGAACCTCGGACCAGCCGAAGTACACGTAGCTGTCTGCGACGAGGCCGACGATGTGCACCATCGTGAAGGCCACGGCCAGCCCACCGAGAAAACGGTGGAGGTCGAGAACCCGCGCCGGCTGGGCGGCCTTCGCAGTGGCCTTGGTCGAGATGAAGAGACCCCAGCACACCGACAGCGTGATCAGCACCCACGCAAAGATCCCACCCGACCTGGCGACGTACCACCAGACCTGCTCGTTCAGTTCCATGTTGGGGCTCCTGGCCGTTGACCGGTCGAGTCGATCACCGCTCCGTCGCTGGCGACGGCCACTCCGTGCACACCCAGGCGTTCCATTTCGGCCGCGGCACCTTCGGCGCCGCATAGCAGAACCGACTTCGCGGCGACCTCGGCGAGCATGGCCGACTCCGCGACGATGGTTGCCGTCAGCAGATCGGTGGTCGATGGCTCGCCTGTCTCGGGGTCCAAGATGTGATGTGCGATCTCGTCGCCGATCCGCCAGCGCCTCGAGACGACGCTGCTGGTCGCCACAGCGCCGCTCGCGACGGTGATGGTGCCCATGCTTGTCTCGCGCAGCTGGGGACCGGCGATCTCGACCTCCCAGGAGTCGCCGAGCCACGGCTCACCCTCGACCCGAAGATCTCCTCCGAGGGACACCAGGACCGACGTCGCCCCTGCCGAGCGCAGCCGTTGGGCAAGGTGGTCTGCGATGAGACCCTTGCCGAGTCCCCCGGGGTCGAAGCGGGTTCCGGCGGGCAGCGCAACGGCCGAGATCGCAGGGAAGAGTTCGATCGGCCCCCGGCAAGGTCGCGCCGTGCGCTCCAAGGGGGCCTGCACGCCGGCCCGCCAATCCCGTCGATACCCCAGCGCCTCGAGCTCGGACAGCATGAGCGGGTCGAACCGCCCCTGGGTCCACCTGCGGCAGGATTCGGCGCACTCGACCAGGTGGTAGGTCGTGGGGTCGAGAACGACGATTCGCCCGCTCAGATCGTTCAATCGGCTCACGTCGCTCGACGGTCGGAAGCGCGACCAGCGGCTCTCGAAGTCCGCGACCACTTCGACGGCCTCGGACGCGAGGCCATCGTCGCCGGCGACCACGACCCGACAGTCGGCACCGAGTGCACGAAATCGCTGCTCCTGCAGAGTCGGTGCGCTCATCCGCTGGAACCGCTCTTGGGCGGGGGTGGCGGCGCCGGAGCTGCGGTGGTGGGTGGCGGCGGGGGCGCCGGCGCAGCGGTGGTGGGCGGCGGAGGCGGCGTCGTGGGCGCGGCGGTTGCCGGCGGAGCAGTGGGCGCGGCAGTTGCCGGCGGAGCGGTGGGCGCGGCGGTTGCCGGCGGAGCAGCGGGCGCAGGCGCCGCTGTCGGGGCCGGTGCGGCTGCGGGTTCTGGTGCTGCCGGAGCTGGAGCGCCGGTCGGACCCGGCGGTGCGGGTGCCGGGGTCTCGGGTGATGGCACGGCTTGCTGCTCCGGCTGAGTGTCCGCCGACCCCGGACTGCTCGAATTGAGCTGAGCCAGCGCCGCTGCAGCCTCGGTTTCGCTCAGAGGTCGCCCCTCTGCATCGACGTATATGTAGTTGGTGTGGACGACCACTCGGGGCTCGACAGTTCCCGACGGAGAGCTCGCCATGGCGAGGCCGTTGAGCTCGACGTCCGCGTCGCCGTCACCGCCTGACGTCACGACCTCGGTCGATTCGGGCTCGACGAGCAGAGGCCCCATGGCCAGGCCAGTGGCGACGAAACCAACGCCAGACAGAGAGCCGATCGTCACCCGCGTCTTGTTCGGGAGTCGCCGGGCCAGACGGATCTGACGTCGAGAACCAGAAGTCCCGTCGCCGCGAACCGAGGACCGCTGCACGGGCGAGGCTCCCACTCCAGTCTCGACCGGGGAAGGCGCAGCCTCGTCGGTGGAGCCCGACTCCGGCGAATCGGCTTGGCCCCGCCGCGCTCGAAGGAGGGCCAGCCGTTCCTCTGGTGAAAGTTCGCTCATGTCAGCTTTCCCTTTCGATCGAAATCGTGCCGCCATCGAGGTGTGCCTTGAACACCGCCTCATTCTCCGTTTGGGTGTGTCGGAACTTGATCTCGAGCTCACTGCCTGTCGGGTTTTCGACCACGTAGGCCCACCCCGCCTCAGGGATCGCAGACCAGAACTCGAGCGATCCACCGTCGTGGTGCGCGATGACAATGCTCGACGCGACACCGGCGAAGGTGAAGAACTCGTACTGCGTCGTCACCGCCGGAAGCGTGGTTGTCGGTTGCGGGATGGTCGTCGCGGGGGCGGTCGGGGTCGGTGCGCCGCCGACCGGGGTGGTCGGTGGCACTGCCGCGGTGGGAGGCGCGGCCTGTGGAGGTTGCGGTGCCGCAGACGGAGCGGGCGCGGCCGGCGCCCGAGGCGCCGGTGTCGAGCGTGGCACGGTCGTGTCCGACGGCGCGACCGCCGGCCCGGGCGCCTCAGCATCCGGATCGCTCTCGCCGGCGGTCTGAGCGGCCGCGAGGGGGACGGTCACATCGACGACCACCCCGATCTCTTCGATCGGTGTCGTCCCGGCGGGACCCTCCGCCTGAGCGATGACCGCAGCACCCGAGGCCTGGGAGTCGAGCTGAATGATCACGAGGTTGAGAAACCCAATACCCCCGACCGCAGCAGCTACAAGAGCGGCGGTTTTCAGCGACATTTCTGGTGCGATGGTTGCCATGGCGCGCAGGTCCTCCCCGACCGTCGTTGCCGAACCCACGTCACGCGGTGGTCCGTCGGTTTGGTACTGACACGCAATTCTGTTAGTCGTCCTCGTCTTCGTCGTCGCTGCCCTCGGTGGCATCGTCGTCATCACCGCCACCGCCCTCGACGACGAAGTGCACCTGGCCGTCCACGAGAACCGCCGTGATCTCGCACTCGGACTCCGGCGCCTCGA
>Ga0114932_10004669_pt1 | contig 12644 bp, 8 predicted proteins | sample 2SBtaG_2_FD_87286 | JGI IMG/M metagenome (GOLD analysis project Ga0114932, IMG submission 87286) | Deep subsurface microbial communities from Kolumbo volcano to uncover new lineages of life (NeLLi) - 2SBTROV12_ACTIVE470 metaG | ecosystem: Environmental > Aquatic > Marine > Volcanic ...
AATGCAATAATATTAAAAACAAACCCAGAATAGAAATGGATATAGTTATGGTAGCGACAGATAGAAAAAAGGTTTGCTTATTTTTTAGAATGTTTGAAAGAGTGGTTCTCAATCCACTTAATAATGTCTGCATAAAATATCTCAAGATCCGACAACTTTACCTCTGTTGAGGCTAATGACCCGGTGGTTTCCAAGCCTTACGATCTCCTGGCTATGGGTTGCAAATATGATAGTGGCACCCTTTTTATTCAATTCTTCGAACAATTTGAAGATCTCAATCGAAATATCAGGGTCCAGATTTCCGGTTGGCTCATCTGCGAGAATTATAGAAGGTTCATTGACCATAGCGCGGGCAATAGCAATCCTTTGTTGCTCTCCTCCAGACAAATATGCGGGGTATGCATCCTTTTTAGGAGTCAATCCAACATTTTTCAAAGCTTCCCAGGTCTTAAATCGAATTGTTTTTCTGTCTTGGCCTATTACTTCTTGAGCAAATGAAACATTTTCAAATACGGTTTTATTGGGCAGCAATTTATAATCCTGAAAAACGACTCCCATAGATCTTCTGAGTGTGTATACATTTCTATGTGTCAGTTTCCCAACATTGATACCATGAACCAGAACTTGGCCTTTTTCGAAACGCTCCCAACCAAACAATATCTTTAGAACTGTAGTTTTTCCTGCGCCGCTGGGCCCAGTAAGAAAAATAAAATCTCCCTTGGCTATTTCCATAGAAATGCCATCCAAAACTGGATTGGATCCGTCATACATTTTTACAACATCAAAAATCTGGATCATTTGATTACATTTTTTGAAACGGGGTGAAAATAAGATCACCTTTTAAGGAAGGCAATTTTAAGAAAGTTCCTATGGTTTTATATGAGGAATTAATTTTTCGTCTTCTACAATAAAGTCAGCACCAGAAATATTTTCGGTAGTGTATTCAAGAGGGAGCATTGAAATCATCCCAGAGCCATAGAATTGCTTGATCTGATCGTCGCTCAAGAGATCAAAATTTAAGTAGGTTTTTATAATCAATCTTTCATTTTCAAGCTCATAAGCAAAAACTCCGTCGGAGCATGCTAAATATCCTTCATTCTCTCCAAAAGACAAGATAGCCTCATTCAAAAAGACATCCAGCTGAATTATACAATTCTCATGGGTATTCATTCTTTCGCTGAAACGATCCACACAGTGGGTTGTGTAGTATACCTGAGGAAGAGAGAAAGACTGTCTCAACATTCCCTTATCTGTAGATTCTTTATGAACCGGCGATATCACAGCACAAAACCCTTGCTTGGAAAAATTGATCAAAAACAAAATATCCTTTCCAAACCGTTTGCTGACTTTTTTAGTCATTTCATCAATAAACTTTTGTCGCTTTCGAATAGAAATTTTCGCTGTAGAACGAAATTTTTTCTTAAATTCCGTTTTCACAAAGTTTTCAATTTGAGATTTTTTATAGCTGAAATAACGATCTTGAGGCATGATATATTTGAGGTGTTTAATCCAATTAATTGCTATATATACAATAAATTATACCGTGTTAAAAGAAAAGATTTTTATAACTTATTGAATTATTTGATTTTTAAAGATATTTTTCATAGGTATAATACTTTTTTATCTTTAAATTATCTACTTTCGAACTCAAGAATTCCCGACTCAATTCAAACCAGGCTGCTGTGCTAAACTGAAATACATGAACCCTACTCCAAAAATATTCCTGATGCTATTAGCGGCAACTTTGATATTTCACACCGCATTGAATTATATGATCGATAATATTGAGGAGTTTGAAACAGTACCCCTTCCCCCAAAAAAAATTGAAAAAATCAGCACCCAAAATCCAACAATTCAGGTAAACGCTAAAACTAAAGACTCTTGGAGGCTTGTTCACTTCTCATCGGGAAAAACTCACGCAGTTACAGAAGGCGAAGCCAAGAAAAAAGCCTTCCAAAATTTAAATTGGGATCTAGGTTTCAGCCGCACCAAAATTATTACTAATGGGGGTGCCACCAACCCTCAAGGTGAAACGGGAGCGATCAATCTCGGCCCCGTAGACTTTGACCAAGTCAGCAAAGCCCCAAAAAAGGGTTATGTCGAAGATAAAATTTCTTTCGGAAATCTGATCAACAAAGAATTATCAAGCTGGTACAACTACCGTACTAGAACTCATAATATTGAATCAAAAAGAAATGTTTATGTAATTAAACTCACAGAAAACCGTTTTATGAAAATGCGAATATTAAATTATTACTGTGGAAAAAAAGATCAGGACTGTAGAACAATGATGTGCTCGAGACAGCAGGCAGCCTGTTTAACAATTGAATATGTTATGGCAAAAAATGGAACTGACCAATTCCCTCTTAATTTGCCCGTTTCCAACCTTGCCCAAAATATTGATTCTTCTACAAATATTAATTGATTAAATCTCTCTCCATTCTAGTCATAGCTTTTGCCCTGTTGGGCTGCAATGAAAACGAACATCTCGAGATGGTTAAAATCCCTGCAGGAGAGTTTACCCTTGGTTTTGATCCGGCTTCTGAACTAATACCGTTCATGTCAGATACAACTGCCGGGCTCAATGCCCAACCCAAACAAACTCAATTTCTAAAAACTTTCTATATCGATCGATACGAAACAACTTATACAGACTTTATTAAGTTCAAACCGCGCGCAAAATACACTAGTCATATCCCAAATGAGCCAGTGCGCGGAGTCAGTTGGTTTGAAGCTGATTCCTACTGTATCTCTATTGGAAAAAGGTTGCCTACAGAATTTGAGTGGGAAAAAGCCGCCAGGGGATCAGACAACCGCCTATTTGTTTGGGGTGACGAATTCAACAAGAAAAATGCCAATTTCTCAAAAAAAGTGTACCCAGTGAACACGAAAAATAAAGACAAAAGCAAATTTGGAGTTTGGGGAATGAACGGGAATGTTTCTGAATGGACCAGCAGTTGGTACCAACCCTACCCCAATTCAACCCACAAGGATGAAAATTATGGGAAGAAATTTAAAGTTACCCGAGGAGGTTCATTTTTCAAAAGAGAACATGGCTTCATGAAAGAATTTGCAATGATACCCTATAGAAATATTTCCCCTGTCAACGCAAGATTCTGGGATACAGGGTTTCGTTGTGCCTGGTCTGAATAAATAGTTTTATCCTATCCTTCACTCACATTTCCATCTGGAACAGAACCCGAGGGATCAGTTTCTGCTTTCGGCCTTACATAAGGAGCCGGCAGTGGAATAATGGGGGCTTCAACCTTATCTGGCAATGGATTGATTTGCTTTTCATCCGTTTTTATGGAATCGGACGGAGCCGATTGCCCCTCAGCCGGAATTGGAGGCGTAGCCGCATCTGGCTTTTTCTTCGGATTATAAGGTCTTCTTCCTCTTCCTCTAGTTTGACCTCTCCTTGCAGTTGGTTTTCTTTTAGGATATCTGCGCTTGGTCGGCACCGAACCCGTTTCGCCATCTAATTTCTGCGCTCCTTCAGATTTAGTAGCAGGCTTTGTTTCTGCGGCCTCTTCTGTTGAGGGCTCTTTTTCTTTTCTTTTCTCAAATGGTTTGGATGCTTCATCTACTTCTTCTCTAGTCTCTAGAATAGAGAATTTAAAATTTTCAAAAGCTAAACCGGTTTTACTGAAAAATTTAAAATCTAACTGATATTTTTCTTTCAGATCAGAAATTGCATCCATTTTATTGTTCAAGAGATATGTAGCAACTTCCGATGAAATTTCCACGGAAATCACTTTGACTCTACCTTTAGCAATTAGCTCCTGAATCTTTCTAAATACCAACAACACTATCGAGTTGACCGATCTTACGTGACCGGAACCCATGCAATGACTGCATTCATCAAAAATTCCATCCTTAACTGGAGGAGAAATTCTTTGCCTGGACATTTCCAGTAATCCAAACTTTGAAATGCGCGAAAGGTTGATCCTGGCTTTATCCGTTTTACATGCCAGCTTTAGTTGTTTCTCTACTGCGGCCTTATTCTTCTTTTGATACATATCTATAAAATCGATAACAATCAAACCACCCAGGTCCCGCAGCCGTAATTGCCTTGCGACTTCTTTAGCCGCTTCCAGATTTGTAGTAACCGCAGTTTCTTCTAAATCCAGCCCGCCTTTTGTTTTGCCTGAGTTAACATCAATGGACGCCATGGCCTCACCAATATCGATAACAATTGAACCTCCCGAAGGCAAAGGAACATTTCTTTCGTAAATAGATTCAATCTGCTCTTCAACCTTGTATTCAGAGAAAAGAGGTTTGGTCTCTTTATAGAGCTTTACCAGATTTCTACTTCGCGGCATCACCAACCTTGCAAAATCTTTCAACGACTTGTACGCATCACTGCTATCAACAATTATTTGCGATGTGTCGCTAGAATAATGGTCTCGCACGGTTCGAACAACCAAATCGGGTTCTTTATAAAGAAGGTAGGGTGCTGCCGTAGTTTCGTCTTCCAAAGAGCTTTGGATTTTTTCCCATACTTTAAGAAGCATTTGCAGGTCTTTCTGCAATTCAATTTTATTTCTTCCAACTCCAGCAGTACGTATGATCAAACCTAGATTGTCGGGAAGATTGAAATCTGCAACAATGTCTTTTAATTTCTTCCTTTCCGACTCATCTTCAATTTTTCGTGAAACCGCGCTTCCTTGGCCTTGCATCAGGACCAAAAATCGACCTGGAATACTCAATGCATTATTTAATGATGGGCCCTTGGCATCTCGACTCTCTTTTGCAACCTGAACGAGAATTTTTTGACCCCGCATAAGGACGTCCTGAATTCTAATTTTCGCCTTTTTTTCGCCGGTATGACAGTAGGACTCCTTCAGCACATCCTTAAATGGTAAAAAACCAAATTTTTTGTTCCCGAAATCCACGAATGCAGCTTCTATGGAGGGTTCAACCCGGTTTATAACGCCCAAATAAACATTGCCTTTAATCTGTTCCCTGGACGAATGTTCAACGATATAGTCATCGATAACATTGTTATTCAAAATAACGGCCCGACATTCCTCTGGATGCTGAGCATTTATCAGCATCACCTTTTTTACACTTGTAGTTTTTTTCATAAATAAGTTCCTGTTTCTCTATTTTTCCTTTTCAGAACCCTTTAGCACAACACTAAGGCTGGAATTTGTAAAGCTTGCCAAATTCAGCAGGAAGCTTTATAATTCAATAAGTTATGGAATTTCTGAATTGCCTTGCTGGCCGGAACCATAATAGATGGTCTGAGGTAAGGGAAAGAAGAGTGTTTTAGTTTGGCTAACTTTCAGTTTGAAAGCCTTAAAAAAAATATAGGTAATAAAAATTACTCACTCAAATTTATTAAAATTTTAAAAAATATTTATATCAATAAAAGCTTTAAATTTTAAAGCTTAAAAAATTTAATTTATAAGCTGAATAACACTAATTCTGATTTGCATCATACCACTCTAAGCAATTATAGTGAAACTTTATTCGGATTTTTAAGGACTATCGACTTTATTTAAAAATACCATGAACCATCGGTAAAGCTTCTTATCTATCTTCTTGTTTTTATTGTAAATAAAAGGCAATGACATGGAAAATATGGAAACCTGCAATCTCATCGGCATGGCTCAGTTAGCGCAACTCAAACCCAATGACCTGCGCGGAAAAACCATATTCATTCGATGCGATTTTAATGTTCCTTTAAGAAGCACTTCAAAAGGATTGTACCGAGTTGCTGATGATACCCGGATTCGTCGTTTTCTTGATCTTACATTCAAAAAAATTCATGAGCTGACTGAAGGTGATTGCCGAATCGTAATCGGTTCACATTTAGGCCGTCCCCATAAGAAAAAAGACCGTTCGGGTTGGGATGGTATTTTTAACATACAATTTGTATGCTCTCATTTCGACACATTGATCCGCAGGGTTTATGGTGACACCTATACCATATTTCCACCAGAAACCCTTGATTCACACATGAAACATTCTCTGGAAATAGTGGCTCACAAGAGACTACCCCCTGGGGGAATCAAGTTTCTTCCCAACTTGCGCTACCTACTCGATCCGAAAAACACAGACCTCTACAGAAAAGAATTCATAGCTAAATTAGCGGATATTGCCGATGTCTATATCAATTGTGCATTTGGTTGCAGCCACCGAGTAACAAGAAGCATCAAACTTTTACCACAAATGATGCGAGCCAATGGTAAACAGGTTGTTTCTGGTTTATTGCTTTATGAAGAAGTGAACCGCCTCGGAGCTTTTGCAGGAAAAGCTTTAGCCAACCCCAAAAAAACTATGGTGATAGCAGGGGGCGCAAAAATTTCCGATAAAATTAAAATTCTAAAACAGTTTGTTGAAACGGGGGTACAAGCAATTTTCATTGGTGGAAAAATGGCCAATTCTTTTCTCATGGCCCAACAACAAAAAGAATTACTCAAACCTTTCAGCGAAGAAACCATCCCCAGTAAACTGGCAAGTGCAGATAAAAACGAAAATCAGGAGTTTTTGGATGATGTAAACTTAGCAGAAAAAATTCTTGACCTGGCAGAGGAGAAAAAAGTTTCCATACTATTGCCCGAAGACTATAAAGTTGTATCTGAGTTTAAAACAACGTCATTTGAAAATAAAACCTTACCTGATTTTTCCAAAGAACTTCAACTCGATCTGGGTGAAAAAACCATTACCCAGTTTGAAGGAAAATTAAAGGGTATTGAAAACGTTTTTTGGAACGGACCTTTAGGTGCTTACGATCACCCACTATGTTCCAGCTATGCAGAAGGTTCTCTCGAAATAGCAAAACTTTTATTCAGAAACGCTATACTCAACCCCAACCTTTCTGTTGTTATTGGAGGAGGCGATTCAGCAGCTATTCTAAATAAAATTGGTGGAAGTGAATTGAAAAAAATGATTAAAAGACAGATTGGTAAAATCATTCCTACCACTGTCAACAGGAATCAGATATCTATTGATTTTCTGGAAAATGACTCTTACCAATTGTGGAATTATTTTGCCAGTAATTTTTTTGTCTCTACCGGTGGCGGAGCCTCTTTGGAATTCCTGCAGGGTTTTCTTGAAGGAGAAGCGCAAGGCGATATGGCATCTTATTTACCAGGAACCGCAACTCTCATGGAACTATGCGTATTATAGTTTGAATGTATGGATATTTGTTCTTCGTGATCTGAAAGAATTTCTATCATTCGCTTCGATTCATTTTCCAACATCGTATAACAGTTGCGACTCTCAATTCCCAGCCGACTAATATCATTTCCGTTCAGGTTTTCTTTTCTTTTGTTAAACATATCCGTTATCGGCTTTAATTCTGGATGAGACATACCAATCAACTCAATTTTTTCATCCAGCTTCCTGATATCTTCACCAAATTTCACCAACATTACAGGCAAGGTACGCGCTCCAGAGGCATTTTTCACTATATCTTCACAGAGCCTCACCCCTTCCCTTCCAAAGGATTCAATGTCTTCCAGGGTTTCAATTTTTTCACTTAGCACTTCTCCAAATTTTTCAAAATTTGGAGAACCGTAATCTTCCAATCTTTCTTTTATTACTTGAATATCAGTTTCTAATTCCCCATCCAAAGCTTCACGCCACAAAACAGCATAGGACATACGAAAAACATCATTTAAACCCAACCCATGTTTAATCATAGGTTTTAAAGTAACAATACCTTGAGATGATACAACGGTTTCATATATATTTAATTCATCTTTGCATTCTAAATCCAAGGGTAACTTCCAAGACTTATGTTCTATATGATTTTCAACAAAGGAAAAGATATGTTCAGGCAAAACCTTTTCTACACAAACTATATTATTGCAATGAACACCATAACTACAAGGAGCGCATGAAATACGAGCTTGAAATATAAGATGGCCTGTAGAAAAAGGTGCTGTTTCAAAGGGGTGTGCATGAGCAAAAAACAGTCCAATAATCTTTGTCTTTAATGCTGCCGCAAGATGCATCGTTCCAGTATCATTTGTGACCAGGTAATCACAATTACCCAATAGTGAGGTTAGCTGTGATAAATCCGTTTTTCCCGTTAAATCAGTAATTCGCGATTTTTCTTTTGCTAATCCAATCATTTCTATTGCGGGCTTGCTCTCCGAAGCCACACCAAAGAGAAGAATCCGAGCGTTTAGTTTTTGGATCAATAAGTCTGCCAATTTCGCAAAGGATGCGGTGGACCACCTTCTATTTTCGAGGCTGGATCCAATTTGAAAACCTATAACCAGCCCTTCTTCTGTTTTCTTTAAATTTTCCACCCTCAAGTCGTCATCGAAATTTTCAGCAGCCTGCTCGAGGACTTGAATCTCTTTACCAGCCAGATCCACCCCCGCACTTCGCGAGAAAATTTCAACAAGGTTAAACTCATTAAAACTTCTATTAAAAGGTTCCGTTCCAAAATATTGCATCCATGGGTGACCTGTCATGCGATCACCAGTACCGTTGCAGTGAAATCCAATTATATTTTTTACTTTCAGGTAGTGGACCATTAAGGCACTTAATCTTGAATGGCTTAAATTTACTAACAAATCATAAAATTCGTCCCGAATTTTATTTAATTCTGATTCCATGTATCGATATATCTTTACCCAAGACTCATCTTCCCACTCATCAGAATCCTTAAACTGTCTCAGATTAAAAACAATGGAATCATCAACATCTGGTATTAAAGAAACAGCACTGGCAAAATCACTGGACACCATCAAAGTTATTTTTGCATCAGGATGCTTCTCACGAAGTCCTTTGATTAAGGGAGTCGTCTGAATTAAATCTCCCATTCTTGTTAAGCTGATAATTAGTATATTTTTAGTCACAGTTATACTTTCTCCTGCATCAATTGATCTAGCATCATAAGCAATGTCTCATTGTCATCTAAATCACCTTCGCCGCTATGAATTTGGTCTGCCAGAGTTCTCAATGAAAAATTCTGCACTCCTTCAAATCCCTTCAGATATAAACCCAATTCTGTATCCTCTCCAGCCTTGGATATGCAATAAGCTAATGGATCAGGTCTGCTCTCTTCAATTTTTTGCAAAGAATCTAATCGGTTGATGAATACATGAAGGAGCATCTCCTGCATTCGATGCTCAATCGTATGTTCATTCAAAACTCTTTGATAGGAACGACTAGCAATATTTTTTCTCAAATCCGGATTTTCAAGGTAAAAATCGATTTGATCTTTCATTTCTTCCAAAGATTTGAAAACCACTAATTCCTCATCTAACCTAAACAGGTTTACCAGGTCTGAACGGTAATCCAATAGTTGAAATCCTTGGCAGGCTGAAATTTCAAATGTTCTTGGATTTACAAAATCTCCCTCTGGATTTATTCCATAATGGTAGGAAGAGGAATGAAGATTTAGATTTATTTTCGCAGCGTTATAGATACTTACGGTTTCTTTTGTTGTTACGCGCTTATTATTATTCTGAAGCCGCTTTCCCAGGGGAGATTCAACATTCCAGCCGGTTCCCCATATTTTAAAATCCTTATCCAACAACCTGGGAAAAGATTGCGCTCTATTGTGGTATGCCGCACCCATAAACGAAATATCGGCTTTATATTGCTTTTTCTGGTCAAAAGATAAGTCCAAGGGACGATGAATTGCTGGATGTGCTGCTTGCGGAAGATAATAGTAATCTTTAACGCCAGCAGTAATTAATTGCGAATGGAATTCATCTTTCTGAATGGCAAAAAAGTGATCATAAGCAGATGAGACCTCTTTCCAATAAGGAAGAGTTCGAAAATCCTCAACAAACCAAAAAGCGATTGGAACTTTCAATTCCTTCAATCGATAAATGGCTTCAGGAGATAATGGAGCTTGTGCCAAAGCTATTATTAGATCTGGCCTAAACTCTGCAGCCTTGGCAGCACTTACTTCTCCCATCAAGTTAAGAAATTTTTGCGACAAAACTTCAGCATTGGCTTTTATTCTTGTAGTTTTCTTTAAGGAAAAAAATCCATCTGCAAATTTGTCGCAATCTACCGATTCTACTTCATGACCAAGACTTTCTAATGCCATGCAACAATAGTTGGCTGTCGGTAAAGACCCTCCATAAATAGGTTTTACAACCAAAATCTTTAACGATTTATTTGAAATAAAGTTGCGCGCCGTAATCCCTTTTTCCAACTGCTGATAATAGGACTCACCAATTCGAATCGAAGGGGTATGCTTAAAGATGTTCCAACGTGAGGGTTCATATCTAGCTAACAAACTGGCGGGTTTTTCTGCAATTCTAAAACGAACTCCAGGCAAAAAAGCAGTTAGATCAACTGATTCCATAAATGCTCTGAAAATTGACATCAAAGGTTCTATAACCGTAACTTCAGATTTTTTGAGCATCGGTAGGAGATGATATCCAAATCCCAATCCAAATACCACGGTACGAGAATCATCACAATACTCAAAATCTCGAGTTAACTGCTCCGCTTCTTTTACGGGATGATACCGGCTATGAAGACTAATGCCCGCAATTTGAGGTATAGGCAAACCCTCTCTAGATAAACTCACCGTGACATTTTCAGGAAAGGTTTGTCCTTTTACTCGACTGGCAAGGGCCGGATCGTATTTCTCGAGGAGTTTTAAATTTTTTTCAAAGAAATTCATTGGATACCCTAATCCACAGAAACAGCACGAACACTATTTTGAAAATCCAACGCTAATTTATGAGTTGGGTCAATTTTCAAAACATCCTTCAAAGTTTTTAGAGAATCCTCAATATTGCCCATTTTGAACTGAATACCAGACAGGACAAACAGCATGTTCAAATTTGCTGGATGAATCTCTAAAAAGCGTTGTAAGTATTTATAAGCACTTTCAAAATTTTCTGTTTTATAGGAAAGTTCAATTAGTGATTTATTGGCAAGTAAATTTTCAATATTCAAATCTAACGCACGACAATAAAAGTCTTCGGATTCCTGGAATTCATTTGTATTTGTCTTTAAAATTCCCAGTGCACAATAAGCCTTATCACTTTCTGGATTTATTTCTATAGCTTTTTTTAGACATATTTCAGCTTGTTTTAAATTTTTTCTATAAATTTCTAATATTCCCAAACCTAACCAGGATTTATAATTTTGGGGGTCATGTGTTTTTGCTTTTATATAATATTCTTCTGCCTTATCCGGATTTTGCAACCTCATATGACAATTTCCGACTCCGACCAAGGCTTCCGCCGATGTGGAGTTTACTTCAAGTACCGCTTCATACTTTTCAAGTGACGTTTCATATTCAGCTTCATCAAAATGATTTATTGCTTCAGTCAATAGTTTTTCCATAGAAGTATTTCCATCCTCATTCAAGGTTTTATTTTGGATCTCCGGTGATACCTTTACTTTTCCAGCAATAATTTTGTATTGAAAAACAAAAAATCGACGAATTTCTTCGGGTGTCAAATCGTTTATCGAGAGCCGACCCAATTTAAGTGCGGTATGACTTTCACTGGTAAAATTTTTGTATTGTGGATCCAATGTTTCCTCGATGCTTTGAATATAAAGCCCCGACTCTTCAACCAGTTTTTCAATTTCTTTAAAAGTAAAAAAGCGAAGATGGGTTTCATCGAGAATACCTTCCTTCTGATAAGTCCAGTTTCCTTCAATCAACTGATGTACTACTCCATAGAACTGAACATTAGGAATACTCATTATTACTGTGCCATCCTCTTTTAGAACCTCATTTACCTTCTTTAAGGCAACAAGGGGGTCCACCAAATGTTCCAGGACATCCGCAAAAATCACACAATCAAATGAAGATGGACTGTAGGGGAGAGCCATGCTCTCAATATTCCCTGTAATGACATCATCCAACACCCTTCGAGCCTTCTCTGCAGCTATTTCGTTCATTTCAATTCCAGCCACAAAAACACTCTGTTTCTTTTTTAGTTCATGTCCCGTCATGCCTTCTGCACAACCCACTTCTAATATGCATTTGGCATCTTCAGGAATTAGAGGTATTAAGTCGTGACGAATATTTTTGTAATAACTTTCCGGTTTGTCGGATGAATTTGAATCACTGCTCAGATCAGGGACTTTGCTATTAAGAATATTAATCAAATCGTTGGCGCGATGCAGGTAGGTATGATTATTTAAAACTTCCTGGCGACCCTGTTCCGCGATAAGCTGTCTTTCATTTTCATTTGTCAGGTAATAGGATATTTGATCCTCAATAGTTTCATCTTCATAAAAAACCAGATGCTTTTTATCTTCAAATATTCCCTCAAGCCCACTTCCCCTTGCATGATCTGTAACTAGCAAGCTACCTGAACACATGGCTTCAAAAACCCTCATATTAAGATCACTATTGATCGCATTATTGAAGACAATTTTTGATTGAGAATAGTGTTCAGCCATCTCATCCATAAACTTGCGATCACATTTCAGATTAAAACGAGATCCGATTTTTTCAAGTAGGTCTTTTCTACGATTCTTTACTTCAGGAATGGTTCCAACAAAGCCCACCTCCCACTTTTTATCTTTTTCCACTTTGCCATGAATATCAGGATCACAGGCCAATGGAAGCCAGAAGACGTTGTTTACTCCTGCATCCTGCATTTTTGTTATATAAGCCTTTTGCGCCAGGAAAATAAAATTAAAATTTTTAGCTATCTCTACATGTTTATCAAAATTGATATGAGTGTCTA
>Ga0114932_10004671_pt1 | contig 12637 bp, 8 predicted proteins | sample 2SBtaG_2_FD_87286 | JGI IMG/M metagenome (GOLD analysis project Ga0114932, IMG submission 87286) | Deep subsurface microbial communities from Kolumbo volcano to uncover new lineages of life (NeLLi) - 2SBTROV12_ACTIVE470 metaG | ecosystem: Environmental > Aquatic > Marine > Volcanic ...
AGAGAGGAATATGCGAAGAGAAGTGATGTACAGCAAGAAGTGAAGGAGATCATTACCCATCTACAAAGGATGGAGGATAAAATGGATAGGTTTATAGAGAGGAATAGGAGTTAGATATGGCTATGATACCAGCAAGAAACAGGAAACGTATGCAAGAGGGTGGTGAGGCAGAAAACACTGTGACCTCTCCTTATCAAGCTACAGCACCTGAACAGAAAACAACATTAGATACAGCAGAGACTGTAACACCAACTACTCTTACTGAACAGCCGACAGAACTACTAGATTCTACAACTGGTCAACTAGGGACTACACCAACAGCTGCTGTAACACAATCGCCTAGTGAAAACTTAAATGTATCTGTGCCTGCTACACAGCAAGCTAATACGTATTCGGCTTATACTACATTAGATACACCAACAGCCGTAGCTGCACAAGGGTCTTTAGATTCTAGATCATTAGTAGGAGAGCCATCTATGCTGGCAAACGCTACAGCATTAGAACAAGGTGTATCTACGGGTTCACAGGCACAGGCTGCACAAGGAACTGTAAGTAATTTAGCTACTGTACAAGGACAGTTGACTAATCTAATGGAACAGCTTACCACACCGGGTGCTGATTTACCATCATGGGCTGCTCCTGCTGTACGTAAGGTAAATGCCATTATGAATCAAAGAGGTCTTGGTGCATCGTCTATGGCTTCTGCTGCAATTACACAAGCTATCTTTGAATCTGCATTACCAATAGCAGATGCTGATGCTAAGAAATATGCAGCGATGGATTTGGCTAATCTGAACAACAGCCAACAAGCAGCATTACAGAATGCAACAGTGTATGCAGCAATGGATAAGGCAAACCTAGATGCACGTATGACAGCTGCTGTAAACAATGCAAAATCATTTTTACAAATGGATTTAGCTAACTTAACAGAAGAGAATAAAATAGCAGCAATTAATTTTCAAGGTAGAATGCAAGATTTACTAAGTGATCAATCAGCTGAAAATGCTTCTGCACAGTTCAATGCTAAATCACAAAATCAAGTGATGGAGTTCTTTGCAGAGTTAGGTACACAGATTGAGAATGCAAACGTAACAAGGACAGCAGCGATGAATCAGTTCAATGCTAGTGAGGCTAATGCTATTGCTAAGTTCAACTCACAGCTTGAGGATTCTAGAGGTAAGTTTAATTCACAGATGGCTACTCAGATAGCACAAGCAAATGCAAACTGGAGAAGACAGATAAATACTGTAAATACAGAATTAGAGAATGAAAGTAATAGAATAAATGCACAGAACTTATTAGGGTTAACACAGGCTGCACAGGATCAATTGTGGCAGAGATATAGAGACGAAGCACAGTGGATTGTAACATCTGCTGAGAATGCAAAGGACAGAGCACATAAGGTAGCTTTGTTAGGACAACAAAATTCTTACAACGTAGAACAATATAATAAAGAAAGAAAAGATTTACTGTTGACTATGCTGGGACAGACTACGTTTGAAGGTATTTTAGGTAGTATATTTTCATAATTAATAGAGGGTGAACATGGACTTTTTAAGTAATTTAACAAATACAAGTGTTGGTAACTTTTTTAAAGGTGCTGTAGGTAACATAGGTAGTTTTTTTTCAGGCACTGCAAGTAAAGCAAGTGGGTTTTTAGGATTTGGAGACAGTTATCAAGGGCCAAAAATACCTAAAAGTAAAGGTGCAGATAAAGCAACTGAGTATTTTGGTTCGTATCAAGAGTATGCTGGAAGAGGGGCTCGAAATATGGAAAACTATGGTAGTTATCAACAATACGCAATGAGAACACCGTCTAAAAGTTCAACTCCGGGATTTGATTTTTTTGATAAAATTAAACAAACTTTTATGACTAAAGAAGGTTTAAAAAATTTGTACCAAGCAGGCAGAGAAAGAAGAAAAGCTACCATGGAGGCATTTCCAACAGCAGGTAAAGTAGACGCTAGTGGTCTCGGTGCTTCTTCTATAACACCCGGTTTTGGTTTTGCATCTCAAGCAACTAACAGGAATGCTTACGGAGCTAATCAAGCTGCACAGGCTGCTATTCAAGCTGCTTTAGCAAACATTAAAATACAAAACGCTATGCTTGCTCAAATAAAAGCTACAAAACCAAATATAAACCTAACTAGCGTAAACAACAGCATCAATACAAGATTAAGTAGGAGAGCATAAATGTTAATAAATCCAAATGCCCGATATAAAGACACAGCGTTAAAAAACGTAGCCACTGATCCGTTTGATAGACCAGTGCCGGGACAGTCATTGACTGGAGAGCCAAACAAATGGGCTTGGGAAAAACCTCCGCAGATGACCAACGTAGATGAGGCGTTGATATTTGTAATGGACAAACTACAGAACAGCCCACAGACACAAAAGAATTATGATAAGATCATAACTATGGGTATGCCTATAGAGAGTATTACAAACACTATAGCATTGGGCGGATTCATAGAAGGCCTGTGGTCTGTAGATGTATTAGAGTTACTAAAACCACCTCTGATGGCCTCGCTGATGCTGTACGCAGAAGAAAAACAGCTTCCGTTTGTACCATTCAACAATGACAAACCTGCTGATTACAACCCTGTGCTTGACGAGATGGATGATTATGATTTCTTTGCTACTATGGCTGAGAACAATCCTGACGCTAGTAGTAAGTTGAAGGTGGCGTTGGATGAATCTGCCTTAGCATCTGTAAAAGAAAAAAATAAAATGGAAGATATGAAAAATAGTTTTTTAGTAGTTTCAATGGATAAAGAGAAAGAGGAGGTTCTTGATAATGAGTGATAGTGCATACAGCCTTGCAATAGGTGCAATTACCGGTGTTGATAATTTTTTAGAAAAAAGAGAAGAAGCTGCTGAAGAATTATTAAAAAGAAAAAGAGATATGACTGATAAAATAGAGTATGAAAAATGGAAAAACAGATATTTAAACAGTCCTGATGCTCAAAAAGATAAAGTAATCGGAGATTTAACTTATAAAAATTTTTTATTAAAATATGGAGGCCCTGAAATAGATGCTAAAATAGAATTTAATAAAGGAGCAGCAATTGATGATTTAAATCAAAAAAGAGATGAACAGCCAGTCACCATTTTTAGCCATCAATTAGGCTCATACATAACCGTTCCTAGAAGAGAGGCAAACAAAATTATAGAAGGCCAACTGGAGGCAATAAAAAACAACACAGTAAGTGGGTTAGACAAGACAAATATGAGAGGGGTTTTAAGTGAAAAGTATGGTCATGCAAAAGCGTATTTATATTCAACTAAACAAATTAATATAGATGATTTAAATAATGTTGATTTTATTCCTACTGAAAACCAATTAAATTCATACAAAGATTTTTTAGGCAGACAAACTGCTACTGAACAAACCTCAAAAAACAATGCTTTGATAACTGATTTAGGAACAGAAAGTATGTTAGCCTTAAAAGAAGAGTTTGGAGATGTTTTACAAACTGAAGTAGACACTTACGAGAAAACTTACGATACGGGAGACATAAGCATTGATAACGCACAGTTAAGACAATTATTACAAGACAAAGAAGATGCTCTTAAAGGAAAAGTTAAAATACAGCTTTCTCCTCCTGAATACGTTCAATTTAAAAGTAATGCTAGTCAAAACCAAAATGATTTTTTTAAATTTAATATGATGAATATGAATGAAAAATATCCGTATTTTATGTTAAACACTCCTAGATCAATCATGGGTGACATGAGCATAACAAATATGAGTACGTCCACAGCCATCGGTGTAGGCAGGGTTTTCTTTGATCAATTTAAAATGTTTTCTAAAGACAACATGTCTGTATTTAGTGAGGCTACTCAAGGCAGCATACGATCTACTTTTGAAAATGGACTTGCAGAATTATTAACATCAATTAATTACATAGATAAAGGAGATAAAGGACAGCAACGAAGAAGAATAACATGGGCAAACATAGGTATGAATTTTGAGGCTTTGCCTGAAGATTTTCAAAGATTAGCAGAACAGAGAATAGGACAGCCTGTAGTTTCTGGTAATAAAAAATTAGCTGTAAAAACAGGAATAAGTGCTAGTAATAAAAAGGGAGGAGCTACCTCTGTGATAACAGATGTATCACAAGTTCCTGATGCTATTTTAAAAACTGAATTTGCACAAAAATACACAGGGGCCACTAAACAAGATGTTATGAATGCTGTTGCAAACGCAGCGATGATTAAATATAATAAGCCTCTAAGTGAACTTACTGAAAATGATATAAACAAAACATTAGCTAGACATAAAATACCTACTTTTAATGATGGCGATGATATACTAAGAGCAAGCCCTTTAAATTTAGTAGGGGCTGCGTTGTTTGGAGATGTTTTTTATAATGGTAATCCTACAACTCCTATAGACATGGATGCTATAACACCTAATTTAGAAAGTGATTATAGAACACAGCTAATGAAAGCGATGTCTTACGCTAAATTTAGATCAGGTAGAATGATGGTATTAAAGAATAACGGAATGGATCATGACCCGTACCTATCAAGAGAATATACTTCTGACATGTTGGCAAAATCTATGTCAAAAGGTGCGTTAAAAATGGTTGTAAACCCTGAGTTATACAGTGGAGAAATATTACAAAGTGAAGAGGCACCTCTGACTGTAGAAGAGTGGCAGAAAAAAAATCTACCAACAAGTTTAACAGATCAAGCTCAGGAGGCTTTGACTCAATCTGATCAAGCGTATTCAACAGGTAATTTATATTTAACAAATTTAAAAGCACTGCCCGTATCTGGTGTGGCACCTGAAGGTATAATTACATTTGTAGATAATTTAAGAGGACTAGGTGCAATTGCTAAATTTGGATTTAAAGCAATATTTGACAGTTTAAATACAGGTAAAGCTCCTGTAGATATGAATCAACAATTTAATGAACTAATAGGTAGTTTAGAAGGAGATATGAAAGATACCTATGAAAAAATAACAAGTGCAGAATATGAAATAGATGGTAAAAAATATCAAGGATTTCAAAGTTATGGAGATGGATTTAATTTAACAACCGATATTAAGAGTTTAAGTAAAGCTGCACAAGTACTTGCTACTAGAAAAATGCTACACGCTGCTCTTGTATTTTATACAGCTGCTGCATTTCAAGGAGAGGGTGGTAAAGCTATTTCAGACGGTGATAGAAAGTTCGTAGAGTGGGCTTTGAGTTATAATACTTTTACCAATGTAGAGCAAAGAATAGCTGCTGTAAAAGGAATGATGAAAATTATAGCAAGAGCTAGAGATGTAAATAGATTATTAGTATCAAATGACCCTAGGGAAAATTACATAGGTTTAAATTATAACAAGTTTTACGGAGAGAATACTATAGAAGAAGCAGATTGGCCTGAACAATTACGAGGCCCTGTCAATTGGAAAGGCGACACTGCCTTTGCTCTTCAAAATCAAGTGAATCAAAACGTACAGCCAAATCAACCTACTGATATAAAGTATTTATTAAAAGGAGAGGATGATGTTGTTGAAAAGGCTCAGAACAGTGCTAAATACAGTGAATTTAGAGATCAAACATTAGGTATAGTAGATAAAATAATAGATGGAGAATCTGTAACTGATTCACAACAAGATTTATTGATATATTATAAATCAACTTATAAAGATTTATATGATAAAATGTTAGACGATCCTGATCTTATTGAAAATAATCAAACACTCAGACAACAATTAGAAGGAATTTAATTATGGTAACTCCAATACCCTCAGCTAATATTTTTGCAAAAGAAGGAGAAAAGACCGTACCTTTGAGTAATATTAGTGAAGAAGACAAAAGTAAAATAAAAGAAGAAACAGAGAGCACAGCAACCGGCCAGACAAACAGGCAGAAAATTATTACTGATGCTGAAGTTAAAAAGGCGTATGGGATAAATAGAGTAGAAGGAACTACTCTTGACCCTATAGAAGGTTTATTAAGTCCGGGTATGAAAGATGCAGATTTTAGTGTCACTAACATTGATAAAGATTTATTAGGTGTTAAAAAACAACCTTATTCAATAGTAAACAACACTGGAGAACTATTATCTAATGCTCTTAAACCTTCTGGTTTTAGAAAGATAGAATCTGCACCTACTGATTTTGAAGAATCTATGGTAGGACTTCAATTAAAACAGCCTGAAAAAGTAGGAAGACAAAGATTGCAATCAGGAACTATATTAGTAAATTTACCTGTAGATTCAGGAGAAGGTATAGAAGGAAGTCCCGGAGCAGCTATTAGAAAAGCTAGTAGAGAGGGAAGAACCCTATTAAAAGAAGATACACAACAAGTTGTTCCTGTATATATAAATATACAAGACATGACCAAAGAAGAAATTTTACAATCAGTGAATGATTTAAGAAGAGGTCACGCTGTGCGTAGTAGATATGGTATAAAAAACTTTCCGTTTAAATCATCAGAAAGATATCCTTTAACTTTTACAAACTATGGTACAGATGTTAGAGTTAAAAAAACAATAGATGAAAATGGAAATGTATTCAATCCCTTCACTAAATTTAAAGAGAATCCTAAACTTACTATAACTAAAAAATTAGTAAGTAAAGGCACAGAACTTGTTGATATTTTTTATAGCCTGCCTTTGATGGGTGTTGACTACGGTGTTGCCTCCGCTAAAATGGGCGTTAATTACATGACCAATTTTGTAAGGCTTGCACAAGGTAAAATTAAATGGGGCGAGTTTTTAACAAACACTGATTATTTAAGAAGAAATGCAGAGATAGTAAATAAAAGAGATCAACAGATGGCCTCTACATTTAATTCACAGAACATGGCTGTTAAATGGATTGCCAGTGGGCAAGAACTTACAAATGAAGATATTATAAATGGTGCAGTGCCTCATAGTTACGATGATATTATGAGAATGATTTTTGATAATCGAATGCTGTTCCCAGAAGATTTCATTACTAATTTAAGTGTGGGAAGAGCTGCGTATGAAGTGTTTGACAGGATTCTTTTACCGATAGTTTCTAGAGGTAAGCGTGGTATTTACGCCATGAAACAATATAAAAACTTATTTGCAGGAGATGTAAATTTAAAAGCAAGTGGTGATTTAGGAAAAGACCTTGTAAGAGTAAAAGAATGGGCTGAACAAAACAATAAACAATGGTTATCAGGTAAAGACTTATGGATTAGAAGTGAGATGTCTAGATATAAAGGGTTAGGCATAGACCAAAAGAAATCTGTTTTGGAAAAAGAATGGAACAATTTAGATCAATATACTAGATCACCGTATATAACAAAATCTTTTCAACACTACATGGATTTAAGAAAACAAAAAGAAGGTGGTTTTTTTGGCAAATTTACAAATATGTTTAGGGAGAGTAGATTTGCAGGTAGCATGAGTCCTAAAGCATGGGCGAAACAAAACAAATTAGAAGAAACTTACGCTACTGCAGGTGGTATGTTATTAGAAAATGCAGGCATACCCGCTGGGTATTTTATAGGAGGTATAACAGGTTCTATAACTGCAGGAAATGTAACCAGTAAAAACTTTTTCTTGAGAAGAAAAGCTGCTGCTACGGGAGTTGGTAAAAATATTATTGGAGGGATAGGTCTTGCTGTAGATGCTGCAGGAAATTTATCTGCAGAAAGTGCAGCCGATGCTGTTATCTATGCACTTACCAGAAACGCACCTTTTCGTAAATTAGATTATGAAAGTAAAAAATCAGAAATACTAAAAGCAAATCCTGATCTTGCAGGTGCTGATTTAAACAGAGCAGTGTGGGAATCTTATGGAGTCACAGACTTTGAAGATAGTATAAAATTACCTAGGTTCTTTTATTACAATGAAGATGGAGATTTAGAACTTGCTGTAGAGGGTAGTCAAGAACATGCATCTTTGTATAGGTTTGTAGAAAAATTAAATACAGAAATGAGTGATTCTCAAAAGGCATTAATAAAAGAAGAGATGCAGTTACATTTGCAAATACAAACAGAGATAGCAGACTTAATAGAAAAGTTTCCTTATGTAGACCCTAAAACTAAAGTAGAAGTTGCTCCTGAAGATCATCCTTTAAGCAATATAACCGCAACACTTACAGATGTTATTGAACTAGCTACCACCAGAGATTTAGCTTTAGGACTAGCAGACGACACTGTTTTTAAAAGTTTTGGTGATGCATACTCATTTGGTAAATTAGAAAGAATGTATCAAACTAGAAGAAAAGCAATTAAAGATGCTTCAGCTTTATTAGAACAGGCTACTCAATTTGTAACGCCAGATCAATTTAGTGAAAACACACAAGGCGTAATTAGAAGTATATCTAAATTTTTAAGAGAAGAAGAAAATTTAGTAGACGAAATAGAAAACACTGCAGCACCTGCTAAAGAATTTTGGAATATGTTGTTTGATAAAAATAAAGTAACCCCTTCAGATTTATCTTTAGAAGAGGCTCCTGAATCTATACAGAATTATTATAAAAGATTAGGTATCAACGCTGCTATAAGTGATTTAGAAACAGTAAAAAAAGTAGCAAATGAAGCTAATAGAAATTATAGAATTAAAGTTAAAAAACTTCAGGACACTTTGACTAATCCTGATATTTGGCAACCTAATAGAAGGTCTAAAAAATATACAGAAATTATACAAGCAAAAAATGAACAGATAGAGCAACAAGCTACCAGTATTTATTCTGTGTTACAGTCAGATAAGTTTAAAAAATTTAACATACAAGGGGATGATGTTGATGAATTTTTTATAAATACTATAGACAGCATTAAAAATAATCCTTTAGAAAAATTTATGGGAGCTAATGTAAGACACAAACATGGTGCATATCTTATATTTAATGAACAAACAGGTATAGTTCATCAAAGATTTAAAAACTATTTAAGAGAAGAGTACGGAGAAGATATAAATTTAGACGATGCTCTCAGTCAATTTAAAGAACAGTTTGATGGTGTTGCCGATATTGAAAATTATAACTTTAACAGGTCTGTTGATTTTTATGAGTTTCTTGTAAAAAATAAAAACAATCCTATAGTTAAAGATTTAATGGACAATGATGTAGGAAGAATAAAATTAGATTTACAAACTATTGCTGCGTTTGATAAAGTCTATAGAGGTGAAGTGAATAAATTAAAAACTCAACTGAAAACAGGAGTAGGAGACGCAACTAAAATAAGTGAAACTTTAGATAAATATGTGGGGCTTTTAGGAAGAGGGATTCCTGAAGACGAAGATTACGTAGCGGGAACTTTAAAACAAATTATAGGTTCTAGAAAAGGAACTGAAAATTTAATAAATGCCTTACATTTGATTCCTAAAAATTATGCCACGGCTGTTGCTGGTAGAAGATGGGGTACTCATAATGAATTATTTGAACAGATAAACAGAGTGGATACACCTGCTCCTAATACTAAAGGTTTTGAAGATAGAATTAGTGGTATTAAATATAGAAAAACTTCTGATCAAATATTATTTGAAGTTGGAAAGATGATTTTTGAAAACCCTCAAAAAGCAGCTAATATGTTAAGGGAAAAGTTTGGAAGCGTAGCACGAATACCGGTGGAAGATGGTTCAGTGGTTACTAATTACGTCATAGCCACAGCAGAAGATGCTACTTTGCTAAGAAACTACTCTACTCTAGCCTTACAAGAATATGTTAAGAGAAACGTGCAAAAAATAATAGGGGATGCCGGGCCTGAAGATATGTACAGCCCTAAAATGATGAGTAAATTAAATGAATTTGTTGGAGAAAGTTATTTTGATGGAGGCACTATGTACAATGCTTTAAGAAACTTTAATCAAAGATTTATTCATGTAGAAGGCACTGAAGTATGGGATGGAACATTAAAAGAAAATGGAGAATTAAATTTTGTAGATATAAATAATACATCTTTTAGTTTGGATACAGAAGGAAAAGAAATGCCTTTTGGAAAGTATAAAGATCAAAAACAAAAAATATTCTATGACCTAGATGAAACAACTGAAAAAATAATCGAAGGAGATTATAATCATACTTTAAAATATGATAAAAAGGCCAATGAAGCATACACTGAATATAAAAAATCAAGAGATAAAGCAGAATTAGAATACACTTTAAAAGCAAATGAAGATAGAACTTTAAACTCTAAGGCTTTTAAAGCACTGTCTAATTATGTAGAAAAAACATTTCAACCCAAAGTTAGAATGCCGGGACAAAATATGACTCCAGACATGAAAAAAGCTGCAGATTATTTATTTGAAAGTGGAGATACCAAATACGTAGAAGATTTTGAAAGTTTTTTAGTAGACACTTTTACTAAACAAAAACACAAATTTGTAGATGTTAATGGTAAACCTGTGTCCCCACAGGAAGCGGCTAAACATTTTATAGGGTATAGTTTGAAGCAGTATTTTTTTGATGCGGTATCAGTAGACACAGGAATGACAAGAATAATATACGATGCAAAAGATGGTAATAAAATGTCTCAAGCCTCAGTAAATATACCAGATCAACAACTTGTAAGAGAAAGAGTGAAAATGTTAAAACCTCTGTTAGAAAAATATTTACACCCAGACCCAGAAAGATCGAAGGCTTTAGTTAATCTTTATGAAGTCGTGGCTATGAAATTTGCCATACCAAGTGCTTCAGGTGCAGACAGAGGGTTTGTGACTGGTAAATTAGCGAGAGCAGCTAGAAATATACCTTCCATTATGAGAGCAGAATCTGTTGCAACCAGAGGATTTAACTTTAACAGAGGTATAATAGGCCCTAGATGGCTGGCATTAGAAATGGGTTTTAGAGCTGCACGTCTAAACAAAGCAGATACTTTAAAGACTATGCTTACAACTTCAGTAGACATGGATGTTCTAGTAGATGGTGAATTAAAATCTTTATTAGAAGTTTTACATGACACCATAATATTGAATAAATTTACGCCAACTAATGTAAATATATTATACAACAAATTACCAGAACTGCTTGCCAGAGCAGACGTACAAAGCGAACAGTATGAAGAAGGTAACAAAGTATCTTTTGTAGAATCCATGTTATCAGGCAAGCCAAGAACAGATCGAGAAAAAGCCGAACAAGCAATACCTTCTGTTTTTGAAAGGAAAGAAAAAGAACCTTTGTACAAACAAGAACTAAAAAAATTAGAAATTATACAATAAAGGAGGAACAATGAACGAAAAAGATAAAAACCTAGGCAGATCAGACATGAGTGCTAGAGTACCTACACCCATGACAGATGCAATGGCAATGAAAGCCACGCCACAGCGACCAGTTGAAGTCAAGGTCAAGTCTGACGATAAAATGTACGGTGGTGGATTTGTAAAAAAGTATGCACACGGTGGCGGAGTTCGTAAAGTACGCTACACCTAGTGTATAGTTTTATTAATATCCTTTTGTAATTCAATGGCTGCTGCCGTGAGCATCTTAATCATGGCAACAATCATTGCTGTATTTGGGTAGTCTGGATTCCAATCATCCATAGCCTCTTCAAATAATTCAGGGTCTATGTTGTCTTCTTCGATTACTATCTTACCCTCTGCATTCAACAGCACAGAGAACCTGAACAGCAACGCTTCTTTAGGTTTCTTCATCATCTATCAATTCACTCCACTTAGATAGTTTCTTGTTTTTCACCTTCACTCTCTCATCGAGTTCGTCCCAACTGACAATGTCAAACTTCACTAACAGTTGTATCATAGCGTATACATCTCCTATCTCTTCTTTAAGCAATTGATTATCCCTATGGTTATCTTTCCTGATAGCCTTACTACACGCCTGCACTAGCTCACCACACTCTTCCATAGTGATGACCATCAGCTGTAGCAGTGCATCTTTACTCATCATATATCCACCAACTCACAGACACCAGCTGTACAGGCTAGTTCCTGTGATCCTTTCGTATTGTCTTCTTTCTCAAAGTCTTGTAACTTACCCCAGTCTATGTTCTTAGGCATCTCACTGTGTAACTTCTTATACTGCTCCTCATCAATATCCTGATATGGTGCTTGCTTGTACGTGTGATCTGAGAATGGCAGGAAGGACACACCTGACAAGTAATCAAAGTTATCCCAACACCAGTTACCTACGTTTACCCATTCCTGTTCTTTGACTGATATAGTTACAGACGGCTTATGTTCACACCAATGAACAGCGTAGGTTTTCCACATCTCTAACTGTTCGATTGCAGACATGCTGGTTCTAAACACAGCATCCTTCGCTGTCTTCATTGGAAAAGAGAAAACGGTTGTATGATCAGGCTTCATCACATCAGGCTCATTCGGTATGCCTTGTGATTTCATAAATTCTGTGAGTGGGTCTTTGTTATCTCCTCTGACTGTTCTTATGTAATACGGATTGTGTCTAGCATGTATACCACTAGCACTATCCACTAGCTGACTGACTGTACCGGAAGGTTTGACACAGGTGATTGCTGTGGACTGTGGTATGCCAAGTGTGCTTGACCATTCTTTGTTTACAGCGACAGCCTTCTCTCTCAACTTGTTCAGTCTATCTACTAGTTTAGAATCATTCTTATTTAACAAGGTGCTATCCATAATACCTGTAAGTGACACACCAAGCAGTCTCTCTTCTTCTGTATTATCCTGCCATCTCTTACGCAAGTAACCAAAGTTTGTAAGTGTTGCCTGTATAGTACCA
>Ga0114932_10004672_pt1 | contig 12637 bp, 7 predicted proteins | sample 2SBtaG_2_FD_87286 | JGI IMG/M metagenome (GOLD analysis project Ga0114932, IMG submission 87286) | Deep subsurface microbial communities from Kolumbo volcano to uncover new lineages of life (NeLLi) - 2SBTROV12_ACTIVE470 metaG | ecosystem: Environmental > Aquatic > Marine > Volcanic ...
CCCGCCCGGAGGTTGCCCGAGGTTGCCCCGCAGCATGTCGACCACGGAATCCGGGAATGCCACGTCCAGCGCCGGGTTCTCGACCATTTCGCGGGTCAGGTTCTGGCTGACCATCATCAGTGCCATGTCGCCCACCACCTTGGAACTGGGCGTGACCTTGACGATATCGCCGAACATCTCGTTCACGTCAGCATAGGTTTGGGCGACCTCGTGCCAGCGATCCTCCAGCCCGAGCGAACGCGCCTGCGCCTTCAGGTTGGTGAATTGACCACCGGGCATTTCGTGCAGGTAAACCTCGCTGGCGGGCGATGCCAGACCGCTTTCAAACGCCGCGTATTGCCCGCGCACGCCTTCCCAGTAGCTGGAAATCTGGCGCACGGCACCGACGTTGAGACCGGTATCGCGGTCGGTATGCGCCAGTGCCTCGACGATCGATCCGAGGCAGGGTTGCGAAGTGCCGCCCGACATCGAATCCATGGCCGCGTCCACCGCGTCGACTCCGGCATTGCAGGCGGCCAGAACGGTCGCCGCAGACAGGCCCGACGTGTCGTGGGTGTGAAAATGGATCGGCAGGCCGACCTCGGATTTCAGGGCCCGGATCAACACCTCTGCGGCGGCGGGTTTCAAGAGGCCGGCCATGTCCTTGAGGCCCAGCACATGCGCCCCGGCATCGCGCAACGCCTGACCCATTCTGACATAGTATTTCAGGTCGTATTTGGCCCGGTCCGGGTCCAGAATATTGCCGGTATAGCAAATCGTGCCCTCGCAGACCTTGCCGCTGGCAAGGACCGCATCCATCGCGACGCGCATGTTTTCGACCCAGTTGAGCGAATCGAACACCCGGAACACATCGATCCCGGTCTTCGCGGCCCGCGCGACGAAGAATTCGACCACGTTGTCAGGATAATTGGTGTATCCCACCCCGTTTGACGCCCTCAGCAGCATCTGCGTCATGACATTTGGCAGGCGCGCGCGCAGATCGCGAAGCCGCTGCCAAGGGCATTCTTGCAGGAACCGATACGCCACATCGAACGTCGCCCCGCCCCAGCATTCCAGCGAAAAAAGCTGCGGCAGATTGTGGGCATAGGCATCGGCCACGTTGATCATGTCGATCGAACGCATCCGGGTCGCCAGCAGTGACTGATGCCCGTCGCGCATCGATGTGTCGGTGATCAGCACCGCTTTGCGGGCCGCCATCCAGTCGGCCACGGCCTGCGCGCCCTTTTGCTCCAGCAGATTTCGTGTGCCCGGTGCCGGGGTTTCGGACCGGCGCGAAGGCGGTTGCGGTGCGCGAAGAGTGGCCGCCGGTCTGGCCCGCCCCTCGGTTTCCGGATGCCCGTTGACCGTGATATCCGCGATGTAGGTCAGGATTTTGGTCGCCCGGTCACGCCGTTTGCTGAAACGGAATAGTTCCGGCGTCTCGTCGATGAATTTGGTGGTATAGCGGTTTTCCCGAAAGGTCCTGTGCTTCAGCAGGTTCTCGACAAAGGCGATGTTGGTCGAAACGCCGCGAATGCGAAATTCGCGCAACGCCCGGTCCATCCGCGCGATCGCGGCATCCGGGGTGGGCGCCCAAGCGGTGATCTTGGTCAGCAGGCTGTCATAATAGCGCGTGATCACACCGCCGGAATAGGCGGTGCCGCCGTCCAGCCGGATGCCCATGCCAGTGGCCGAACGATAGGCGGTGATGCGGCCATAATCGGGGATGAAATTGTTCAGCGGATCCTCGGTGGTGATCCTTGTCTGCAAGGCGTGACCGTTCAACTGAACGTCATCCTGGGATGCGGTGCCGGTGGCATCGGCGATGGTGGCACCCTCGGCGATCCTGATCTGCGCCTGCACGATGTCGATGCCGGTCACCTCTTCGGTCACGGTATGTTCGACCTGAACGCGGGGATTGACCTCGATGAAATAGAATTTGCCGCTGTCCATATCCATCAGGAATTCAACGGTCCCCGCGCATTCGTAATTCACGTGGGCGCAGATCTTGCGGCCCAGCGCACAGATTTCGGCGCGCTGATCGTCGGAAAGGTACAGTGCGGGCGCGCGTTCCACGACCTTCTGGTTGCGCCGCTGCACGGAACAATCGCGCTCCCATAAATGGTACATGCCGCCGTGGGAATCGCCCAGAATCTGTACCTCGACATGGCGGGCGCGCTCGATCATCTTTTCCAGGTAGCCTTCGCTGTTGCCGAACGCGGCTTCGGCCTCGCGGCGGCCTTCGAGCACCTTTTCCTCGACCTCGTCGGCGTTCAAGATCGGCCGCATCCCGCGCCCGCCACCGCCCCAGCTTGCCTTGAGCATCAGCGGATAGCCGATTTTCGCGGCCTCGGACCGGATCGTTGCCATGTCGTCGCCCAGAACGCCGGTGGCGGGAATGACCGGCACCCCTGCCGCGATCGCCACCTGACGGGCGCTGGCCTTGTCGCCCAAGGCCCGCATGGTCGCGGCCTTCGGACCGATGAACGCAATCCCGGCCTGATCACACGCATCGACGAAATCGGGGTTCTCGCTCAGCAGGCCGTAACCTGGATGGATGGCGTCCGCCCCGGACAGGTTCGCAACACGCAGAATTTCCTCGATCGAGAGATAGGCGGCCACCGGCCCCAATCCGGCACCGATCTTATAAGCCTCGTCCGCCTTGAACCGGTGCAGGCCAAGTTTGTCCTCTTCGGCATAGACCGCGACGGTTTTCTTGCCCATCTCGTTGGCGGCGCGCATGACGCGGATGGCGATTTCGCCCCGGTTGGCGATCAGGATTTTCTGGAATTCGGGCACGGGCAGACTCCGGTTTTGGAAATCGCGGTGATTTGGTGCGAGGTATACGGAGGCGGTGCCGCTCCGGGCAAGACCAAACCGGCGCGCAAGGCCCGTTTGGCGACCTGTCGCGCGTTGGGCGCGCGCCGGAACCACAATCAAAACGCCGCCGCCGCGCGTGACCTTTTTGGGATTTTCGGCAGAAACGGTGCGAAAATGGGGGCAAACAGGCGCCATGGTCCGTTTCCGGGTCGCCGAATGGCCGGTCGCGACGCAGCGATTGCGCGATGACCTGCGGCACAAGGAAGTCGCGCCGGCAGAAGTGTTGGCCGGTGGCAGGTGGTGCAAGGCGCGAAGATGTCGTGCCGGCAAGCACGGCGCGGCAACGCATTGGTCGATCGTGTGGCGACTTTTCGGGCTTCCGATTGCGGGCCGACCGAACGAGGAGCCCGACGGTGGGTTGTATGTCGGTTGGTGCGGTGGCCGTGCGGTTAGCCGTGCTCGCGGATTCGCGACGACCTGTCGTTTTTGGAGAATTTGAGAGTTGGGAATCCACTGGAGCGGTAATCTGCTGGATCGGCAATCCGGTCCTGTCGCTGTCCGGTGGTCCGGTGCCCCAGTGGTCCGGTTGTCTGGTGATCCAGTGTCCGGATGTCCGGTGATCCGATGATCCAGAAGATCGATCAATCAGTAGACCGGTAAACCAGTAAACCGATCGACCAGTAAACCAATAAACCGGTAATCCGGAATTCCGGATATATTTGGGGTCAACCACATGGCAATGCGCGATTTTCCAGGATTTGGCAGCAAACGATTTCAGCGATATTTGTGATGAATTCCGGATCGCCCGGTCGCAGATTGCCGCCGACGATCCGGCACGATAGCATCATTTGGAATACAGGGTTCCAATCCGGCATCCGCATACGTCCTGAACTGCCAGCGCGCCGTACGACGGCTTGGCCTGACCGCCGCTCATCCACTTGGCCATTTCTGAACGGGTTGGGCCGACGGGGTTTCCGGCTTTCCCCGATCAGCCAATCGATCGCTTGGTGCCCGGGGCAGCCGCGCCGTTCGTTACGTGGAATCCGCAGGCACGGTGTCGCAGGTGCAACATTCCCAGTTTTGCCGAACCGAACCGGTCGACTGCCGAAATTGCAGCGAGGTATAAATTCGATGGCCGCGCTATCGCGCCGTCTGGCCAAACAGGACTTTCTGCGCCTTTTTGTTGTCCTGAAGATTGCTGCGCATGTCCTTTGCGACAGCCCGGCCCTTGGCGACGCCCGGACGGGCATAGCACCGGTCGAGCCAGGCCTGCATATGTGGAAATCCGGCAATTTCCTGCTCTTGCCGCTCCCAGAGGCTCGCCCAGGGCCAGATCGCGATGTCGGCGATGGAAAAGAAATCACCCGCGACAAACTTCCGGTCTGCCAGCCGTCGGTTCAGCACGCCATAAAGTCGATTCACCTCGTTTCTATAGCGATCCTTGGCATATGGCAGATCATTTGGCGGCTCCATCGACGGCGCGTATTGCAGGAAATGATGCGCCTGCCCGGCCATCGGGCCAACGCCGCCGATCTGCCACATCAGCCACTGATCGACCTCGATCCGTTGACGCTCGGTTTCGCCGCAGAATTGCCCGGTCTTGCGGGCAAGATATTGCAGGATCGCGCCGCTCTCAAAGATCGAGATGGGGTCGCCGTCCGGCCCGTCGGGGTCGATGATCGCGGGCATCCGGTTGTTGGGCGAAATCCGCAGGAATTCCGGTGCAAACTGTTCGCCGGCGCCGATATTCACCAGATTGAGATTGTACGGCACCGCCATTTCTTCCAGCGCGATGGTGATTTTCCAGCCATTCGGCGTAGGCCAATAATAAAGATCGATCGGTTTTGTCATGACACCCTCGTTTCGTTTGACCGAATATTGGCCGCCGGCAAACCCGGCGCAAGTGCCGACACGAAATATTGACGCGGTCGCCGCGTTCGCTTAAAGCCCCAACTGTGGCGATTTGTTACCGGATTGTGGGCCACGTTAAACAAACCCACTAAAGAGGTCGCGGAGAGAAACCCCCGATCCCAATGCGGCAGGGGGTTTTTTTGTGCCGATCGCAAAGAGGAAAAGATGCGATGAGCGACACCTGGAAAACAAGAACGAAACTGGTCCATGCAGGCACCCGCCGCAGCCAGTACGGTGAAGTCAGCGAGGCGATCTTTCTGACTCAGGGCTTCGTGTACGAAACCGCCGAGGAAGCCGAGGCGCGTTTCATCAAGGCAGGTGACGACGAATTCATCTATGCCCGATACGGAAACCCGACGGTGCGGATGTTCGAGGAACGAATCGCGGCACTGGAAGGCACCGAAGATGCGTTTGCCACCGCCAGCGGCATGGCGGCGGTCAACGGAGCGCTGTTTTCCGCGCTCAGGGCCGGTGACCACGTGGTCTCTGCCAGAGCATTATTCGGCTCTTGCCTGTTCATCGTGGAAAACCTGCTGCCAGCTTTCGGCGTCGACGTGACGTTTGTCGACGGTACCGATCTTGACCAGTGGCGCGATGCCGTGCGCCCGGATACGCGGCTCTGTTTTCTTGAAACCCTGTCCAATCCCACGCTCGAAGTGATCGACATCGCCGGGGTCGCCGAAATTGCCCACGCGGCGGACGCGCTTCTGGTCGTTGACAACGTTTTTGCCACCCCGGTTTTTCAGCGTTCCGTCGATCTGGGGGCGGATGTGGTCATCTATTCCGCGACCAAGCATATCGACGGTCAGGGCCGATGTCTGGGTGGGGTGGTGCTGGGAAGCCGTGAATTCGTTCGCAAGACGCTGGAGCCCTACCTGAAACACACCGGCGGCGCGCTGAGCCCGTTCAACGCCTGGGTGATGCTCAAGGGGCTGGAAACGCTGGATCTTCGCTGCACCGCGCAGGGCAGGGCGGCGATGTTGATTGCCAGCGCGCTTGACGGCCACCCAAAGCTGGAACGCACGCTTTACCCGTTTTTGGCCAACCACCCGCAACAGGCGCTGGCGCGGCGACAAATGACCATGGGCGGCACCGTTCTGTCGCTGGACATCAAGGGCGGGCAAAGCGCGGCGTTCCGGTTTCTGAACGCGTTGAAGATTGTGAAGATTTCGAACAACCTTGGCGACGCGAAATCGCTGGTTACCCACCCCTCGACCACCACGCATCAGCGGCTGACGCCCGACCAACGGGCCGGACTGGGGATCAGCGACGGTCTGGTTCGAATCTCGGTCGGGCTGGAGGATTCCGACGACCTGTTGGCAGATTTGAAGCAGGCGCTAAGGGCGGTTTAACAACTAATAGTTGAAATCTTTACTTTTTGATAAACTATTAGTAAGGTCCGATTCGGGGTGTTTCCGAAACCGCACCAAAAGGGGTCGCATTTGGCACTTTAAAACACTAATTACGAAGGCCAAATAAGCGCAACAGACGGTGAAACCGAAGGGATAGATTCATGAATATTCATGACCCGGCCATTGAAACCGAACACGACAAGAATCTGTTTGTCATGCGGCCCAGCCGCGCGCAGGCAGAAGAGGCGGTGCGAACCCTGCTCAGATGGGCGGGTGACGATCCAAGCCGCGAGGGGCTCTTGGACACGCCGGCGCGCGTGACCCGTGCCTATGGCGACTGGTTCCGGGGCTACGACGAAGACCCTACCGCGATGTTGCAGCGTACCTTTGAAGAAGTCGAAGGCTACGATGAAATGGTGGTTCTGCGCGACATCCGCTATGAAAGCTATTGTGAACACCACATGGCACCGATCATCGGCAAGGCCCATGTCGGCTATATCCCCACCGATCGCGTGGTCGGCATTTCCAAGCTGGCCCGTGTGGTGGATGCGTTTGCCAAACGCCTGCAGGTGCAGGAAAAAATGAACGCGCAGATTGCGAACACGTTGCACAATGTCCTGAAACCACGCGGCGTCGCGGTGGTGCTGGAGGGCGAACATCACTGTATGTCGACCCGGGGCGTCCACAAACCCGGCGTTTCGATGGTGACCTCGACGATGACCGGTGAATTCAAGATCGATCGCGCAATGCGACGGGAATTCATGGATGTCATCGGCAACCCGACAAACCGGGGCGCTTAGCCGACCGAGGAATGGTTGCGGCGCAGCGGATTGCGGCTAGGGTCATAGGAATATCACCGTCACTTGCCGCGTTTCCGGCGCGCCTGATTTCTGGATGCCGAGGCAGGGCGCTCGAAAACCCGGGGCGAAATTTCATTGCAACGGGGTGACTGACGCACGCGTCGCGACGATTTTCAGCGTTGCGAGGCAATAACCGCGCGGTCGCCGGTATTACGTTCGAACGCGGGCACCGTCTTGTTCGGAAATTCGGGCCGCCGCGTTGGGGTGCGTCACCGATTCTCGCCGACCAAAAACACCATCGTCAGGCACACCGCAACCGCGCAATCCCTCGCTAGTTTGTGGACCACCAGACCGTTTGGTGGGCATGTTCTGGACCGACGGATTTCGAAATATGGTCGGGTCATTCCGTGAAGGGGCTTTTCGTCTACCAAAGTCGCAATATCACGCCTGTCCGGGCCGCGGCGTTTTCGGGGCATGAAATCGGAATTGGTTTTTATGGGTAAAAACAAAGCTGTAACTCCCCCTATATCTAGAGGGCTAGACGGCCAGACGACTGGCCGATCAGACGGCCAGACAGCCAGACGACCAGACAGCCAGACAGCCAGACAGCCAGACAGCCGGACGGCTGGCCGACTGGACGTTTAACCGCCCGACACACGCTTCGGTCCGGCGGCGAAATCCACCGGCGCTTCGGATGCGCGCAGCCCGGCGGGTCGCGCCCTGCAGGCTTGCCGCTTGGGCACCGCGCTGTTATCCCGGTTGGAAAGAGCCTGAGTCTTTCACTTGGGCATAGCCCAGCAAGGACGATCCCGCGTGACCGCACGGTTGGAACTTGACAGGATCGCCCGGTCGTTTGACGGAAACCAGGTCGTGGCCGATGTTTCGCTCACCCTGGAGGGCGGTCAGGTCACGTGCCTGCTCGGCCCGTCGGGTTGCGGCAAATCGACCAGTTTGCGGATCGCGGCAGGGGTGGATCGGCAGAGCCGAGGGCGGGTTCTGGTGGACGGGCGCGAAGTTTCAGGCGACACGATCCATTTGCCGCCCGAAAAGCGTTCTGTCGGGCTGATGTTTCAGGATTTCGCCCTGTTTCCCCATCTGAACGTGGCCGGGAATGTCGGATTCGGTCTTCACGACACACCGCGACAAGCGCGCGACCGTAGGGTCGGCGAATTGCTGGAGCGCGTGGATCTGGGCGGTTTTGGTGCCAAATATCCGCACCAGCTTTCCGGCGGCGAACAGCAGCGGGTGGCGCTGGTCCGGGCGATGGCCGCACGCCCGCGGGTGATGCTGATGGACGAGCCGTTTTCCGGCCTGGATGACCGCCTGCGCGACGGCATCCGCGATGAAACCCTGTCGCTGATGAAAGAGGAAGGCACCGCCGTCCTGCTGGTCACGCACGAGCCCGACGAGGCGATGCGCATGGCGGATCAGATCGCCCTGATGCGCGACGGACGGATCGTTCAGGTCGGGGCGCCCTATAACCTGTATAACGCGCCGCTCGACCGCGCGGCGGCGGCGTTTTTCTCCGATATCAATATCCTGCACGGCGTGGTCAGGAATGCCCTGACCGAAACCCCGTTCGGCCAGTTTCTGACACCGGGCATGGTCAACGGCGCGGATGTGGAGATCATCATCCGCCCTCAGCACCTGAAACTCGATTTTGACCGCGACGGGCGCGGGCCGGGCGCGACGCCGCAGGATGGCGTGCCCGCGCGCGGCAAGGTGCAGCGGGCGCGATTCATGGGTTCGGAAAGTCTGGTCGAATTCCGCATGGACCATGATCAATCGGCTTTGAAAGCCACCGTTCCCGGGGTTTTCCTGCCCAAATCAGGCACCCCCCTGTGGTTGACCATCCGCCGCGACCGGTGCTTTGTCTTTCCCTGCAAAAATCAGCGCAACGTGCGCGACCCGTACCAAGGTTGACCGATATGGCCCGCGTGCCGCTGCTTTCCCTGAATGCCGTAGGCCTGACGTTTGGCGGCGATCCGCTGATCGCGGGGCTGGATCTGTCGGTGCGCGCGGGCGAGCGGCTGGCGCTGGTCGGGCGCAACGGGTCGGGCAAATCCACGCTGATGCGCATCATCGCCGGGATCACCGAACCCGACAGCGGAAGCCGCAGCCTGGGCCCCGGCGTCAGCATCGGATACCTGGAGCAGGAACCGGATTTCGCCGGTTTCGCGACGCTGGGGGATTTTGCCGCAGCGGGCATGGCCCCGGGCGAGGAATGGCGTGTTGAACGGGCGGCAGAGGGTCTCGCCCTGAAGTCCGGGGCGGCACCGGCCGAGGCATCGGGTGGCGAGCGCCGCCGCGCGGCACTGGCACGTCTGGTGGCGCAGGACCCCGATCTGATGCTGCTGGACGAGCCGACCAACCATCTGGACATCGCGGCTATTACCTGGCTCGAGGACCACCTGCTTGCCAGCCGCGCGGCCTTTATCGTGATCTCGCATGACCGCGCTTTTTTGCGTTCGCTCGGGCGGGCGACCCTGTGGCTGGATCGCGGCATTCTGCGCCGGCAGGACCGGGGGTTTGCCGATTTCGAGAACTGGCGCGACAAGGTGTACGAGGACGAAGACATTGCTGCCCACAAGCTCGACCGGTTGATCAGGTCCGAAGGCCGTTGGGCGGTCGAAGGCATTTCGGCGCGCCGCAAGCGCAACCAGGGCCGCGTACGGCGGCTCGAAATGCTTCGGGCCCAGCGCGCGGAACGTATCATGCGGCAGGGCACCGCCCGGATTGAAACCGAATCCGGTCCAAAGTCGGGGCGTCTGGTGGTCGAGGCGCGCGGGATCACCAAGTCTTTTGCCGGAACACCGGTCGTGATGCCGTTCGATCTGCGCATCCGGCGGGGCGAACGCGTGGCCATTGTCGGGCCGAACGGATCGGGCAAGACCACGCTGATCGAACTGTTGCTGGGCCGGATCGCACCCGATACGGGCGGGATTCGGCTTGGAAGCGGCCTCAGGATTGCGGTGCTTGATCAGAACCGCGCGGCTCTTGACGCCGATGCCACGCTATGGGACACGCTGACCGGGGACAATGACCTTGGGGTCAGCGGACGCAACGATCAGATCATGGTACGCGGGTCGCCGCGCCATGTGGTCGGATATCTGAAAGATTTCCTGTTTGACGAAGCCCGGGCGCGCGGCCCGGTGCGCGCGTTGTCAGGCGGTGAAAAGGCGCGTTTGCTGCTGGCAAAATTGCTGGCGCGGGATTGCAATTTTCTGGTGCTGGACGAACCGACCAACGATCTGGACATCGAAACGCTGGATCTCTTGCAGGAAAGGCTCGATGAATTCGACGGCACGGTACTGCTGGTAAGCCACGACCGTGATTTTCTGGATCGAACCGCAACCACGACGATCGCGATGGCACCGGGCGGGCGCGCCGTGATCTACGCGGGCGGCTGGTCGGACATGGTGGCACAGGGTGGGGGTCGATTTGCGCCGCAACCGGGCCCGGCAACGGCGCCACGGCCCAAACCCGCCCCGGCACCGCCTGTCGCGCGCGCGCCGAAAAAACCGTCGGGCCTGTCATTTACCGAGCGCCACCGGCTGGGCGAATTGCCCACGCTGATCGACCGGCTGGAAGTGAAAATCGCCGGACTAAGCGGTATTCTGGGCACGCCTGACCTGTTTCAGCGCGACCCGGCAAAATTCGCCGCCGCCAGCGCCGGATTGACCCAGTGCCAGCAACGTCTGGGCGACCTGGAGGCCGAATGGCTGGCGCTTGAGGAACGCGCGGAATCCGGCGGCAAATGACACGTTTCGAAGCCCAGGATATAGCCATCGCGGCATCGCCCACGTACGCGAAATCCGGGCGGCGGCCATTTCCATTTGCACCGGCAAATGGCATGGTGCTCAACCAAAACCCGATTTGACCCGGAAAATGACGAAACCAGAACGAAAAGATATCCACAATTCCGATGTGCCGGTGCTTTGCCGCAGTTGCGAAGTCCGGCATCGCGGGATTTGCGGTGCGCTCGATCCCGAACAGCTTGCCTATCTTGCCACGCATTCGACCCGTCGGGCGCGGGCATCTTCACAAGAACTGATCGCGGCAGGGCAGGAACAGGCACGATACGCAAATCTGATGCGAGGCGTGGTAAAGCTTACCAAATTGATGGCCGATGGGCGGCAACAAATCGTCGGGCTTCAGTTTGCGCCCGATTTTCTTGGCAGTCCGTTCACGGATCAAACCGACGTCACCGCCGAGACCGCGACCGACGTTGAATTGTGCACATTTCCACGCGCCGTGCTGGAAGAGATCATGCATCTTTCGCCCCAACTGGAACATCGGGTTCACCAGCAAGCCCATCGCGAACTGGACGAGGCCCGTGACTGGCTGTTGACGCTGGGCCGAAAATCGGCGGCGGAAAAAGTGGCGAGCTTTCTTTATCTGATCGCGACCCATATCGACCCGGCGCATCATGACCGCAGGCAGAACGTGGAATTCGAACTGCCGCTCAGACGTTCGGAAATTGCCGATTTTCTGGGACTTACCACCGAAACCGTTAGCCGGCGCCTGACCAAGTTGCGAAAAAGCGGCGTCATCGGCATCGAGAATGCGCGGCACGTCACCGTGCCCGATATCGACCGCTTGCGGTTGGAATGCGAGCAGGACCGGTCGACATAGAAGTGCAGTTCAGCACTTAGCCCCGGCTGGTCGTCTGGGTATTGTTGCGCCCGTGGCGGTGAAAAATCCTGTAATTCAGATGACGCGCCGCGATCGCGAATGCCACGCGTCCGTCTGCGCCCTTCCTGGCGCCCTCTTGAACGTCCGGAAAAAATCGAACCGAGGTTGAACAATTGCATGACCCGGAAAATACATTCGTCTGGCCGTCGAGACGTCTGGCGGTCCGGACGTTTAGCGGTCAGGCCGTTTAACCGTCAGGCCGTTTAGCCGTCTGGCCGTCTAGACGTCTAGACGAATGTTTTTGATGTAACGCATTGTTATATAGCGATTATAACGAAGTCTTGAATTTATGGCCGTGGCGGCGGCTGTCGGATGGCGCTCTCAAAATGTCCGTAACCGGACGGGTTTGAAATGCGCTGTTCACATACCCGGTGTAGACATCCTGTTCTGGCGCTGCCCGTTCCGGGACGGACGATTTTCCCACTTTGGCCGTTCACGCGACGCGCGCATATCTTGTTGCGTCCGGCGCAGACATTCGGGCACCCGGTTTCCATTTCCCGCGGCCGCCGTGACGGAAATGCGGTCACTCCAAAGGTGGGTGCTATGGCTGGTTGTCGGCATCGCGATCCGCGCCCGAGCGATGGTTCTGGCCGGAAATCTGTCTGGCCCGATCCAAATCCCACGCCTTGATCAGGACGGCGCGTCGTGTGGGGTATCTGGCATTCTGCCTTTCCAGCGACTGAACCCGGTCGGTTCTGAAGTGGCGGTAATCCTGCCGATTCTCGCACCACGCGACTATCAGGCGGACCTCGTCGAAATAGGCGATGAAAAGCGGCCATATCACCCGATCGGACCTCGCGCCGGACTGATCCTTGTAGACCAGCCGCAGCTTCAGTCTTTCGCGAATGGCGTGGCGAAGGACGGCACCTTCGAACCGTTCGGGCAATTTGGGTCGGCTCGAAATTGTCCTGACGCCTGATTCCAGAACAATCGGGCGCAGTTCCTTTGGAATTGCGGCGGAAAGCTTTGCCAGCAAATCACGCGCACCACGCACCAGCGATGTATCGGCATGCGCGGCCACCCATGCCGCGCCCAGTGCCGCGGCTTCCAGTTCGTCGGCGGTCAGCATCAGGGGCGGCA
>Ga0114932_10004673_pt1 | contig 12632 bp, 8 predicted proteins | sample 2SBtaG_2_FD_87286 | JGI IMG/M metagenome (GOLD analysis project Ga0114932, IMG submission 87286) | Deep subsurface microbial communities from Kolumbo volcano to uncover new lineages of life (NeLLi) - 2SBTROV12_ACTIVE470 metaG | ecosystem: Environmental > Aquatic > Marine > Volcanic ...
AGACCCAGGAATACTTTACACTGAATGCAGGTACGGGCAATACCACTGTTTCCGGAGGGTCTACAGGAAATCAGTTGTTCTCTCAATTCGGTCGCATCGATTATAGCTTCTCGAATAAATACCTGGCTGCATTAACCGTACGCCGTGATGGTTCATCCAGGTTTGGTTCGGATAACCAGTACGGAATTTTTCCCGCAGCTTCATTGGGATGGAGAATTGACAAGGAAAGTTTCATGAAAAACAACCGGCTGTTCTCCGAATTAAAGGCAAGGGTGGGTATAGGCCGTGTAGGTAATCAGCAGATCGGCGATCTCGCTCGCTTTGGATTATTCGACACCAGGTACGGTACTGTATTATCGCAACTCGTAGGAGGTTTCTGGGAACAATACATGAACATCGGTACCGCCTACTCTTTATCCGGCGCTTCTACCGGTACATTGCCTTCCGGCTTTGTACAAACACAGGCTGCCAACCCGGGACTTAAATGGGAAACTACCGATGAGATCAACGTGGGCATAGACTTCTCTATTCTCAGCAATAAGATCTTTGGTTCGTTTGATTATTTTACCCGGAATACAACAGGCATTCTGATCGTACCACCTGTTGCATCGGCGCTGGGCGAAGGTCAATCGAAAGCAGTGAACGGCGCTTCCAAAAGCAACAAAGGCTGGGAGCTGGTGTTGGGCTATCATGGTCCGCAGACAGGCGATTTCAAATACAATGTAACACTGAATTTTTCTCACTTCAGGGATAAGATCACAGATTTACCTGAAAAGGTTCGTCCAGCTTACCCCGGTAACCTGCTCAATACCATCATTGGTCATTCGCAGTTCGACATCTTCGGTTTCAAAACTGCCGGACTCTTCCAGTCACAGGCTGAAGTAGATGCGGCTCCCAAACAAATAGGCGCTGCTCCCGGCCGGATACGTTATGTAGATGTAACCCATAAAGGTCAAATTGACGATGATGCCAGAACCTGGATAGGCACCACACTGCCTTCTTTGGAATATGGCGCCAGGATAGACATGAGCTACAAGAAATTCGACCTGTCTGTTTTCGGTTCAGGTGTTAGCGGAAGAGCTGGATTTGATGTATATACCTTATTCAACAATCTCATGAAAAGCAGGGAAAATGTTGGACCCGGCGTATTTGATGGCTGGACTCCCACACATACCAATACCAGCATTCCTGCTTTGACATTGAAAGATAATAACAATGAAGGCCGCACTTCCGATTATTTCATTGTGAATACGTCGTATTTCAAAATACGTACTGTTCAATTGGGTTACAACATTGTTCCCAAATCTGTTTTCTCGAGGTTGCGTTTCTACCTGATGGCCGAAAACCTGCTGACAATCAAGAGCAAGAAATACCAAAGTCCCGACCCTGAGCGCATCAGTCTTGATCCGATACCCATTCCCAGAACATTCTCATTTGGTATCAACGCTTCATTTTAACTCATAAAATTGAATCATCATGAAAACTAAAATAATATTATCATCCACTGTTTTATCAGGACTCCTGTTATTGGGTTCTTGCAAGAAAGCGCTGGACTATACGCCAACAGGGGTATTATCATCTACAGACCTCACATCACCCACTGCTGTGGAAGGCTTGGTAACAGCCGCTTATGCCGCTATTGGAAACGGAGATATGATTGGCCCTATCTATAGCAACTGGGCATATGGCAGTGTTCGTTCAGACGATGCATACAAAGGAGGTGGTGGTACCGGTGATGTGGGTGAAATCGATGCCATGGAGCACTATAACCTGGTAGCACCTACTATGGGAGCTTTTGTTTCCCGTACCTGGTCAAACCTGTTCAAATCCATTTCCAGGGCCAATGTAGCATTGCGTGCGGTGAATGCTACTTCAGATGCCAGTTTCCCCAACAAAAAAATACGTTTGGCCGAACTGAGGTTCCTGAGAGCGCACAGTTATTTTACGATGAAGCGCCTGTACAAGAACATTCCCATTTTCGATGAAACTGCCACTGATGCAGACATATTGAAGACTTCCAATGATCTGAAAAACGATGACTCCTGGAATAAGATCGCAGCTGACTTTCAATATGCGATCGACAATTTACCTGCAACTCAACCGCAGCTCGGCAGAGCCAATAAACTGGCCGCCCAGGCTTACCTGGCCAAACTGAGATTATACCAGGCCTATGAACAGAACGATAAGCACCAGGTGATCAACATCAACAAAACCAGGCTGCAGGAAGTAGTGGCTTTGACACAGGCAGTGATCTCATCGGGCAAATATGCTTTGAGTGCAGATATCGGTGATAATTTTTTAGCTGAAACCAAGAACGGGCCCGAGTCTATTTTTGCGATCCAGTTCAGCATCAATGATGGTACCGCCAACGGCCGGTTGGCTTTTGAAGATGGTTTGAATTATCCGCACGGTGCGCCACAGTATGGCTGTTGCGGTTTCCATGCTGCGAGTCAGAACCTGGTCAATGCGCATACAACAGATATCAATGGTTTGCCCAATTTTGATAATTTCAATAATAACATCGCTGATCTCAGCACGGCAACAGTAGATCCCCGCCTGGATCATACCGTTGGCATCGATGGACATCCTTACAAATATGATAATACCAGGCCTTTTAGTAACAGCTGGGTACGCGATCCGGGTGTGTATGGAAACTTTCATACCATGCGTCACCAACAGCTGGCGAACAGTCCGTTTTACCTTAAGTTGGGACCATTCATGGGCACTGCATTGAATGAAGATGTGCTTCGTTACGATGATATTTTATTGATACAGGCGGAAGCTTATATTGAACTGGGACAACAAAACAATGCATTGCCATTGATCAACCAGATCAGGGTAAGAGCGGCAGCCAGCACAGGAAGACTTAAAAAAGCCGATGGTACTTTCCCGTCCAAATACAATATCCAACCTTATCCTGCCACCGGCTGGACCCAGGATTATGCACGCAAAGCATTGCAATGGGAAAGAAGGCTGGAGTTTGCAACGGAAGGACCCCGCTTCTTTGATCTTGTACGCTGGGGTATTGCTGAAACAACATTGAATGCCTATATCGCCGTTGAAAAAACCAGGAGGTCTTTTTTAGCAACAGCAAAATTCACTGCAGGCCGCGACGAGTATTTGCCAATCCCTCAATCGGAGATTACATTTACCAACGGTTTGTATAAACAAAACCCCGGATACTGATCACATATTCTGTGCGTATAAAACCTTTTACATGAAGAACCATATTCGGATACCTGCTTTGTTGATGGTCATAGTTACCACCTTCTCATCGCAGGCGCAGTCCACCTACCAGGAACCACACCGCCCACAGATCCATTTCTCTCCTAAAGAAAAATGGATGAACGATCCCAATGGAATGGTGTACTACAAAGGCGCTTACCATCTTTTTTACCAGTACTATCCCGGTGCAATGATATGGGATCCTATGCACTGGGGACATGCTACCAGCACTGATCTTATGCATTGGCAACATCAGCCGGTTGCATTGTATCCAGATAGCCTGGGTTATATTTTCTCGGGCAGTGCAGTAGTGGACGAACACAATACCACTGGATTCGGAACCGGTGGGCAAACGCCACTCGTTGCCATCTTCACACACCATGATACAGCGGCACTGCGTGCAAAGAGAAACGATTATCAACATCAAAGCCTGGCATACAGCCTGGACGATGGTAAGACCTGGACCAAATATGCGGGCAACCCCGTGTTGAAGAATCCCGGCATCACTGATTTTCGCGATCCGAAAGTGATGTGGTATGAACCTCAACACAAATGGATCATGACACTAGCCACCAAAGATTGCATCAGCTTTTTCTCTTCACCCAATTTAAAAGAGTGGGCCAAAGAAAGCGAGTTTGGTAAAGCGTTGGGAGCACATGGAGGCGTTTGGGAATGTCCCGATCTGTTTACATTAACTGATGAGCATGGCAAACAACATTGGGTACTGATCGTGAACCTGAATCCCGGAGGTCCCAACGGAGGTTCTGCTACGCAATATTTTGTTGGGAGCTTCAACGGTCATCAATTCACACCCGTTGATACCCGTACCAGGTGGATCGATTACGGACCAGATGAATACGCAGGTGTTACCTGGTCCAACACCGGTTCAGAAAGAATTTTCCTGGGCTGGATGAGTAACTGGAATTATGCCAATGTAGTACCCACTTCCCCTTGGAGAAGTGCTATGACCATCCCACGTGTATTAAGTTTGAAACAGGTAAAACAGGAATGGCTGGTGGCATCAGCACCAGTATCTGCCATGCATGTTATTGAAAAAAAGCCGGTAGTGAAAACTCAGTTGGCCGTTCATTCCAGTCTCGATCTTACCCAATCGCTGGGTATCGATGGGCAGCCTTTCCGGTTGCAACTGGAGGCAGATAAAGCCGAGGATCTTTCACTGGTATTGTCCAATGAAGCAGGTGAGCAAGTAGAGATTGGTTATGATGCCTTGTCTCATCAATATTATATCGATCGCTTACGTTCGGGCGAAATAGATTTCAAAAAGGGTTTCGCCGGAAGGCATACAGCGCCACGCTTCAGCCAGGCTGCCGGCATAAAGCTGGACCTCGTGGTTGATAGGAGTTCAGTAGAATTATTTGCCGATGGAGGGCTGAGTGTAATGACAGAGATATTCTTCCCTCACCAGCCCTTTCACCGGCTGGCGGTGAAAGCTTCCAAAGACCTCATTATTAAAAAATTGGTACATACCCCGTTGAAAAGTACCTGGTAATGATCAAATGATAAAAGCTACCGGCAAACCGGAGCAGGCATAAGCAACAACAATTGCTTAAATTGCCGGTAGCTCTATCAATCATTCCCAAATATGAAAAAATACCTTACCCTGCTTCTCGCAATGTTTTTATCCGGCGCCGGTCTTGTTTGTGCGCAAAGCGGCAAATTACCCCCTTTCAAAATCGTTAAGAGTGACGCCAAACTATACAGGGCTACGGAATTGCCTATGGGCAAACCCATCCTGCTCATTTACTTCTCTCCCGATTGTGATCATTGCAAAGTGATGATGGATGCTTTTTTCAAGCGTGTTCATGATTTTGATAAAGCGTCTGTTGTGATGATCACTTATTTTCCTTTAGCGGCTGTTAACCAGTTCGTGAAAGAACATAAAATATATAAATACCCCAATATCATCACCGGTACCGAAGGCAACTCTTTTTTCCTTCGCAATTATTATAAAATGACCGGTGTTCCTTTTGCAGCTTTATATGATAAGAATGGTAACCTGATCAGTTCTTATATGCAGCATGTTCCGCTAACCGAACTGGCCGGCCAATTGCACAAACTGTAAAGATCATTTGATCAGGTGGGAAAGCAGGATGCCGGTAGCAACCGCCGCATTCAAAGATTCCGCTCCTCCTATCCTGGGAATGGTTACCGGATGACTGATGAACGGAAGCAACTCCGGGCGGATGCCCTTCGATTCATTGCCGATTACCAGAACGCCTTCCTTCAGCAACGGTTGTTCATACAAATTATTTCCTGTTAACAAAGCGCCATATACAGGAACCTGTAGAGCAGATAAAAAATGTGTCAGCGGTTTATACCATAGTTTTATCCGCATGAAACTGCCCATAGTGCTCTGTATCACCTTGGGGTTATACAATTCAACAGTATCTTCGCTGGCAATGATCTGTTCGATACCGAACCAATCTGCAATACGTATAATGGTTCCCATATTGCCGGGATCCTGTATACCATCCAATACCAGGCTCAGGCGGCCCTCTATCACTGGTTCAGTAGCAAGCGCCTTTTGTTCTACAATCGCCAGTACCTGGTTAGGCGTTTGCAATGCACTGATCTTTCCCAATTCCGCTTCTGTTACCTGCTCAACAATGTGATTTGTTCCGTGCTCCTCAGTCCACCGGCCGGTAGCGAGTATCTTTTTGATCCTGTAATCGCTGTGCAACAGTTCTTCTACCAGCTTGGGGCCTTCGGCCAGGAAAAGGCCCGTCTCCTGCCTTTGTTTTTTGTGGCACAAAGATTGAATATATTTGAGTTCATTCTTGCTTAACATCCTGTATGTATTTGAACGGTAAACGAATATCTTTTTTCAGTCTCTTTTCACTGCTGTTTTTACTGGCGTTGTTCTGTTCCTGCGCTAAACAAAACTATCCCATCGGCCGCCCTTTTGTTTATTCCAATAAAGTAATCCTGAACGGGAATCTTTCCAAAGATGAGAAAAATAGGTTAACCACCGACCTGGAGAATTATTGGGACGATAGCCTGAAAAGCCGCAAGGTTCGCCAGTTCTTTTTCTTCGACCGTATCAAAAACCCGCCGGTCTTCGACAGCACGAATATTATCCGTTCCATCAGTTTCATGAACGCTTACCTGAACTCGCAGGGATATTATTACGCCCGGTTCAAAGACTCTGTCAACATCGATACATTCAAAGACCAGTTGCGCACCAATATCCAAATGATCATTGAAGCAGGGAAGAATGTTACCATCGATTCCGTTTCCTATACGCTCAGCGACAGCAACCTGCAACGCCTCACGCGTAAGCAGGAAAAGAACAGCCTGCTCAAAAAAGGCAACCCTTACAGCAAGGGCATCATCAGTTCCGAACTCGACAGGCTCGTAAGCCTATACCGGCAAAACGGTTACTTCAGGTTTACCCGCGACAATATTTATGCGCAGGTTGACAGTACCGATGCCAGGTTGCTGGCGCTCACCCTCGACCCTTTCCAGCAGGCAAAGCTGATTGCCGAAGCAGCCAAACACAGGAAAGAAAATCCCGCCTGGGATATAGACATACGACAGCGACCCGTGACCGATTCGGCTGTCATCAAGCCATTCTATATCGCCAACAATTATTATTATTCCGAGACCAGGCCGGGCGATGTCACAGACAGCCTGATCGCACAACATGGGCTCGGTTTTTATGAGATCAGGAGAAAAGAAGGCATCCTTCGTTATAAAAAAGGACTCTTTAATTACCGTCCGCTCAGAGAACATACTTATCTCCGGCGCGGCGATCTTTACAATGAAGACAGCTATCTCAAATCCATCAACAACCTTGGCCAGATCGGCGCCTGGCAGCAGGTAGATGTAACACCGGTGGTGAGGGGGAAAGACAGTATCGATCTCTATTATTTTCTCATACCGGCTGTTAAACAAAGTTTTACCGTAGACCTGGAAACCAGTCTCAACAGGGCCGATATCATATCGGGTAATACCTGGGGCGTTTCTACCAACTTCTCTTACCACAACAAAAATGTATGGAAACAGGCCATCCAGTCAGTCACCACCCTGCGCACGGGAGTTGAACTCAATTTATTCTCGCAAACAAGTGACCGGCTGGTGCAAACATTCTTACTCAGTCTGGGGCATACTTATGCATTTCCCCGGTTGATCCAGCCCTTCAAAAACTGGAAAGCGTTGAAAGCGCTTGACAACAAAAAGACCCTGCTTTCCATCAATGGTTCTTATGTAGACAGGCGCGATATTTACCGTCTGCGTTCACTCGTAACCAGCTTTGGTTATGAATGGAAAGTGCAGAAACGCAATGGAGATAATCTTTGGCTATACAAACCATTGAACCTGGAATTATACGGTATTGACAAACTCGACAGTCTTAGAAAACTGATCGCTATCAATCCTTTCCTGCGGGCTTCTTTCAACGAAGGCAATGTGTTGAGTCAAAGTCTTACATTGTACAGATCGGTGAGCAATCCCAACAATAAAAATAAAAGCCATTTTATCCGTTTAGGGGTGGAAGAGGCAGGCGGGTTATTCGGGATGATACCTGACCTCACCAATAATATTTACCGCTACATCAAAGCAGAAGCCGAATACAAGCAGTCTACCAAAATGGGTAAAACAGAACTGGCTTACCGGGGATTCATTGGTGCCGGTTACAACTATGGAAATGATTCTGTTATCGGCAGAACATTACCCTTCTTCAAACAGTTCATAGCGGGTGGCCCTTACAGTATGCGTGCATGGGCATTGCGGCAACTGGGCCCTGGTAGTTCTTTATCGAGTGATACGATCACTACCAGCAGGTACCACGACCGGTTTGGTGATATGCAGATAGAAGCAAATATCGAATACCGTTTCCCGCTTACGACGATTGCCGGATTCAAAATAGGCAGTGCGTTGTATGCCGATATCGGTAATATCTGGAATATCAAAAACAACAGTGCAGATCCCGATGCACAATTTTCATTTTCACGCCTGGGCCGCGACCTGGCCATTGGTGTGGGAACCGGTATCCGCATTGACTTCTCGTATGTGTTGATACGACTCGATGTTGCTTATAAAGTAAAAGATCCCGCACGCTTGCAGAACGGCGGATGGATGAGCCTCAAGAATTTTGAATGGACCGATACCCGGCAGAATGGATTGAAGGTAGACAACTACGCTTTCCAGTTCGGTATCAACCTACCCTTCTGATGCCAGCATTTTTTTGATGGATGTTTCAAAGTCGGCCAGCGACATAGCTCCGCTGAGTTCAAAAGTGCCGATGCGTGTTCTGCATAAACTGCTCATATATCCACCCACACCCAATGCTGCACCGAAATCATTAGCGAGACTGCGGATATAGGTTCCTGTAGAACATACCACCCTGAAATATACTTTGGGTAATTCTATTTTTTCAATCTCAAAAGCATGAATGGTCACGGGTCTCGGTTCCAACTCTACATCCTCTCCCTTTCGGGCCGCCAGGTACACAGGCTTGCCATCTTTTTTGATGGCCGAATGTGCAGGCGGAACTTGCATAATAGGACCTGTGAACTGCCTGGTTGCTGCATGGATCATCTCTGGCGTAAGATGGGTGATGTCTTTAGGGTTTTCAGGCTCACTTTCAAGGTCATAGGTGCGTGTAACAGCTCCGAGCGTGAATGTGCCCGTGTACTCTTTTTCCATGCCCATGTACTCATTGATCTTTTTCGTGAACTTACCCGTACATACAATGAGCAATCCGGTAGCGAGCGGATCCAATGTGCCTGCGTGGCCTACTTTGCTAATGCGCGTGAGGATGCGCACTTTCTTCACCACATCAAAGGAGGTCCAATCAAGAGGTTTATCTAACAGTAAAACCTTACCATCGAGGTAAGGTTGCATGGAAGGATGAATTTCTTTCTGTCGCATAATTAATAAGCCCTTGCAAACAATACCCTTACGGAAGAAGGCTTGCCAGTGAGGATGCACTTTCCTGCTTCTTCTTTTGCATCCAGTGGAATACAACGAATGGTTGCTTTGGTTTGTTCTTTGATCTGTTCTTCCGTTTCAGCAGTACCATCCCAATGCGCTGAAATAAAACCGCCTTTGGTATCCAGCAGGTTTACAAATGTATTCCAATCGTCGGCCTTCGTGATGTGTTCATCGCGATAAGTTTTGGCTTTGTTGTAAATATGCAGTTGTATTTCTTCGAGCAGGGTTTGCACATAGAATTCAATGCCATCCATACTCACCGTTTGCTTTTCTTTGGTGTCCCTGCGCGCTACTTCCACCACATTGTTTTGCATATCGCGCGCACCAATGGCCATGCGAACGGGAATGCCCTTCATTTCATATTCGGCAAATTTCCAACCGGGACGTGAATTATCCGAGTTATCGTATTTCACAGAAATGCCCAGTCCTTTTAATTTCTTCACAAGCTCATGCGCTTTCACATCGATCAATGCTTTTTGCTCATCGCCTTTATAAATAGGTACGATCACTACCTGAATGGGTGCGATCTTCGGAGGAAGTATCAGGCCATCATCGTCACTATGCGCCATTACCAGGGCGCCGATGAGGCGGGTGCTCACCCCCCAGCTGGTAGCCCATACATAATCGAGTTTGTTTTCTTTATCGCTGAACTTCACATCAAACGCTTTCGCAAAATTCTGCCCCAGGAAATGTGAAGTACCGGCCTGTAATGCCTTCCCATCCTGCATCAGCGCTTCTATGCAATAAGTGTCTTCTGCACCGGCAAAACGTTCATTCGGACTTTTCACGCCTTTGATCACCGGTACCGCCATCCAATTCTCTACGAAATCGGCATATACATCCAGCATCTTCCGGGTTTCTTCAATCGCTTCTTCCTTGCTGGCGTGCGCGGTATGTCCTTCCTGCCATAGGAACTCGGCTGTGCGCAAGAATAAACGGGTACGCATTTCCCAGCGAACCACGTTGGCCCATTGGTTAACAAGTATGGGAAGATCACGATACGATTGTATCCATCCTTTATAAGTATTCCAGATGATCGCTTCACTGGTGGGTCTTACCACCAACTCTTCCTCCAGTTTCGCTTCGGGATCTACCATGAGCTTGCCTGGTTGTGAAGGATCATTCTTGAGACGGTAATGCGTTACCACTGCGCACTCTTTTGCAAAACCTTCTGCATTTTTTTCTTCCGCTTCAAAAAGACTTTTGGGAACAAAGAGTGGGAAATAGGCGTTCTGATGCCCGGTATCTTTGAACATCCTGTCCAGCACATCCCGCATGTTCTCCCACAAAGCAAAACCATAAGGTTTGATCACCATACAACCACGCACGGCGCTGTAATCGGCCAGACCACCTTTCAACACCAGATCGTTGTACCATTGCGAATAATCCTGTTCCCTGGATGTGATTTCCTTACTCATTATAAATTTTTACAATTCTATTAACAAAATAGTTTACTTGCTATCGTTTGTTGGCAAACTCTTTGACGCTCAATTATTAACTAGCAACAGAGACGCAAATGTATGTAACTTCACAGTATCTAACTTCTTAATGCCGGCGTTATGAAAAGAATGCTACTCCTCGGTCTCATCGGCTCCAGTTTACTGGCGGGTTGTTCTACTATGTACAAATCCGGACAAACACCCGATGACGTTTATTATTCCCCCGGAAGAGAAGGTCTCACGGCAGGTCAGCAAAAGCAGCAGGATAACGAAGCACGTTACGAAGATTATATCAGTAGTCAGGACGACCGGTACCTGCGCATGAAAGTAGCCAACCGCAATCGCTGGAGTGCACTGGATGATTTCGATTACTGGTACGACAGCCGTTATGATTTTGGCCAATCCTATTATGGTTATGGTGGTTACAATACCTGGAATAACTTATATGGATGGAATCCTTACTCCTATTCAATGTTCCCTGCCTGGAACTACGGATTAAGTTATGGATTAGGCTATGGGATGTGGCGGCCAGGATGGGGTCTGGGATGGAATTGTCCCGCTTATACTGTGATCGGCTATGCGAATCCGAAAGTTTTCTATGGAAGCAATACATCTGTAAACTTCAACTCGGGAACGAATATAGCGGCTTTCCGCAACAGGACTTACAACAACACCAATTCCGGTTACCGGGATAACAAATCCGGACAATGGATCAATGTCGACAATAACCAGAATCGTTTTGGCAACCTGATGAGACGGGTGTTCAGTCCTGCACCCAATAATTCCAGCAATGCCAGCAGTTGGGACAGGCCCGTGCGTACTTTCAGCAATACCAACACTTATTCTTCCGGCAATAACAACTCCTCATCCAGTTCTTCCAGCAGCAGTAGTGCGGGCGGCAACAGCGGCGGCTACAAAAGCACAGGCAGCAGTGCGGGTGGTGGCCGTAGCAGGGGTAATTAGTACAAACGTCTTCAGTACATGCCCGTCAGGTGAATGGTTTGCCTGTCGTTAGTGATAAGTGTATCCAAACAAAACTATTATGAAATCATTTATACTGGGTTCTTTATTGCTCTTTGCTTTGTTTGCATCTGCCCAAACACCGGAAGATGCATTGCGTACCGCCTGGTTTACACAGAATGGTACGGCACGCAACGTTGCAATTGGTGGTGTGATGGGTTCTCTCGGCGGAGAGATCACAGCCAACCACGTGAACCCCGCGGGTATTGGTATGTACAAGACCAATGAGTTGGTTTTATCTCCTGCGTTTTTATTGAACAATAATAAATTCAATTTCAGGGGTTCCGATACCACCAGTAGTCTCAACCGTTTCAACTACGGCACATCGGGTTTTATTCTCAGTTCGGCTAATCACGATGGCGCCAGGAAGTGGACGAGTAGCGCATTCGCTTTATCGGTGATGGAAGTAGCGAATTATAACAACCATATCCAGTTCAAAGGTTTCAATAATTTCAGTTCTTATTCCGAGCAATTCCTGGAAGAGCTTACGCGCGACCGTGCCGATACCAATGCAGCGCTCAGCAATTATATTTTTGGTTCTTCACTTGCCTTCCGCACCTACCTGGTAGATACATTGCAGGGACCCGGCGGCACGCTGGCCGGTTATCAAAGCATGGTGCCCATTTCAACAGGTGTGAATCAATTGTATAATGCCGTTACACGCGGCGGATACCATGAGATCGCTTTGGGATTCGCCGGCAATATGGATGATAAATTATACATAGGCGGCAGCTTCACCATTCCGGTGATCAGTTATGCACGTGATCTCACCTATACAGAAACGGATGCCACCAATAATCCAAACAATCATTTTGCTTATTCCACTTTTAAAGAACAGTTCAGTTCCCGGGGTATAGGTATTGGTGGTAAGTTCGGTATCATTTATAAACCGAAGGATTTCTGGCGCATAGGCTTCGCGATACACACGCCGCAATTCATTGGCTTCAAAGATGAACTCAGGGCATCTATGACTACCAATACCGAAGGTTTTGC
>Ga0114932_10004675_pt1 | contig 12622 bp, 21 predicted proteins | sample 2SBtaG_2_FD_87286 | JGI IMG/M metagenome (GOLD analysis project Ga0114932, IMG submission 87286) | Deep subsurface microbial communities from Kolumbo volcano to uncover new lineages of life (NeLLi) - 2SBTROV12_ACTIVE470 metaG | ecosystem: Environmental > Aquatic > Marine > Volcanic ...
AAGAGATTGACTAATTAATTTAATTAAAAATTTTAAAATAGGGAGTGGTGCGAATTTATTTATCCAACCTTACAGTGTAGCATATATTTATCGCATTGTCAAGCCTCTAAAGTGTATATATCTGTATGGCGCAAAAAAAGAAAATCAAAGTAATAGAGCGTCCTCTAGGCAGGGAGAAAGCACTTGGTCTAGCATGGGTAGGAGAGGATAAAATAGAAATAGATGGCAGATTAAAAAGTAAACAATTTTTAAATGTCTTAATACATGAAATGCTTCATATCTATAATCCTACATGGTCTGAAACAAGAGTAGATCAAACTGCTACAGAGATGGCTAATATCATCTGGTCAAAAAATTACAGAAGAATGAAAAGATAATTATTTGTCACTCATAATCTGCAAATTTTGATCGCCTAAATAAGTAGCCACTCACTGGTGATCGACAAACTTTTCCCCGCAATTTTAAATTTTTTTAAATATATTAAAATCCCCCACAAATCTTCTTGAGCCGAAATAAGGTGGTGGTATACTTCTTGTAGTAGATTACAACATAACGCAATTCCTGAACTTAAGTATTAGAGGATTACTACATCACAGGAGATCGTCGATAAAAAAAATTAGAATAAAATTAATTTAAATATAGCATACTTATCTTAAGACTTTTAGTCTCATAGGTATCATCTCTTAAGTGCCTTCCATTGGAGGGCATTTTTTTTTGATTTTTTTCCCTTAAATATATAGAATATTTAGCAACGGGCAGACCACCCTGCCTAGTTGTTATGGAGCTTATCTTCTGCCAGCCCCACAGGCTGGTTCTGCTCCAGACCCGTCGAGGACTAGTTTCTTGGCGGGTTTTATTTTTGCCCACAAATTCAAAAAAGGCGAAATATATACTTGCAAATATAGGCTCTCTATGGTATAATGTTTTCATTATTTTAAGGTATTTGGAGGTTTTTTCACGTTTTTTGGGTAAAATTATCGTATAAGACTTATTTTGGGGGTAAATGAAAAATTATTTAAAATTTAAAAATACAGAAGGAGTCCGTTACGAGCTAATTTTCAGGAAGCCAAATAAACGTGCTTGGGGTGAAGATTGCGATGGTGTCTGCTTCTATCCAGTAAAAGGAAATAAATCTCATATCTATATAAACCCCCACCGCTCAGATCAAATAATACTTAATACAATAATACACGAAACAACTCACGCTTATTTTCCTGAGTTGACGGAGAAAGAAGTAACTGCTTTCGGAAACACACTCTCTCGTATACTATACAGTGATTTGAAATACAGAGTTGATGAGAACGCTTAAAGAAATAGGAGTAGGAATATGGGTGGGATTATTAACAACAATTTACATCTTATTTTTATTAATAAGTATTATTATTTTTATTCCTATTGTTTTCTTTAAAAAAACATTGACATGAAATTAGATTGGATGTAGTATTCTTTACATGAAAAAGAACCGCAAACCTGGAAGCGGCAGAAAGAAGGGTTCATACTCTTTTTGCAATATCACTTTAGAGCAGCTGAATAGCTTACTTCAACCAAGCATGAATATTAAAGTCTCACGCAAGTGGGCCGTTGACTTAGGTTTAGTAAATAGCGATATTACCTCTGTTCCAGATCAGACTAAAACTACCGTTAATGTAAATGAAACAAACTTCAATGATGACGATGGTGTTCGCGTCGAAGTAAAAGAAACGGAGTGGTAAAATGAGTGTAAGTAATAACATGAAAGCTCCGCTTACAGGAATGGCCGCTAAATACGAACGCGCTTATAACGAAGTAGTATCTGAGCAACCTGAATGGAAACAAAAAATAATTATTGAAAATTTCGAGATGGTTAGTGGTCACATGGTTTATCCATGCCGACGCGACCAAGAGATGGTACATGACGTTATGAAGCAGGTCATCTCTCGCGCAGAAAAGAAATCATGAACACCAAAAGTCCCGCTTATTGGGCAATTCACAAAGGCGTAGTTCAAGACCTCTTAGATGAGCTTGACTCCGACATTCAAGATTTAGTTTTAAAAAATCCTGAGTCTTTAGAATCAATTAGATTTAATGAAAAAGTTGACTCAGAAGTTAAAAGAAAGCTTGACTTAAAATTGGATTAGTAGTAGTATCTTTCACATGAGCGAAACCTACACCACGCCCCGTTTTGATGGTATCATCGGGCAACCCCAAGCGAAAGAAACGCTGGGCTTCTATATTGATTCTTATGAAAAGGCGGGATTGATTCCCAACATGATTTTCACCGCTTCCAAAGGGTGCGGCAAAACTTTAATGGCTAAAGCTCTAGCAAAGGAGTTGGTTAAGGAGGGTGACGAAAAACCCAAAAAGTATTTAGAAGTTAATTGTGCTTCTATTAAGAATACCAAGTCTTTTTTTGATGAGTTAATTATTCCCGCTGTTCATGATCGTGACGTAACTGTTCTGTTTGATGAGGCGAGCGAGCTTCCTCAAGATGTTGAGATGGTGATGTTGTCTATCCTCAACCCTAACCCAAGGAATCGTAACTCTTTTAGTTGGGATGAGTTTAATTTTGATTTTGATTTTCGTCGTCAGACTTTTCTGTTTGCCACCAGCGAACCTCACAAAGTATTTCACGCCCTTTTGGATAGGTTGGATAGAATCGATCTTGAAGATTACAACCATGAAGAATTGGGCCAGATTGTCGGCTTAAACTTGCAGGACGTAGAATTTGATGATGGGCTTGCAGAAGAAATTGCCACCGTTCTCCGTGGCAACCCACGCGCTGCCCAAAAGATGGCTATTAAGATTCAGATGTATTTGGATGCTAATGGGGGTGAAAAATTTAGTCGTGAAGATTGGACGGGGCTGAAGCGCACGTTGGGTATTGTCCCTCTCGGACTGCGCCCGAAAGAACTTGCGGTTCTGCGAACCCTGCGTGACCACCGAGATGTTTCGCTCACAAGACTCGGTACGAAAACAGGGTTAACCGTCCAAGCTTTGCGACAAGATTATGAGTTGTTCCTTCAGAGTCATGACCTCATGGAGATCACAACGTCAGGTAGGAATATAACCCGTAAGGGTCGGAAATATATCGAAGATTTAGAAAAAGGGGAGGGGAAAGATGTATAATAAATATGAGTTTATTGGAAGATGCAGATGGGGGCATACAAAGAGTCGTACCTGTATCTAGATTAAAGCAGCTTGGTGGTTGTAGAAAATTAGATGTATTAGCTGGATTCTTAAGTAAGAAGCAATCCCATTGGAGAGCGGAAACAAAAGACGAAATAATATATCTTAATTATTATTCTCATACTCTTTCTATCGGTATGGGCGAATCCGAATATCTCGCTGAAAGAGATTCTTCAGTAATAGGCAGTTATAAAATTCTAAATAAGTCTTCTACCTCCCCCTCCACCGATCAAGTAATAAAATTTATGAAGTGGAGAATAAAAGAAGACCAAATAATAGAGTTTTCAGATAACTAAATAATGCAAATAAGAGAACCAACAAATAAACAAATATGTGTCTTTTTTCTTGACTTGTATTAAGGGCACAAAAAATGCGGTGCGCCCCAATTAACCCCTTAAAGTGCTTGACAAGTTCGCTTTTATGCTGTAGGTTATACCCAATGAAAGCGGAAATCATTTATCAACCTCTTGGAAACAGTTGGGCAGTCGGTATCGAATCTGACGACCCCAAAGAGATAGAATCACAAGACTTCAGCTGGTACAATCACGGAGCTTACAATGGTGAACTTAAGTATATGTCACCACGTTTTGCTTACATTTGGACAACGGAAGAGGATTTTAAGTCTTACCTTTATAAATCTTCAATGGCTAAACTCTTGAGCAAGTACGGGAATAGCCTAAAGGGTAAAGTTAGACGGTACGCACGTTTACTAGCTCGCATTAGATTAAACGGGATGAAGCATGAAACGTTTGTTTCTGTTTCACACAATGGTACAGCCCACCGCCTAGCTATTCCAGCTGACACGGAAGGCGAGAAAACGATGAAGAACGGTGGCTACTTCAATGATGAAGAGGAGTGGAAGCAGAACGTTGCTTGCTACTATAATTTCCAGTAAAAACTTGACAAGCGCAGTTATCTAAGCTATATTATTCACATCATGAAACCTACACTAAAGTTTGGCACACCTAATGCCAAGTTAAAGAAAATGACCAAGCGTTTAGGCGTTCGTCTTGCAACCTTCACACTTCCAGCTGGGTATACTTGCCCAGGTGCAAAAGATTGCCTTGCGTTTGCCGATAGACACACAGGCAAAGTCACAGACGGAGCAGATACTGATTTTCGTTGCTTTATGGCAAGCGCGGAAGCGCGTTCGCCATCGTTGCGCGAATTAGTTTGGCACAACCTTGAATTGATTCGTAAAGCCTTAAAGGATAGCGTAAAAGCTTGCGCCGACCTTATCCAAAACAGCTTGCCCGAAAAGTTTGACGTTTTACGTGTTCACGTTGGCGGCGATTACTTCAGCGAAAAGTATTTGCAAGCGTGGATTGAAGTCGCTAAACAAAATCCCGAGAAGATATTCTACTCCTACAGCAAAAGCCTGAGATTCATTAGCAAGTATGCGTTGCCAGAAAATCTGGTGGTGACCGCCTCACGCGGTGGCAAGTATGATCATTTAATTGATCTTCACGGGTGGAAAGAAGCTCTTGTCGTTTATAGCGAGCAAGAGGCAACCGACAAAGGTTTAGAGATAGACCACGACGACAGCCACGCGGCTTTCGGTTCGGAAAACTTCGCGTTGCTTATTCACGGTACGCAACCCAAGGGTAGTTTTGCAAGTCAAGCGTTGCAAGCTATTAAACGCGCAGCAAAGGGGGTGGTTTGATGGAGCTTATTTTTCTTTTCCTTATATTTTTAACAGTAATGCAGGGATTAATGAAGGGCTTCAATAAAAGATGATTATCACAGAACCATTCGCGGAAAATGACTCGGGGTTACTCGTACCTAAAACCGCAGACCTGCAAAAGCGTTGCGAGGATAGAGTAATAGAGTTACACGAATACGCTGAAGAGCATTTCGGGCTTGTAATGCCAGAGGTAACTCTGCGTTATAATTTAAAAGGCGGAAGGGCAGGAACGGCAAATTCATCTAAGAGTTTAATCAACGTGAATTACGTTTTGTTAAAAGAAAATATTGAACACTTCATAAAGCAAACGCTCGGCCACGAATACGCGCACCTAATCACAGACCAACTTTACCTAAAGAATCATATTAAAGAGAGGCCCACCGCCCACGGTTACGACTGGAAAAGGGTCATGCGTCGTCTGCGGTTGAAACCGGATAGGTGTCATAGTTATGATACCACGAACGCGGGTGGTAAAAAGCAAAGGCAATGGAAATACTATTGCAAGTGCCCGAAACCTATGACAATATCCACGACAATTCATAATAGAATTAAGAAGGGGCGCAAATATCGGTGCAATAAATGTAAGACTCAAATAACTCGCGGGTAATCCTTCGGGAAGGGGTTGATAAGAGCGCAGGAGATTTTTTAATCCCTTTTAATTTTTAATAAAATTTTAATTGACACCGCATGAGAAGGGTGGTATATTCTTCTCAATGAAACCTACAAGACAATCCACCGACAAGTATGTACGAGTTCAATTCGAGGACATAGGCGAACTCACAAACCACTTAAAAGAAATGGTGGTTGATACTCAATCTCGCAACTCAACCTATAACAGTATGGAATGGGATGAATTATGTCAAAGGCATGGCATCTGCGGAGACTCAAAGCAAGATTGGATTTAAGTATGATAACTAAAGAATACGGGGAGGATGCATAAATGACATTAAAAGAATATAACGAAGTAAAAGAGTATATCAAAGATCATCTTAAACAATTTGGTGGTTATCCGATTGACGTTGAAACTAATGATGGAAAAGTTTACTCGTTTGAAGATTACTTAAAATACTTGGAGGACTAAATGAAGTATAAAGTAATAACAACTGAAATGTGGTCGTCCACTTATATCCTAGACGCTAACTCCGAGGAGGAGGCTATTCAGGGTGCTCGCCTCTCAAGAGACCCAGTTGAGTCGGTATACAATGAGACGTTAAGGGATAGGGATTCCATGTACGTTGTTAAGCTACCCGACTACGAGAAAGGCGAGAGGGTGGCAAACATGGTTGAAAGGCATAAGAAACCTCTTGACAACTAGCATTTCGTATGCTACCTTATATCCAATGAAAGCGATAATCGAAATCAAAATGGACAACGCTGCTTTCGGGCAGGGTTCGGAAACGGCTCTTGAGTTATCAAACGTGCTGGCGCGTCTCGGTGATAACTGTGAGAGGTATTTGGTTTCGGAGGTAGGTCACTCTGCTACAGCTACAGACATGAACGGCAACTACGTCGCCAAATTGGAGGTTGTTGAAAATGATTAGAGTTACAATTCAATATCGGGACATGACCGAGAAGCAATGTAAGAAGTTCTGGCAAGACTACCCAGAGGAAAACTCTGCGGGTTACAAGTACACAGACCCAGACATCTTGGACGCGGTGTGGGAGCAATGGAACGCGGGCAGCGGTAAAGAGTGTGACTTGTTTAAGAAGCTCGAAGTTCGTTCAATGATGGTTGGTGATTATGTTCATATACTGAGGCGAGATAAAACTGGTGTGTGGCATGAGTGTTTACCAATCGGATGGCGCATCAATGTTCCGTGGGAAGAGGTGTTGGGTAATATGCCGAAAAAAGACTTGTCTCACGTTACAGAAGAGGATATACATAAAGCGTTGGTTAACATGTTAGAGAATCAGAGGTGGGAGGAAAACATCTCAAAGGTAAAGATTTTTGAATCTGACCACGAAGTTTCGTTGACTGAATAGTGTCATCTGCTAGTGTGTGTTGTCATAAGGGGAACCCCTCGCGTAAGCGGGGGGTTTTCTTGTTTACCCCCAGTTTCCCCTTCACGAAATATCTCTCATATAAGAAATAATCTTACTAGATACCTCGGTAATTCAGCAATTTTTGGCAGATTAAATATACTTAAATAACCTCAATAATTAGGGGTATTAAAAAGTATAAGATGATAGGATTCAAAAGGACGCAGCGGCCCCAAGAACCCCTTAAAAAAGTATCCTGTGACATTAAAAAAAGTTTGACAAGTAATTGGATTGGTGGTAATCTCTTTTCAGTCAGTTGATAGTAGATTAACCCTTAACAAAAGAAAGAAAATGGCCAGAAACACACTTCAATCCTCGAATTACGACTTCACCGTAGAACGTCAACCACTTACACGCCGTGACGGCAAACCTTCCCGCGTATTCGCTCACATTCGCACCGATACAGGTGAGGAACTGGGCTACGGTACAGAGCAGTACGGCTTTGTGCAAAACGGTGATTTGGTTAACAATGCCGAGGAGGCTTTTGCGTCCCGTGGCATGACCCCGACTGACCGCCGCATTGTAGTGTCAGGCCGTGGCGAGCGTCTTCATGCTCAATTCGACTTCATGAATGAAACGGCCCAAGCTACTCGCCGCGAAGACCGCGTGAAAGGCATGGAGATGGGAATGCGTCTCACCTTGCAAAATTCGTTTGACCGTTCCCTGCGCGTATCTTTTGCGCTTGGCATGGTTCGCCTTGTTTGCACCAACGGCATGACCACTCTGGAAAAAGAGTTCGGCATGACCCGCAAACATTCCAGCAGCGTGGAAATTGGATTCATTGGCGATGCTTTGGACAATGCTCGCGGAAGCTTTCAAAAGGCCGCGCAAGGTTTCAGCGTTTTGGGCGACCATGAGATTAGCCAAGAGCAGGGGCGTAACATCTTGAACCAGCTAAACAAGGGCAAGGTGCTTTCTAACGTGATTCGTGACGGCATCATGAAAGTGTGGGAAAATCCCACTCATGAAGAGGATGAAGCTCGCAACTTGTGGACTCTCTACAATGCAGCAACTCAGCACCTCACCCATGATGTGAGCGAAAATCGTTTCGAGTACGCTAACACCGTTAGCACCAACGTTTTGCGGCGTTTGCGCGGCGCGGCTGAAAACCCCGCCAAGCTAAATCGCCTTGTTACCGCTGTTCCCACTGACGTAGTGGTAAAGGTAAATGATGGCGACGTTGCTCTTAACTAAATAGGCATAACTCATCACAAACAAACCCCCGCGCCAGCGGGGGTTTTTTGTTAAGGGGTTCGGAATCGCGCTGCGGCACAACTATTCCCTTGACAGTAAGACTTTTACCGTGTAGGTTATACCTATGAAGGCGAGAAAGAGCAAAGAGGGTTTTATGGGAAGTGCTTCCCGTATTCATCAGCCCAAGAAAGGTAAAGGCTCTTATCGTCGTAACCCGAAACATAAAAATGAAAAGTAGAGTCGAAGTCTATAGAAACCTACACCACGAAGGGACTGTCTATTCGGTACGCACTACCCACGACAGACTTGTGTGCAAACACGTTCACGGAATCATTATTCAAGAAGCTGAATTCGCTGTCGGAGAAAAAGGCAACCAGCGTGTGCGTGACGAAGAGCGTAAGAATGTCCATGCTGTAGTGCGTGGCAATTGGCTTACTTGGACAAAGATGCCCCCCTTATCCATAACGCCAATGATAAGCCCAGAGAAAATGCTGAAAGAGATGAAAACAATGGCTAACTGGCCTGAATACGCGGATTGGGTTTACGAGCGAATTACTTACGACCCTTATAAGTATAAGAAGTTTGTAACGGTTAAGGATGAGAAGCCGATTTATAATTCACCCCGCTGTTTCATTGGGCATCAGTGTTGGGCGTTAGTTCCTCCTAAATAATCTGTAATTAAATAAATCACATCCATCTCTGTAGCTTTAAGGGGTTACGGAGACCGCTGTGCGTTTATTAATCCCATTTACTGCTTGACAATTTGTCTGCTTGTGATACTCTCTTCCCAATGAAACGAGATAAGCAATTTGAAGAAGTTGTAGTTTGTCCTCTTTGTGGAGTGGCAATTATCGTTATTGTGTGCGCCGTTGTGATTGAAACCGTCATAACTTTGCAGAACCTCTAATCATAGGAGATTAATCATGGGACTAGATCAAAATGCATTTTCAGTAGACAAAAACGGTGAGCGTGTAGAGATCGCTTATTGGCGTAAGCATAATCGCCTTCAAGGGTGGATGGAAGAACGCTACGCCAACAAGGGTGGAAAAGAAGAGTTTAACTGTGTTGACCTAGAGTTGACAGAGGAGGACATTAACGACCTAGAGACAGCGATTGAGGACAGGGAGTTACCTGAAACTGGTGGTTTCTTCTTTGGTAATGATTCTTATTCTGATTATGAGGGTGAGTATGGTTATAAAGAGACAGATGTTGATTTCATAAAGAAAGCTAGGCAAATACTTGAGTCGGGAAATAGGGTTGTTTACTCGTGTTGGTGGTAACTCCATCCCCTCGTAGCCCCAAGGGGTTACGGGGGGGCGCAGCGGGTTCGTTAACCCCTAATGGGAGAGGTCTTGTTACCGTGCCACGGCTTCACTCATTGCCGACAGAAGGATTACTTATCTGCGTCCGGTTGAGGCACGGGTCTAAATTAAATTGTCTGCTGGTGTGAGGGGCTCGAACCCTCCCCCGTCCCTATCGTGTCACCGTCTAGTTTCAATGCATCTCCACTAGGGGCTTTCAGCCACGGGCGTTGATGGTTTACGTCCTTAAGACTACATCACTTCCAGTCTCACCAACAAGAAAAGAGTACCAGACAAATATAAATAGGTCAATATAAAACTTCAATTAATTTTAAGGGATTTAAAAACGCGCAGCGCGTAAAGAAACCCCTTGACATATCATCTGATTTGTATTACCTTATTCCTATGAGTGACACCTACCAGTTTGAAGATGTTGAAATTAGCCTGAACGAAAACACTTGCGTTCATGTTCATGGGGAAGTTGAATACGATGCCTATTGGGAATGTGGTGATTTTGATTATGAGGGGCCACAAGGCACAGCTACTCATCGAGTCGGCATGGAGCTAACTGATATAACCATTGAAGATGTAACCATCACGGAGATTTACGCCCAAACCAAAATTGGTGATAACTGGTACGACTTGGGTGGTGAAGATAAAAACGTGGACAAGGAATTGATTCCAATTTTAGCAAAAAAAGTCGAGCAACATCTTGCAAATGATAGACATTTTACTGAAACGGTGCAGGAAGCGGGGGAGCCAGAATATGACCCCTATTAAATATAAATAAGACTTTGCCTTTGCTACCTCAAGGGGTAGCGGGGGCCGCTGCGGGGTGGCGAACCCCTTACTTGTTATTCTATCGCCTCAAATTTCCAGCTATCAAAAGCTTTCTCCCTCATCTCATCAGAGATGACCGCTTCCGGTTTCATAAACTTTACGAAGTGAGCCACGGTCAACTCATCAATGAAAACGTCTTGCGTTTCCCCTTCTATATCAGAGCCAACAATCAAGCCGTTGCCAGCGAATTGATTATTGCCAAACAGAAAAGCCCTGCTTGAGGTCATATAACCGCAATCATCCACCCACAGCATATCATTCTCTGGAAGTCTTAAACCAGAGGTGAAAGTTTCACATCCAATTTCTTTTTGTATGTCTTTGTAGTCGGTGATTTCGACGGTGGAAATAAGGTTGCGCTCTGCGTCAATTTTGATTGCTTTGTAGGTCTTACTCATAGGACGTAGGATAGCACCAAATACGAAGAAGTGTCAAGTCATATTTTAGGGGTTCAGAATCGCGCAGCGGGATTATTAATCCCTTAACCCTCTAGTTCTTCGTTGCGCTTCATCCACGGAATTCTAATGAGTTCATTCCATGAGTCGCTGTCGTTGTCCATGCAGCCATTTTCTTCACCCATTCTTACCATCACATGATGCAAAGAAAGTTTTTGCTCCCATAAATCGGGTAGCTCTTTCGAATCCAAAGTATTTACTTCGCCCTCTGGTGAAATGTAGGTGCAGATGTGTCTATCGTGATTTCTGTCAGAGTAAAGAATGAATCTTTCGCTTTCCATGTAAGAAAGACTACCAGAGAAATATTATAGTGTCAAATAAAAAGTTATTTATAATTTTAAAAGGGATTTAAAAGCGAGCAGCGCGTAAAGAAACCTCTTGACATTCTCTGTGGGTGTGATAATCTATCTCTCGTAATGAAAACCTACAATACTTATCAAGCAAGGAATGCGGTTAAGGCCGCACAAGTCACCAACCACATCAAAGCTCAAAAAAAGCTGGGTGTGACACACGAAGCGGCGAAGGCTGAAGCCTATCGCCTTTATCAAATCAAGGCTGCACAGCCGATTCTCAAGCTGAAGTTTGAGGAGGTTCGGGCTATCGCTAAAGTAGCAGAGTTGCCACCATTGCCAACTTTGCCGCTTCCAAAGCTACCCCCGTTGCCGAAAATTTAAAGTAGGCAAATAGGAGGGTTTTGTTCCTTTTCCTTCCTATGGTTTCCGTAGCCCCGCGAAGGGGTTGCGGAAGCCGCAGTGGGGTGGAGAACCCCTTTAGTGACCACAACAAGGGTAGTCTTCGCAGTTGCAGCGTGAGTAGTTATCTGGGCCACCATCATCCCAAAAGGCTTGTTCCATTTCATCAAACCACTCGCTCATTTCGGCGTGGTCTTGGTCGGTCATTTGATCATAAGGGCTTGAACTCATGGGAAAAAGATACCAGCCAAATATCTATCCGTCAAGCGTTTTTTAAGGGGTTAAAAATTGCACAGCGGGGTGATGAGCCCCTTACGCTAATAGTCTTGACCCTCCATCTGATTAAAGTCTGCTAGGTCATCCATGCCAGACCCGTCACCAGGCCAGCACCCTTCAAAGCCATCATAGGCCATTGTAGATGAGGAGAAATCAGGCTTCTCATCGTAGTACTCTTCTGAGCCGATACGCGCAAGGCGATCCTCAGAGTTTTGGGGGTCGAGGTTGGAATTAGGGTCGTTGTAGGTTTCACTCATGGGGAAAATAGTACTGCCCAAATACCCATCCGTCAAGCACTTTTTTAGGGGTTAAGAATTGCACAGCGGGGTGACTAACCCCTTACCTGCTGTCGAAGCGGGTGGCGATTGGGTCATTCTTGATGTCTTCCCAAGTGTGACCTTCGACAGGCACGAGCCGCCAGCCGTTCTCACGCGGATCGATTTCGCCCCGCGTGTAACGTCGAGATAAACGTTTGAAAGCACCGTTACCAGGTGTACCCGTACAGGTGGATTCAGAATTCTTGAAATAGATTTTGAACAGATATTTAGGTGCGCTCATGTAGGGAAATGGTCTCACGCAAATATCCATTCGTCAAGCACTTTCTTAGGGGTTAAGAATCGTGTAGCGGCCCCAGTAACCCCTTCGGGCCTGAAGCCTTTAACTCTTTACGCTCAAAGCTCTTTTATACTTATGGTAGCGTTTCATGTCTTTTTTGGTGGATATCTCTAACTCGCCTTTGTCAGCTAGGAAAGTTGAACCATCATAAGATTCAAGCTCGAATTTAGGTTCTATACCTTCGGGCATATGAGGCAAAGCAAGAATGCGGATTAGTCTAGCGGTGTTACCGTTCACAGTGTAGAAGCGGCCAGATGAAATGTGTGTAGGTTTACTCATGGGGAGAAAGATACCAACCAAATACCCATCTGTCAAGTGTTCTTTAAGGGGTTAAAAAAATCGCTGCGGGGCACTAAACCCCTT
>Ga0114932_10004676_pt1 | contig 12621 bp, 16 predicted proteins | sample 2SBtaG_2_FD_87286 | JGI IMG/M metagenome (GOLD analysis project Ga0114932, IMG submission 87286) | Deep subsurface microbial communities from Kolumbo volcano to uncover new lineages of life (NeLLi) - 2SBTROV12_ACTIVE470 metaG | ecosystem: Environmental > Aquatic > Marine > Volcanic ...
GGGTAGGGCATATGCGCCCGGTCCTTGGGCAAAAATATGACTGGCGGTGTTGTACGTCAGCACCAGACGCCTGGTGACATCGCGGACCCCAATGGGATCGATCCAGTTGCGGTAGGGATCAAAGCTGCGGGTCTCATACACCCCGCTGCCAAAACCTGTGCGGGTAGGATTGCCCGATAATGCATTGCCGAATAAACAAAATTTGAGATAGGCGCCCGAAATATAGGTGACACGTGTCACTGAATCGAATGTGAGAAGAAATACGACAGACATTAGAGTATGTGACTTTAATAGTTTCACAACCCCACGTTCCCCAAAAGGTGCCTCGCCAACCCGTTGCTTACTTAAACGCCTTCATCCCGTGTCTGGCCAGCTCGTCCGCGCGTTCATTTTCGGGGTGGCCGGCGTGGCCTTTGACCCATTGCCATGTTACGTCGTGCGCGGCTTGCGCGCTGTCCAGACGCTGCCACAGGTCGGTGTTTTTCACCGGTTTTTTACCTGCGGTTCTCCAACCGTTTTGCTTCCAATTATGTATCCATTTCATCACGCCGTCGCGCACGTAGCTGCTGTCGGTGACAACGGTCAGTCTGGTATGCGTTTCCAGAACCTCCAGCGCGTTGATCGCGGCCAAAAGCTCCATGCGGTTGTTGGTGGTATCTGCGGCGCCGCCGGTCAGTTCGCGGGTTTTGATCACGCGCGCCCCGTCGCGTGCCAGCAACAACACGCCCCAACCACCGGGTCCGGGATTGCCCGCGCAGGCGCCGTCGGTATAAGCGGTGATTTCAGCCATGGGCCGCCCAAGTCCGCGCATTCTGCACCGGCGTCATGTCGCGCTCCTCAGAGCGCGTGGCACCTTGAATTCAACGTTCTCTTTAGCGGTTTCGACGATTTCAACGGCCACTTCGTACCGCGCAGAAAACGCCTCGATCACCTCATTCACCAGAACCTCGGGTGCCGAGGCTCCGGCGGTTATGCCAACCGACTTAATGCCTTTCAATGCCCGCCAGTCGATATCCGTCGCGCGTTGCACCAGCTGGGTATAGCCGCAGCCTGCACCTGCCGCCACTTCGACAAGACGGTTGGAATTGCTGGAGTTCGGCGCACCGATCACCAGCACCGCGTCGACCTTGACGGCGATCTCTTTGACGGCCTTCTGACGGTTGGTCGTGGCGTAACATATGTCTTCTTTGTGGGGGCCGACAATTTTGGGGAATCGCGATTTCAGTGCCGCAACAATGTCGGCGGTGTCGTCAATCGAAAGCGTGGTTTGCGTAATGAATGCAAGCCGGTTTTCGTTGCGGGGTTCCAACCGGGTCACGTCGTCCACGTTTTCCACAAGCAGTACTTCGCCATCGGGCAGTTGGCCCATTGTGCCGATGGTTTCGGGGTGGCCGTCGTGGCCGATCATCACCATTTGCAATCCGTTTTCAAAATGGCGCGCGGCTTCGATATGTACCTTTGACACCAGCGGGCAAGTGGCGTCCACAAAGACCATGTTACGCGCTGTTGCGGCGGCGGGTACATCTTTGGGCACCCCGTGGGCCGAGAATATGATCGGGCGGTTATCGGGGCAGTCACCCAGATGTTCGACGAACACAGCGCCCTTGGCAATCAGCCCGTCGACGACGTATTTATTGTGCACAATTTCATGGCGCACATAGACCGGCGCGCCCCATTTATTTAGCGCCAGTTCCACGATTTTGATGGCACGGTCGACACCTGCGCAAAATCCACGCGGTGCCGCCAGATAAAGGGTGAGTTCGGGATTGGTCACAACGCAGCCTGCCGCCATTGCACGCGCCGGTGCCGAAACCAATATCCGGCACCGGAAAGAGTTTTAGCTTTCTTCAAGCTCTTCTTCAACTGCGCTGATGTGTTCAGGCTCTGGGCGCGGCGGGCGACCGACCACGTCCTTCAAATCCTCCAGTTCGATGAAATTATCGGCCTGACGGCGCAGATCGTCGGCGATCATAGGAGGTTGCGAACGGATCGTTGACACGACCGACACGCGCACACCTTTGCGCTGCAGCGCCTCGACGAGCGGTCTGAAATCGCCGTCGCCCGAAAAAATCACAATGTGATCCACGTGCGGTGCCAGTTCCAACGCATCGACGGCAAGTTCTATATCCATGTTCCCTTTCACCTTGCGCCGGCCCATGGAATCGGTGAATTCCTTGGCGGGTTTGGTGACCATGTTATAGCCGTTGTAGTTCAGCCAATCGACCAGCGGACGGATTGGTGAATATTCGTCGTTTTCCAGCAAAGCCGTATAGTAAAATGCGCGCATGAGCCTGCCGCGGCGCATAAACTCGGTTCGCAGAAGTTTGTAGTCGATGTCAAACCCCAGTGCCTTGGCGGCGGAGTAGAGGTTGGAGCCGTCGATAAAAAGCGCAAGCCGTTCATCCCGGTAGAACATAATCAATCCTTTCAAAATAAGTTTCATCGACAGTTGAGAGTGGTTTTGGTTAATAATGCATCAATGAAACTACAGTGCTAAGATAAGGTTTTGGCGTCCCGCCGCAAGCCCAAATGAAATCAAAAAGCATCACAAAATGCCTAATTGCGCTGGGATCCAACCTGCCGTCGTCTGTCGGCAGGTCAACTGAAACCGTTGAAGCTGCGCTGTCCATGTTGTGCAGCGACGACCTCAGGGTATTGAAGTCAAGCCGTCTGTACAGGTCCAAAGCCGTTCCTGTGGGCGCGGGGCCGGATTTTATCAATGCCGTTGCGCAGCTTGAAACCGCACTGGACGCCCACCAGTTACTGACGCGTCTGCACGAGATCGAACACAAAATCGGGCGGGTTCGCGGCAGGCGCTGGTCGGCGCGTACGATTGATCTGGATCTGCTTGATTTTGGCCATCAGGTTTTTCCGGACACTTCTGTTTTCCGGTTCTGGTTTGATCTGGATCCCGCTGCTCAAATCCACGAGACCCCTGCGCAGATGATCCTGCCGCATCCCCGACTGCAGGATCGCGCCTTTGTTCTGATCCCGTTGCGTGATGTCGAGCCGCGATGGCAACACCCGGTCACCAGGCTCTCAGTTACGCAAATGCTGGCGGCACTCAGCAACGAACAGAAATCCCAAATCACGCCTCTTCGATCCGATTATTAGGTGGATTTTAATGTCGCGGGCTCTTGCCAATATGGCAATATCGCCCTAAGTACCATTTTCTTCCACCTGCTTAACCCTGACAGGAGCGCCCGATGGCCCGTGTAACCGTTGAAGATTGCGTTGATAAGATTCCCAATCGGTTTGATCTCGTGATGCTGGCCGCACATCGCGCCCGCGAACTGGCTGCCGGCATTGAGCTGACGGTTGTGCGCGACAACGACAAGAACCCTGTCTGCGCATTGCGCGAAATCGCCGAGGAAACGCTGACTGCCGAAGGGCTGCGCGAAAGCTATATCGAAAGCAACCAGACCCAGATCGAAGTAGACGAACCCGAGGAGGACGCTATGGCGTTGCTCATGGGGTCCGAAGTCGACACACCCGACGACGACGAATCAGAAGAAAATCTGTTGCGCGCGCTGATGGAAGCGCAGGAGAGTAAATAACGCCGACACCCGTGTCGGGGGAGCCTGTGTCTAGGGACGGCGGCCATGATAGATGTCGAAGACCTTGTCGATCTGGTCCGCAACTATAATCCCGGGTCCAATTCCGATTTAATTCGGTCGGCCTATCAGTACGGGCACGACATGCATTCCGGGCAATTTCGGTCCAGTGGCGAACCTTATTTTTCGCACCCGGTCGAAGTCGCGGCAATTCTGACCGAGCAGCAGATGGACGATTCAACCATCATTACCGCGCTGTTACACGACACAATCGAGGACACAAAATCCACCTACGAAGAGGTGGTTCAAAAATTTGGCAACGATATCGCCCAACTGGTGGACGGCGTCACCAAACTGACCAAACTTGAACTTAATTCCTCTGAGACGCAGCAGGCGGAAAACTTTCGTAAACTGCTGTTGGCCATGTCCAAAGACCTGCGCGTGCTTTTGGTTAAGCTGGCCGACCGGCTGCACAACATGCGTACCATAAAATTTCTCAAAGTCACCAAACAGCAACAAAAAGCCAAGGAGACCATGGAAATCTATGCGCCGTTGGCCGGTCGCATGGGCATGCAGTCGATCAGAGATGAATTGGAAGATCTAAGTTTTCACGTTCTGAACGCGGAAGGCCGGAATTCGATCATGCGGCGTTTTCTGACCCTGCGCAGTCAGACCGGTGACCTGATCCCGCAAATCACCAACGACATACGCGAGGTGCTGGAAAAGCACGATATCTGGGCGGATGTGTTCGGACGCGAGAAAAAACCCTATTCGATCTGGCGCAAGATGCAGGAAAAGAAAGAGGGTTTTTCGCGCCTGTCCGATATCTACGGGTTTCGTATCATCACCCGCAACGAGGCCGACTGCTACCGCGTACTGGGCGCTATTCACGGACGCTGGTGGGCGGTGCCCGGACGGTTCAAGGATTACATATCGCAGCCCAAGTCCAATGGTTACCGATCAATCCATACAACCGTATCGGGGCGCGACGCCAAGCGCGTCGAAGTACAGATCAGGACCCGCGAAATGCACGAAGTCGCCGAGGCCGGTGTCGCCGCGCACTGGTCTTATCGCGACGGTCTCCGGGTGGAGAACCCCTTTGCAGTGGATCCGTTTACCTGGCTCTCGGGGCTGACGGAACGGTTTGAGATTTCTGACAGCCACAACGAGTTTCTGGAACACGTCAAACTGGAAATGTTTTCAGATCAGGTGTTTTGTTTTACCCCCAAAGGCGAAGTCGTCAAACTGCCGCGTGGGGCGACACCGATAGATTTTGCCTATGCAATTCACACCCGAATAGGTTCCAGCTGTGTGGGGGCCAAAGTTGACGGGTTGCGTGTGCCGCTCTGGACGCGGCTGCGCAACGGCCAGTCTGTCGATATTATAACCGCCGAAGGCCAGCGTCCGCAATCGACGTGGATGGATATTGCCGTGACGGGCCGCGCCCGTACGGCGGTGCGCAAATCGTTGCGCGAAGATCATCGCGACGGGTTTGTGCGCCTGGGCCGCGAGCTGGCGCGCGTGGCTTTTGAACACGTCGGCAAGAAAGTCACCGACAAGGCACTTGCCACCGCAGCAAAACACATGGGTGTCAAAGACAGCGAAGATTTGCTTGCCATGCTTGGCAGTTCCGAACTGACCGGCACCGAAATGATTCGCACGCTTTATCCCGAGTTGCTTAAAGAACAGCCCGGAGAAACGGTACATCCGGCGCGCGCGATGATTGGTCTGAATGCGGATCAATCGGCAGAATACGCGCAATGCTGTCAGCCGGTACCGGGCGAGCGGATCGTAGGGATAACGTATCGCGGCAAAGGCGTGCGCGTGCACGCCATTGACTGCGAAGCGCTGATCGAGTTCGAAAACCAGTCAGAGCGCTGGCTTGACCTGCACTGGGGTGAGGGGACGTTCGCACCAATCTACAACGTGACGATTGAAATCACTTTGGCAAACGACACTGGCGCTTTGGGCCGGATTTGCACGCTAATAGGCGAGCAAAACGCCAATATCTCTGACATGCATTTCACCGACCGCAAAAGCGATTTTTTCCGTGTTCTGATCGATATCGAAGTACGCGACGTTACGCATCTGCACAACGTGATGACGGCAGTCGAAACCGATTCCGATGTGGCGCAACTGCGTCGCAGACGCAGCGGTTCCGACACAGCGGCCCCGAATAAAGGGCGCCAGGATGGTCTTTAAGCGCCGCAATCCAAAAACGTGGTGGGCAGCTTTTCGCGACCTGATATATCCGCGTACCGGTTGGCGGCGCGCAGCCAGTTATGTGCTGCTTCGATTGCGGCGGCTGCCTGATTCACCGCACAAGATTGCTCTGGGAATTTCGGCCGGCGTGTTCATTTGTTTTACGCCGTTGTTCGGAATTCACATGATATCCGCCGTGGCGTTGGCGGCTTTGCTGCGCGCCAACCTGATTGCGGCACTGCTTGGAACTTTTTTTGGTACGCCCCCGACGTTCGTGGTGATCGCGACGATCAATTACCAATTGGGTACCTGGATGTTGGGCACCGACGCTCTGACGGACGAAGGGGCTTCGGTGCTCAATTTATTCGCCCATGCAATTTCGGACCTGTGGCACAACTTCAGAGCATTGTTCGGGGCTGCGACGGCAGATTGGACTGAACTCTGGCAATTCTTTGATCAGGTATTCGTGCCCTATTTGGTTGGGGGCATCATCCCGGGGATTATCACATCTTTCGCGATTTACACGCTGACACGACCGATAATTGAAACCTACCAGAACCGGCGCAAGGGACGCCTGATTGCCAAACTCAAAGAAATCAGACAGAAAAAGAAGGACGCGTCGGGACCGTAATCGCGGTTTCTGATTGTTCCAGTTGACTGAACAGGTTTTCGCCAATGACGACCAAAGCGACACCGCTTGCCAAACCCCTGGGCCCGTTGCGGCTGGGTGTAAATATCGATCACGTTGCGACGGTCCGTAACGCGCGTGGCGGCACCTATCCTGATCCGTTGCGCGCAGCGATGCTGGCTCAGGACTCGGGCGCCGACGGTATTACTGCGCATCTGCGTGAAGACAGGCGACATATTTCCGACAGCGACATCGAAGCCCTTATGAAGGCGCTGCACGTGCCTCTGAACTTTGAAATGGCCGCCACGCCCGAAATGCAAAAAATTGCGCTGCGCCACACGCCCCACGCCGTGTGTCTGGTGCCGGAAAAACGCGAGGAACGCACAACCGAAGGCGGGCTGGAAGTGGCGCGAGAAGAAAACAAACTGGCGCATTTCATAGCTCCTTTACGCGATGCCGGGTGTCGCGTGTCGATTTTTATCGCCGCTGACCAACGTCAGATCGAGGCCGCGGCGCGGATAGGCGCACCTGTGGTGGAATTGCACACCGGCGCTTATTGCGATGCCTTTGCAGAGGGCCACCAAAACCAAGCCGCCGCAGAATTGCAAAAGCTGCGAGCCATGTCACAATTTGCCCATTCACTGGGACTTGAGGTGCACGCGGGTCACGGACTGACCTATGATACCGTGAAACCTGTCGCGGCTTTTCCCGAGGTGATGGAACTGAATATCGGTCATTATCTGATCGGAGAGGCAATTTTCACCGGACTAAAAACCGCGATGCAACACATGCGCAACCTGATGGACGAGGCCCGCGTGCCATAATTTTGAAAAGAGAAACAAAATGACAAAGTATTTTTCGATTGGCCTTTTTTGGGTCCTCACAGCGCTGGGTGCGTCTGCGCAAACCCTGAATGAATGTAACTGGGTGGCCTCGGCCTATAACGTGGTTGAACCATGGCCGGTGAACACGACAACCTTTTCCAACGGCAAAATCCGAATTGCGCTGCTTGATACAGGGGGTGAACCGGCCTGTTGCTCGTTTCATCTGTTGATCCTGCACCCCGATCCGGAATTGGGGCGCGCCTGCACGGTTCTGTCGGACCAACAGGGCCAGGGCTGGGGATATGTGGTCTTTCACGGCATTCAGGCCACGTATAATCCTAAATTGGGTCTGCTATTGCAAATTCCGGTTGATTTTTACAATCCGGAAACCGGCCTGATCGATCCGGGTCGACAGGAACTGGTGTCGATCCGTATCAATCAAGCCACCGGCGTTATCGCGTTCGAATAAACCATGATCCTTGGCATCGGCACCGATCTGGCGAATATCGAGCGTATCGAAAAAACGCTGGAACGCTTTGGCGACCGGTTCCGCAACCGCGTATTCACCAAACTCGAGCAGCGCAAAGCCGAACGCCGCGCCGACACGCCGGGAACATACGCCAAACGCTGGGCCGCCAAAGAGGCCTGTTCCAAGGCGCTTGGGACGGGACTGCGTATGGGCATTGCTTGGAAAGACATGTCGGTCAGCAACCTGCGCTCGGGGCAGCCGCAAATGCACGTCACCGGCTGGGCCGCGCAGCGTCTGGCGGACATGACCCCCGAAGGCATGGACCCGCACATCCACGTCACCCTGACCGACGACCACCCATGGGCACAGGCGTTCGTTTTGATCGAGGCACTGCCAAGGCGACAGCGATAATCGGCACACGCCCTTTTGATTTCCAGACACCTGACGATCATATTCAGCGGAATCGAACCGGCCTGATGACCGCGAAACCTTTCGACTTTCGTCAAGCTCCCACTCTTTCCAACCCGGTATCTTCACATGGTTCCCCGTTTCAGAAGGGTGACGTTGGGGTGTCCAAGCGTTTGCTGCGTGATTTCCCGCACACCGAAAATCGTGGTGACAAACTTGAGGTCAGGAAACCCGGCTATTAAATCCGCGGCCGTTTCAGTTATAACCGCATCGCCTTTGGACACATCACCGAGACCGATGCAGATTTGGCCGTCTGGCGCGTAAAACGAGTCAACTATCCTGAGGTCGCCAAAGCACCAGGTGGTGGTTTGGACGGTCGAATTCAATTTCAATTCCTGAGTTTCGAAAGTCACGGTATTGCCCTGTGGAAAATGTCAAAGGTTGCTGATTGCCGCGCCAATCAGGGTTCAATTTCCGGTCAACTGTTCCGAATTCTCCAGCATCAACTTGACTTCGCATAAGCCGGTCGGCATTTACCGCGCATCCACTGCAATCAGGTTTGAATATTTCAATGTCAAAAAACAAAAAGTCCGAAGGCGGGATCGCCGAGACCGCCAAGACGCTCGTCTATGCTTTGCTGTTGGCGGGCCTTATCCGCACACTGTTTTTTCAGCCCTTTTGGATTCCCTCGGGGTCGATGAAGGACACGTTGTTGATTGGCGATTTCCTGTTCGTGAATAAAATGGCCTACGGCTATTCCAAGTATTCCTGCCCGTTTTCCATGTGTCCGGGATCGGGGCGCCTGTTTGGTCGCGAACCGAATCGCGGTGATGTGATCGTGTTCAAACATCCCGTCACGCAAGCCGATTTCATCAAGCGGTTGATCGGTGTTCCCGGTGACCGCATTCAGATGAAAAAGGGTGTACTGCAGGTGAACGGTACCGCTGTGAGCTTGGAAGACGCCGGCGTATTTGAAGAAATCCGTGACGAACAGGGGCCGATCAAAGGTGTGCCGCGATGCGAAAACGGACCGGTACCGTTTGGCGAGACCTGCACAAAAACGCGTCAGCTGGAAACACTGCCCGGTGGCGTAACCCACTCGATACTGAATATCGAAAACGGGTTTGCCGACAACACGCCGGTATTCACGGTGCCAGCGGGACAGTATTTTTTCATGGGTGACAATCGCGACAATTCACAGGACAGCCGTTTCAGCCGCAACATTGGCGGCGTCGGGTTTGTGCCGTTTGAAAATCTGGTCGGGCGCGCGGACCGCGTGATATTTTCATCCGCCGGCAAGTCTATTCTTGCCTTCTGGACGTGGCGTTCGGATCGGTATTTCAAGGCGATCGAGTGAAGCTATCGGGTGATCTCATAGCGTTTTGCACGCGCATTGGTCACGATTTCTCCCGGCCCGGCTTGTTGCAACAGGCGGTCACCCACGCGTCATTTTCGTCACCAACACGTCCCGACAACCAACGGCTGGAGTTTCTGGGAGACCGCGTGTTGGGACTGGTGATGGCAGAGGCGCTGTTTCAGGCGGATACTCAGGCTGCCGAGGGACTTTTGGCACCGCGTTTCAATGCGATGGTGCGCAAGGAAACCTGCGCCGAAATCGCCGTCGAAATTGGTTTGGGCGAAGTTTTGAAACTGGGACGCTCGGAAACCAAAAGCGGCGGGCGGCGCAAGCAGGCACTGTTGGGTGACGCCATGGAGGCCGTCATTGCCGCGGTGTTTCTGGATGCGGGGTTTAACGCGGCCCGCGATATGATCCTGCGCCTTTGGGGCAGCCGCATTGGCAAGGCTGCGACCGATGCCCGCGACGCCAAAACAATGCTGCAGGAATGGGCGCAGGCGCGCGGGTTACCGCCGCCGGTCTACAGCGAAATCACACGCGAAGGCCCCGATCATGCACCGATGTTCCTGATCCGCGCCACGCTGGAATCGGGCCTAACAACCGAGGCGCGCGCCGCATCAAAACGACAGGCCCAACAGGATGCGGCACGGTTGATGCTGGACGCATTGGAGACCAATAAATGACGGCTGACACCCGCTGCGGATTTGTGGCCCTGATCGGCGAACCCAACGCCGGAAAATCGACGTTGCTCAACCGCATGGTTGGGGCCAGGGTGTCGATCGTCACCCACAAGGTTCAGACCACGCGCACGCGCATCAAGGGCGTGGCGCTGGAAGGGCAGGCGCAATTGGTGTTCGTCGATACGCCGGGGCTGTTTCGGCCACGGCGCCGCCTTGACCGCGCCATGGTCGCCGCTGCGTGGTCCGGGGCGTCCGACGCCGATATCGTTGTCCTGCTGATCGAGGCGCACCGTGGCGTCACCGAAGGGGTTGACGCGATTTTGGAGGCTTTGCGCGAACGCACGTCAAAAGGGCAGACCGTGGCCTTGGCAATCAACAAGATCGATCGCGTCAAGGCCGACGTACTGTTGGCGCTGACCACAAAACTGAACGCGGCGTATGATTTTGCCGCGACTTTCATGATCTCGGCAGAAAAAGGCCACGGTGTCCGCGACTTGCGCAAATGGCTGGCTGAAAAACTGCCCGTCGGCCCGTGGCATTATCCCGAAGATCAGATCGCCGACCTGCCGCTGCGCATGATCGCCGCCGAAATGACCCGCGAAAAGCTGATCCTGCGACTGCATCAGGAATTGCCATATCAGTTAACCGTCGAAACCGAAGCATGGGAAGACCGCAAAGACGGTTCGGTCAAAATCGACCAGATGATCTATGTGACGCGGGAAGGCCACCGTGGCATCGTGCTTGGTCCCAAGGGCGCAACAATCAAAGGCGTCAGCATGGCGGCCCGCAAAGACATCGCCGAATTTTTAGAGCGTAAGGTACATTTGTTCCTACAGGTCAAGGTTCAGCCCAAATGGCAGGACGATGCGGAACGTTACGAAGAAATGGGTCTGGACTTTAGCGGGGGCAACTGATGGCGCGCCTGAGTACCGAATTCTGGGTGAAAGCCTATCTGAACCGCCTGCGTCTTGCCGGTATCCCTGGATTCGTGGTGGCGCGCGGCGACGCTGTGGCAGGGGCGGTCATCGTGAAACTGTCGACGCTGGACGGGCGGGCCGAAAGCTTTCAGCGGTCGTTCGATCCCGAAGGGTCGCGGGTTTGGGTGACATTGCTCAAAGGGCGCGACAAAGACGTCGAGGCCAGCCTGCAAAAACAACGCCAATTTGACCGCGACATATGGATTATCGAGGTTGAAGACAATGCCGGGCGGCATTTGCTGGATGAGCCCGGGCTTTCGGACTAGGTTGCGCCATGGAATGGCGCGATCAGGGGGCCCTTTTGGGTGTGCGGCGGTACGGGGAAACCTCGGTAATTATCGAGGTGTTCACACAGTCGCGGGGTCGCCACGCCGGAATGGTGCGCGGCGGTGCCGGACGGAAATTATCGCCGATATTGCAGCCCGGCGCGCAGCTTGATCTGGAGTGGCGCGCCCGGCTCGAGGAACATCTGGGACATTTCCGGGTCGAGTCTGTCCACGCCCGTGCCGCCGGGATAATGAGCGACAGAACGGCACTGGCCGCTCTGAATACAATATGTGGACTGTTGCGGTTTGCTTTGCCCGAACGTGCGCCACACGCCGCATTGTACCACAAAACCACGGATTTGCTTGATCACTTGTGCGAAGGTGACTGGCTGCGACCGTACCTGATGTGGGAGTTGAATTTGCTTGAAGACCTTGGATTCGGACTTGATTTGAACACCTGTGCCGTGACGGGTCACACCACTGATCTGGCCTATGTGTCGCCCAAAACCGGGCGCGCAGTCAGTCGAACGGGCGCGGGAAACTGGGTGGACAAGCTACTGCCCATGCCAGTGTTGAACGAAACCGCCGATCGTGCGGCGGTGCTGGAAGGGTTGCGGACCACGGGATATTTTCTGGAACATTGGCTGGCGCCTTCGCTCGGTGATAAGAAATTGCCGGAGTCACGTTCACGGCTGGTGGGTTTGATCAGGCAATCCCTGTGAAATTAAACGTTACCGCAGCAGCAGCGAAAACCCGTTGACGTCGGCGGTAGTTTCCAATGCTTGCACCGCCTCAAACAAATCGTTTGTCTTTGAGGATCCCACCAATGCGCGCCCTTTCGCCAATAATTTTGTTCTCAGGTCCGGCGTATCCAGGGGTGTCGCAAGATCATGATCGGCGGTTGCAACCCGACCGCCGGCAAAATGTACTTCAACGCGCGCAGCGGTTTCTTTGATCGATGTTTCAGACTCCACCGATACAATCGCGGCTGCCTTTACCAGATCGGGCCTTAGCACTGCCGCATCAGAGAAACTTTTGATGGAGCCGGTATCGCGCCCGCACATCACCGTTGCCGCGACCGCTTTGAAACTGAATTTCATTTCCAATCCGCTTTGCGGTGCTGTGATGTTGCATACGTCAAGCCACCGGGGATGGACCGTGACCAAAATCGACGTGGGGGCGGTACCGGACTGCAAAGCCGTTTTCAAAGCTTCGATCATCGCGTGGGTGCCGTGGCAGCAGGCGTGAAATTTGTA
>Ga0114932_10004677_pt1 | contig 12621 bp, 10 predicted proteins | sample 2SBtaG_2_FD_87286 | JGI IMG/M metagenome (GOLD analysis project Ga0114932, IMG submission 87286) | Deep subsurface microbial communities from Kolumbo volcano to uncover new lineages of life (NeLLi) - 2SBTROV12_ACTIVE470 metaG | ecosystem: Environmental > Aquatic > Marine > Volcanic ...
CCGGTATGCTGGTGGACCGGTATGCTGGTGGACCGGTAAACCGATAGACCGATACACCGATCGACCAGCAGACCGATATACCGATAGACCAGCAGACCGGTTATCCGGCATGCCGGACCTGCGGTCGGGCGCAATCGGTGGCCCGGCGCTTTGGTGGCATCGATCGATCCGGGATTGCCCTAACCCTGCGCCCGCACTGCGCGCGCCATCTTTCGGGTCGCCAGCAGCAGGTTGGTCTCGCTGGTCGCGATCCCGTCCAGCAGTCGGATCTGGCGCAGAATGCCGTCCAGCGACTCGAGCGATTCCGCGCTGAGTTCGGCGATCAGATCCCATTTGCCGTTCGTGGTGTGCAATGCGTCCACCGCCGCCATCGCCGATAACTGGCGGATGACCCGTTCGGTTCCGCGTCCCGCAATCGCGATCATCATCTGGCCGCGAACCGGGGCGTGCGCTGCGTCCTCGCGCAGAACCGTGGTGAAACCAATGATCTCGCCGCTGGCAATCAGCCGGTCAAGGCGGGCCTTGACCGTGGTGCGCGAAAGGTCGAGGTCCTGCGCCAGCATGGAAATTCCGGCGCGACCATTTTTTCTGAGCGCCGCAACGATCAGGCTGTCGGTTCTGTCCATAATGCCTATATAAACCCTCCGAAACGCCTAGTCACGCGATAAAGTGACCAAAGTTTCGGGTGCTTATTGGTAATTTCGCACAGTAATTTGCCGTTGAAACCCAACCCCGGAGGGCGCGCATGGGCAAGCATTGCATTCTGATCGGAGCACCGGTTGAAACCGGGGCAAGCCAGCCGGGCTGTATCATGGGCCCGGCCTCGTTTCGCACGGCGGGGCTTGGGACGGTGCTGGCCGGTCTCGGGCACACCATCGAAGACCGTGGCGACGTCACGCCGCGGATCGATGCGCTGCCGAAAGACGCGTTGCCGGGCACCCGCAACCCCGAGGCGATGATCGGTTGGACGGCGGCACTGACCGAGGCCGCCGAACAGGCCGCCGCCGATGGCGTGCCGATCTTCATGGGCGGCGATCACTGTCTGGCGGCGGGTACGGTTGCCGGTCTGGCACGGCGCGCGGCCAAGGCCGAACGTCCGCTTTTCGTGCTGTGGCTGGATGCGCATCCCGATCTGCATTCGCCCCATACGACCGACAGCGGCAATCTGCACGGGGTGCCGGTGGCCTATTTCACCGGGTTGGACGGTTTTGCGCCCCATTTTCCGCCGCTGGCAAATCGGGTGCCGATGGAGAACATCTGCATGATGGGCATCCGTTCCGTCGATCCGGCGGAAAACGCGCGACTGGCCGAGCATGCGATAGATGTTCAGGATATGCGGTCGATCGACGAAAACGGGGTCGTTGCCCCGCTGGCCGGGTTTCTGGACCGGGTCCGGGCGGCGAACGGGTTGCTGCATGTCAGTCTGGATGTCGATTTCCTTGACCCCGCCATTGCGCCGGCGGTCGGCACCACGGTTCCCGGTGGTGCGACGTTCCGCGAGGCGCATCTGATCATGGAAATGCTGAACGACAGCGATCTGGTGACCTCGCTGGACCTTGTGGAGCTGAACCCGTTTCTGGATGAACGCGGGCGCACCGCGCAATTGATGGTCGATCTGACCGCCAGCCTGTTTGGCCGCAAGGTGCTGGACCGGCCGACGCGGAGGTTCTGACATGGGAAAGCAACCGTCGAAACTGGCGATGGTGCCGTTCGTTTCGGTCGACCACATGATGAAACTGGTTCATGCGGTCGGGATCGAAGAGATGCTGGCCGGGCTTGCCGAATACATCGAACAGGATTTCCGGCGTTGGGAGTCGTTTGACAAGACCCCGCGCGTCGCCTCGCATTCCACCGAGGGGGTGATCGAACTCATGCCCACCAGCGACGGGCAGGTCTATGGGTTCAAATACGTAAATGGCCATCCCAAAAACACGCACGAGGGCCGCCAGACCGTAACCGCCTTTGGCCTTTTGGCCGATGTCGGCAATGGCTATCCGGTGCTGTTGTCCGAGATGACGATCCTGACCGCGCTCAGAACCGCGGCCATGTCGGCGCTTGCGGCGCGGCATCTGGCACCAAAGGGCGCGCATGTGATGGCGATGATCGGCAACGGTGCGCAATGCGAGTTTCAGGCGCTGGCATTTCGGGCGGTGTGCGGGATCGATGCGGTGCGGCTTTACGACATCGACCCGGCGGCAACCCGCAAGGCGGCGGAAAACCTGAAGGATACCGGCCTTGAAGTCATCGCGTGCGCGACACCCCAAGAGGCCGTCACCGGGGCCCACGTCATCACCACCTGCACCGCGGACAAGCAAAACGCCACCATCCTGACCGACAACATGGTCGGTGCCGGGGTTCATATCAACGCGATTGGCGGGGACTGTCCGGGCAAGACGGAATTGCACCGCGGCATCCTGCTTCGGTCCGATATTTTCGTGGAATACCCGCCCCAGACCCGAATCGAAGGTGAAATTCAGCAACTTGCCCCGGATCACCCCGTCGCCGAATTGTGGAAAGTGTTTTCCGGCACGGCAAGCGGCCGGACGGACGACCGGCAGATCACGCTTTTTGACTCCGTCGGCTTTGCGGTCGAGGATTTTTCAGCCCTCAGGTTCGTGCGGGATCATCTGGCGACTTCGGGGCAGTTTCTTGAACTGGACATGCTGGCCGATCCGGACGACCCACGCGATCTGTTCGGAATGGTCCAGCGGAATGCGCCGCAAGCGCCGATGATGCGGGCCGGATCGGGGGTTGCGCCGTGATATGTCAAACATTTCTTTCTTGCGCTGAACCGGATTCTGCAACAGTCTGGGCGGGTTCCGGCAAGCGGGTGGCTCGATCCGCCTTCGATGCGACCGGAACGAAAGCTGGGGACCCTACGTGACCGACAAACCCATTGCCCTGATCGCGGACGATATTCACAAAAGCTTTGGTTCGCTCGAAGTTCTGAAGGGCGTGTCGCTCAGCGCCAGCGAAGGCGACGTGATCTCGATCATCGGATCATCGGGTTCCGGCAAAAGCACGTTCCTGCGTTGCATCAATTTCCTGGAGACACCGGACAGCGGACGAATCGTTCTGGATGGCGAAGAGGTGATCGTGCGCCAGGACCGGCGCGGACGACTTTTGGGTGCCGACGCCAAGCAGATACAACGGCTGCGGATGCAGCTTGGCTTTGTGTTCCAAAGCTTCAATCTGTGGTCGCACATGACCGTTCTGCAAAACGTCATGGAAGGCCCGGTTCAGGTGCTGGGCCGCGACAAGGCCGAGGTCGAGTCCGAAGCCCACGATATTCTGCGCGAGGTCGGCATCGCCGATAAGCACGGCTCGTATCCCAGCCAGTTGTCCGGTGGCCAGCAACAGCGTGTGGCGATTGCCCGCGCGCTGGCGATGCATCCGAAGGTTCTGCTGTTTGACGAACCAACCTCGGCGCTGGACCCGGAACTTGTGGGCGAGGTGCTGCGCGTGATGCGGCAACTGGCAGATCAGGGCCGAACCATGATCGTGGTGACGCACGAGATGGGTTTTGCCCGCGAAGTAAGCTCCAAGACCATCTTTCTGCATCAGGGCAAGGTCGAAGAAGAAGGCCCGCCCAAAATGGTGTTTGAAAACCCGAAATCAGAACGTTGCCGCGCCTTTCTGGCCAGCACGTTGTGACAATACCAGGAAGAACCAACAGCAAGGGAGAATATCCATGAACTATCTGGTAAAACTCGCAGGGGCCACCGCCCTTGCAGCACTGGCCGCAACGGCGCTTTCGGCGCAGACGGTGCGGATGGGAACCGAGGGCGCGTACCCTCCGTACAACTTCATCAACGATGACGGCGAAGTGGACGGGTTCGAGCGCGAGCTTGGCGACGAGCTGTGCGCCCGTGCGGCACTTGACTGCACCTGGGTGACGAACGATTGGGATTCGATCATTCCGAACCTCGTGTCCGGCAACTACGATACCATCATCGCCGGCATGTCGATCACGTCTGAACGCGACGAAGTCATCGACTTCACAGCGGAATACTTCCCGCCCGATCCGTCGGCCTATGTCGGTCTGGCCGGTGGTTCGGTCGACACGATGGGCGGTGTCATCGCCGCGCAAACCGCGACGATCCAGGCTGCCTATGTGGCAAGCTCGGGCGCGACGCTGGTTGAATTCGCCACCCCCGAAGAAACGGTTGCCGCCGTGCGTTCGGGCGAGGCGGATGCCGTTCTCGCGGATTATGCCTATCTTCAACCGCTGGTCGAAGCATCGGGCGGCGAACTGGCCGTGGTTGGTGACCGCGTCTCGATCGGCGGCGGCGTCGGCATGGGCGTTCGCGAAAGCGACGGCGAGCTGAAAGGCAAGATGGATGCGGCAATCGCGTCGATGAAAGCCGACGGTTCCCTGTCTGCGATGATCGCCAAATGGTTCGACGGACGGGTTGTCGAGTACTGATCGCCCACGAATAAACCGGGGGCCGCGCCAGTCGCGGCCCCCGATTCATCACCGGAACCGGTTTCATGTTTGAATTTTGCGCCGACCCTTCCCTGCTTGAAGGCACCGACTGGTGGATGTGCTATCTGTCGAATGGCAAGCACATGGGCTTTTACCGCAGTTTCGGGGTGGTGATGATGCTGCTGCTGGTGACCGTGCCGTTCATCATGGCGCTGGGATTTGGCGGCGCGTTGGCGCGCCGTTCGTCGCTGCCGCCGGTCAGATGGCTGGGTCTTGCCTATACATCGATGGTGCGCGGCGTGCCGGACATCATTTTCTTTCTCTTCGCGCTGATCGCGGTGGATCAGGGGATCGAATATCTGCGCCACCTCTATTTCTGCCCCGACTGGACCGAACCGATCCGGCAGGGCAACGATTTCGTGGTCTGCGCGCGGGCGAAAATGCCGCTTTCGGATGCCGATGCCTGGGTTCACAAGACCTATTCCTTCTTTCAGGCCGTGCTGGCCTTTGCCGTGGTGTTCGGGGCGTTTGCCGCCAATACCCTGTTTGGCGCCATGAATGCGGTTCCCCGTGGACAACTGGAAACCGGCGATGCGTTCGGCATGACGCCGCGGCAGGTGTTCCGCCGCATATTGCTGCCCCAAATGTGGGTCTATGCGCTGCCGGGATTGTCGAACCTGTGGATGATCTTCATCAAGGCGACACCGCTTCTGTTCCTGCTGGGCATTCAGGACATCGTCTACTGGGCGCGCGAACTGGGTGGAACCAAGACCGCACTGTTCGCCTATCCGCACCCCGATTGGCGGCTGGGCTATTTTCTGTTTCTGCTGGTGTTCTATCTGTTCCTGACCTGGGTCAGCGAACGGGTATTTGATCGATTGCAACGCCGGGTGTCGCGCGGTCAGCCAACCGTCGGAGGCACGGTATGAGTTGCGCCGACACGTTCTTTGGGTACGCGCTGCGGTCGATCGGCATGGGCGAGCGCCTGTTGCCCAAGACCGACTTCACGCTTTGCGAGCACTTCATCCTGATCGGATCGGGTTTGGTCTGGAACCTGTATTTCGCGTTTTTCGCGCTGACGCTGGGATTCTGTCTTGCCATCGGCATCGCCGTTGCGCGTGCCAGTCCCAACCCGCTGCTGCGCTGGCCCTCGCGGGTTTTCATTTTCGTTGTGCGCGGGTCGCCCTTGTTCATCCAGTTTTTCATCGCCTATGAAACGTTCGTTCTGATCCCGAAACTGGGAGTGGATATCAACCTGGGCTTCATCGAGATCACCGCCGAGACGCGCTGGCTGACCAAGGCGTGGCTGGGTGCGCTGATCGTTCTGATGCTGAACACGTCGGCCTATAGCGCGCAGATTTTCCACGGCGCGCTGCTTTCGGTGCCCAAAGGCGACATCGAGGCGGCGCAGGCGATCGGAATGCCCGCCGGCAAACGCTTTCGCCGCATCGTGTTTCCGTCGATGCTGCGGCTTGCCTGGGCGTCGTATACCAACGAGGCGATTTTTCTGTTTCATGCAACCGCGCTGGTTTTCTTTTCCAGCTTTCCCGCGTGGCAGCAAAAGGGCGATGCGCTTTATTACGCCAGCTATTTCGCCGACAAGACGTTCAATCCGTTCGTGCCATATCCGATCATCGGTCTGTATTTCATCATCTTCACGGTGATCCTGATTTCGATATTCGGGTTGATCAACCGGCGTCTCAACCGGCATCTGACGCTATCGCGCTGAACGCGCGGCCATAGACCGATCGATTGGAAACATGCCGTGGCCGTTCATGGCCGGCTTGGCAAATGCTCATAGCTTCGGAATCGCCCCGATGACCAACCTGAACAATCTGCGCACCGAAATCCGAAACGCCCATTTGGACGATGAAGAAACGGTTCTGTCCGATCTGATGGCCACCACCCCGACCGGACCCTCGCTGCAAGGCCGGGCGACCGCGCGGGCCGTCGATCTGGTTCGCGCCATTCGCACGCAGGGCAACCCGGGCCTGATGGAGGTCTTTCTGGCGGAATACGGGCTTTCGACCGACGAAGGTGTGGCGCTGATGTGCCTAGCCGAGGCGCTGTTGCGCGTGCCCGACCCCGAAACCATCGACGCGCTGATCGAGGACAAGATCGCGCCATCGTCCTGGGGGTCGCATCTGGGGCGGTCCTCGTCGTCGTTGGTCAATGCCTCGACCTGGGCGTTGATGCTGACGGGCAGGGTTCTGAACGAGGGCGAAGGCGCGGGCATCGCGGCCACCCTGCACGGTGCGATCAAGCGGTTGGGAGAGCCGGTGATCCGCACCGCCGTCGGTCGCGCGATCCGCGAGATGGGGCATCAGTTCGTGCTGGGCCGCACCATCACCGAAGCCGTGTCGCGCGGACGCAAATTGCAGCGTCAGGGGCACACGTTTTCGTATGACATGCTGGGCGAGGCGGCGCTGACGGCGGGTGACGCCCGCAAATACGCCGATGCTTACGGCGCGGCCATTCGTGAATTGGCGGGTGAATGCAAATCAGGCGACATCCGCGAGAATCCCGGAATCTCGGTCAAATTGTCGGCGCTGCATCCACGTTACGAAGTTGGCCAAAGGGACCGGGTGATGCGCGAACTGGTGGCCAGCACGCGCAAACTGGCGCGACAGGCGGCGAAGGCGGGCATGGGATTCAACGTCGACGCCGAAGAATCCGACCGACTGGATCTTTCGCTGGACGTGATCGAGGCGGTCTTGCGCGACCCCGATCTGGCCGGCTGGGACGGGTTTGGCGTGGTCGTGCAGGCCTATGGAAAACGCGCGGGGCGGGTGCTGGACTGGTTGCATGCGCTGGGCACTACATTGGGCCGCAGGATCATGGTCCGTCTGGTCAAGGGCGCCTACTGGGACACCGAGATCAAGCGTGCCCAAGTCGAAGGCTTGACCGGATTTCCGGTCTATACCCACAAATCCGCGACCGATGTGGCCTATATCCTGTGTGCGCAGAAACTGCTGGGCATGACCGACCGGATCTATCCGCAATTCGCGACCCATAATGCCCATACCGTGGCCGCCATTCTGGAAATGGGCGCGGATGCCGAGGCTTACGAGTTTCAGCGGTTGCAGGGCATGGGCGAGGCGCTGCACACCATCGTTTTGAAAGACCAGGGCACGCGATGTCGGATATATGCCCCCGTGGGAACCCACCGAGATCTGCTGGCCTATCTGGTCCGGCGGTTGCTGGAGAACGGCGCGAACTCGTCGTTTGTGAACCAGATCGTGGACGCGGACGTGCCCGCCGAAACCGTGGCCGCCGACCCGTTCGCGACATGGGCGGCGGCGCGGGGAAACCCGGCGCGCGCGGTGGCGCGACCCGCCGATCTGTACGCGCCGTCGCGGCGCAATTCGCGCGGATGGGATTTGCACAATGCGCGGGACCTTGGTGAAATCGATCTGGCGCGCAAACCGTTCGTTACCCATCAATGGCACGCCGAACCGCTGATGGCAGGCACGGCGACGGGCACGGAATCGCATGCGGTTCTGAACCCGGCGGATAATCGCGATGTCGTCGGGTCGGTGACGCTGGCCAATGCGGCGGACGTGGACACCGCCATTTCAGCGGCGTCCGACTGGAGCACGGCCTCGGCAGAAGAGCGCGGGCGCATCCTGAACCGGACCGCCGACCTGTACCAGGCGAATTTTGGTGAATTCTTTGCGATCCTGTGCCGCGAGGCCGGCAAATCGCCGATGGACGCGATTGCCGAGCTGCGCGAGGCGGTGGATTTCCTGCGTTATTATGCGCTTGAAGGTGCCATGGCAGAGGGCGCGCCACGCGGCCTGTTCACCTGTATCTCGCCCTGGAATTTCCCGTTGGCGATCTTCACCGGGCAAATCGCGGCGGCTTTGGCGGCGGGCAATGGCGTGCTGGCAAAGCCCGCCGAACCCACCGCGATCACCGCGACGCTGGCGGTACGTCTGATGCACGAAGCCGGGGTGCCGCGCGAGGTGCTGCAAATGCTGCCGGGGTATGGTTCCATCGTGGGGGCAAGGCTGACTTCGGACCGGCGGATCAACGGCGTCTGCTTCACCGGGTCCACCGCAACGGCGCAGCGGATCAATCGCGCGATGGCGGAAAACCTGAACCCCGCCGCCCCCTTGATTGCGGAAACCGGGGGGCTGAATGCGATGATCGTCGACAGCACGGCGCTGCCGGAACAGGCAATACGAGACATCATCGCGTCGGCCTTTCAGTCGGCGGGCCAGCGCTGTTCGGCGCTCAGAATGTTGTACCTGCAAGAGGACATTGCCGAACCGTTTCTGGAAATGCTGTTTGGCGCGATGGACGAACTGGTGATCGGTAATCCCTGGAATTTCACCACGGATTGCGGCCCGGTGATCAACGCGGAGGCCCTGGCAGGCATCGCCGCGCATATCGAGACCGCGATGGCCGAAGGCCGGGTGCTGAAACGATTGCAGATACCGGAACGCGGTACATTCGTTTCCCCGGCGGTTTTGCGGGTGAACGGCATTGCCGATATCAAAAAAGAGATTTTCGGCCCGGTCCTGCATGTCGCGACCTTTGCGGCCAGCGAAATCGATGCGGTGGTGGATGCGGTCAATGCCACCGGGTACGGGCTGACCTTTGGGATGCATTCGCGCATCGATGATCGGGTGGAACAGGTGACGACACGCATCCGTGCCGGGAATATCTATATCAACCGTAACCAGATCGGCGCCATCGTCGGATCGCAGCCTTTTGGTGGGCAGGGTTTGTCGGGCACCGGTCCAAAGGCGGGGGGGCCTGCCTATGTCCCGAATTTCCGCCATTCAGCACGCACCCGGATCAAACCGGTGGGTGGCACGGGGCTCGCGACCAAAGCGGTGCAACGCGCTCTGGATGCCACGCGCGGCGCGCATCCGTCGTGTTTATCGTCGGACGCGCTGCCCGGACCGACCGGGGAATCCAACCAGCTTTCGGTGTGGGGGCGCGGCACGGTGCTGTGCCTCGGTCCGACTGCGAAAGCCGCACAGGATCAGGCGGATATCGCCACCGGGAACGGCTGCGCCACCGTGATCGCGGCGCCGGGCGTGGGACTGGACGGCCATCTGGCGCGCGCGGCTCTTACGACGCTTGGCGGGTTTGACCTTGTCGCGCTTTGGAGCAGCGAGGAAGACTGCACCGCCGCGCGCAAGGCGCTTGCAGCGCGCGATGGCAGGCTGATCGGATTGGCAACGGGGGCTGATCTGGCGGCGAAATGCCGGTCCGAGCGGCACGTTTGCATCGACACAACCGCCGCCGGAGGCAACGCCAGCCTGCTGGCTGCGGCGGGGTGAACCACCGGACCGATCAACCGAACCGCATCACGTAACCGGCACCGGCCGCGCATCCGGCTCTTGCGACCAGCCGATCGCGCGGGGTCACGGGCGCAAGCCCGCCGCGCGGCCGGATTGAGTATTTTGGAACAATGAAAGGCGGGTCTATTCTGCGGCCCAGCCGCTGACCGCCTTGACCTCCAGGAAATCCTCCAGCCCCCAGACCCCGCCTTCGCGGCCGTTCCCCGATTGTTTGTAACCCCCGAACGGTGCGCCCGCGGCGCGACCCTGGCCGTTCATTTCGACCATGCCCGCGCGCAGGCGGCGGGCGACACGCGCGGCCTTGGCGCTGTCTTGTGTCTGGACGTAGTCCGTCAGGCCAAAAGGGGTGTCGTTGGCGATTTCGATCGCCTGTTCCTCGGTATCAAACGGAATGATCGACAGGACCGGACCAAAGATTTCCTGACGCGCGATGGTCATCTGGTTGTCGACATCGGCAAACACGGTCGGGCGAACGAAATAGCCGCGTTCCATGCCATCCGGGCGGCCCGGACCACCGGCAACAAGGCGCGCGCCTTCGGTGATGCCCGATTGGATCAGCGTCTGGATTTTGTCGAACTGGATTTCCGATACCACGGGGCCGACATGGCGACCCTCGTGCGCGGACAGGCCGACTTTGACCTTGTCGGCCGTCGCGGCGGCGGTGGCGACCGCGGCGTCGTAGATCGGACGTTGCACCAGCATCCGGGTCGGGGCGTTGCAGGATTGTCCGGTGTTGTTCATGCAGTGCAGCACACCGCGAACCACCGCTTTTTCGTCGGCATCGGCAAACACGATGTTGGCACCTTTGCCCCCGAGTTCGAGGCTGACGCGCTTGACCGTGTCGGCGGCGTTTTTCTGAATGGCGGTCCCGGCGCGGGTCGAGCCGGTAAAGCTGATCATGTCGACATGCGGATGGCCGGAAAGCCGGGTGCCGACCCCCGGACCATCGCCATTGACCAGATTGAACACGCCCGCCGGAAACCCGGCGGCATCGACGATTTCGGCGAACAGCATGCCCGAAAGCGGCGCGATTTCCGAAGGTTTCAGCACCATCGTGCAGCCCGTGGCAAGTGCGGGAATTGCCTTTAGCGCGATCTGGTTCATTGGCCAGTTCCAGGGCGTGATCATGCCGACGACGCCGATCGGTTCCAGCAGGATGCGGTCGTTCGGCGCGTGGTCGCCCAAACGGCGATCGAAGTCGAACCCTTTGAAAGCACGGATGAAATTTTTGATATGATAGCCACCAGCCGTCACCTGCTGTTGCCGCGCCAGATCGATCGGCGCGCCCATTTCAAGGCTGATCGCCTGGGCCATATCCTCGGCGCGGGACTCGTATGTTTCCAGCAGTTTTTCCAGCAACGCCAGCCGATCCGCCTTGGGCGTCGTCATCCATGGAATGAACGCGGCCTGCGCGGCGGCCACGGCGGCGTCCGTGTCAGCATCGGTGCCCAGCGAGATTGTGGCGCAGGGAGACTCGGTCGAGGGGTCGATGACATCAAAATCCTGTGACCGCGACGGCGCAACCCATTGCCCATTGATATAGAATTGGCGCTTGTCCAGCATGGCCTGTTCTCCTGTAATTCGGGAATTTGGCGGCACATTGTCAAAACGGCGCGGTGGATGCAAGGGTGTACGCGGCGTCGGATATCACGTCGTTTTTGATTGCGAACCGGCGTGGAAAATCATGTAGTGTCGTCGGAATCACCTTGGGGGAAATCATGGCACTTCGCATCAACGATACCGCACCCGACTTCACCGCCGACACAACCGACGGCGAAATCAGTTTTCACGACTGGATCGGCGACAGCTATGCCGTCTTGTTTTCGCATCCCAAGGATTTCACCCCGGTCTGCACGACCGAGTTGGGAGTCATGGCGGGCATGGCCGGTGAATTCGCCAAACGCGGCGCCAAAATCCTGGGAATTTCGGTCGATCCTGTCGAGGATCACCATCGGTGGAAGGCGGACATTCAGGCGATTTCGGGCAACAGTGTCAGCTATCCGATGATCGGTGACCCGGACCTGAAGGTGGCCAAGGCGTTTGATATGTTGCCCGCATCCGACGGCGACTCCTCTGAAGGGCGCACGCCTGCCGACAATGCCACCGTGCGGTCGGTATTCATCATCGGGCCCGACAAAAAGATCAAACTTTCGCTGACCTATCCGATGACGACCGGGCGGAACTTTGACGAGCTGCTGCGAGCGCTGGACAGCATCCAACTGACCGCGAACCACAAGGTGGCCACACCCGCGAACTGGCAGTCGGGTGACGACGTGATCATAACCCCGGTGGTATCGAACGAAGAGGCGGCTGAGCGGTTTGGGGATTTTGAGACGGTGTTGCCGTATTTGCGGAAGACGAAGATGCCGGGGTGATATAGAGGTAAGATACGCAGTCGTTTTGGCTGGGATTTGCTCTTTCTTGCATTTTTTGGATGTTCAACGGAGTTCAATTTGGTGGCCAGTTTATGGGCGGCGAGTTAGCCGATTGTCCATATTTTGTGTGAGTCTTTCATTCTGAAACAATTTGTCTATTTGTCAGGTACAAAGTCCGCTTTAGGATTGTACTTTCAGGATAGAAACGTACAATGTCCGCCTTAGCAGTGTACTTTAGGATGAAATGGAAGCTTCAGATTTCAAAAACCAAGCAACTGGGACGCTCGTAAATACACCACATGGTGTGCAAGCATTTGTTCCAAAACCGCTTCCACCAATTCTTGACTTTGCTGCTCTGAGCGTTCCTTTAATGAAAGCCGCCGCAGCAACAGGGGAGTTGAATGGTGCGAGTCGAAGATTAACAAATCCCTATATTCTTGTCCGTCCATTGCAAAGACGAGAAGCTTTAACATCATCTGCAATGGAAGGGACATTTACGACCGCA
>Ga0114932_10004678_pt1 | contig 12621 bp, 2 predicted proteins | sample 2SBtaG_2_FD_87286 | JGI IMG/M metagenome (GOLD analysis project Ga0114932, IMG submission 87286) | Deep subsurface microbial communities from Kolumbo volcano to uncover new lineages of life (NeLLi) - 2SBTROV12_ACTIVE470 metaG | ecosystem: Environmental > Aquatic > Marine > Volcanic ...
AAGGCCACCCGCTCCGAACTTCGCCAAGAGAATGGTCGGTGGATTGACGTGGTCACCGCCACCGGGCGCGAAGACCGACTGGTCTATTTCGACGTCGACAATCCGCAGTCTTGGCTCGTAAAGCTGCACGGATAGCCGGTGCGCCTAGTCGTCACTGAGAAGCCCTCTGTGGCTCGCGACATCGCCAGGGTGCTCGGAGGCATGCAGCGCCGTCAGGGCTATCTCGAGGGCGGCGACCTCAGAATTACTTGGTGCGTCGGTCACCTCGTCGAGCTCGAGGACCCCGCTCACTACGATGAACGATGGAAGCGGTGGTCATTTGAGACCCTGCCCATGTTGCCTCAGACCTTCGCGCTTCGAGCTCGGGCAGGGGCCCGCGACCAGTGGCAGGTCGTTCGAAAGCTGCTGCGCGAGAAGGACGTCGACGATGTGGTCAACGCCTGCGATGCCGGGCGCGAAGGCGAGCTGATCTTTCGCTACGTCTACCAGCTCGCCGGGTGCAAGCACGCTGTGAAGCGCTTTTGGGTGTCGTCGATGACAGACGCCGCCATCAAATCAGCCTGGGCGAACCTCAGGTCGGGGGCTGACTTCGACACACTCGGCGATGCCGCGCGCTGCCGCTCAGAAGCGGACTGGTTGGTCGGGCTCAACGCCACCCGCGCGATGACCTGTTTGGCTCGCCGAGGCGCCGATGCCGAGCTGCTCAGCATCGGGCGCGTGCAGACTCCGACTCTGGCCATGATCGTGAACCGCGACCTGGCGATCGAGTCGTTCGTGGTCGAGTCATTCTGGCAGGTAAAGGCCAACTTTGAGGTCCCCCGCGACGAGGGCGACCCCGCCAAGTGGACCGGTACATGGTTCAAGGCCGCAGACAAGGCTCCGGCGGCCAAGGCCAAGAGCGAGGGCGGCGCCGGCAGTGACGTGCCGAATGCCGAGCGCCTGGCTGATGAGGCCACTGCCAAGGCCATTGCAGCCTGCGCTCTCGGCAAGCAGGGGACAGTTGCCGCTGCCGGAAGCCGGACCAAGAAAGAGCCACCGCCGCTGCTGCACGACCTGACGAGCCTGCAGCGCCGCGCCAACCAGCGCTATGGCTTCTCGGCAGATCACACGCTGAACATTGCGCAGGCCCTGTACGAGAAGCACAAGCTCATCACCTATCCGCGTACTGACGCGCGCTATCTGACCCCAGATCAAGTGCCTGAGCTGGCCGATGTGGTGCGTGCGGTGGCGACGCTCGGCCCCTATTCAGCCGCCGCCAACACCATTCTCGCGGCGCCGATCAATCCCGGAAAGCGCGTGGTCGATGCGTCCGAGGTCGGGGACCACCACGCCCTGTTGCCGACGACTCGGCGTCCGCAGTCAGGCAGTCTGTCCGCCGACGAAAAACGCATCTATGATTTGGTGGCACGTCGACTTCTTGCCGCCTTGTCTGCCGACGCCATCTTCCAGCTGACCGAGTTGTTGGTGCTGATGGATGTCGATGAGGGGCTGCCAGAGGGCGTGTCCTCTCCATTGCACTTCAGGGCCAAGGGCAGGGTGTGCACGCAGGAGGGCTGGAGGAGCATCGACCCGCCGCTCACCAAGAAGAAGTCCCTGGACTTGCCCAAGCTGGCACAGGGCGAGCTGGCGACGGCGGTGGACTGCAAGGCGCCCGAGGGCAAGACCCGTCCTCCTCGCCCCCACAACGATGCGAGCCTGCTGCGCTCAATGGAGACCGCCGGTCGAAACCTGCAGGACAGCGAGCTCAAGCGGGCCATGCGCAGTGCTGGACTGGGCACGCCAGCGACCCGCGCGAACATCCTCAAGACGCTGCTGACGCGCAAGTACATCGAACGCAAGAAGCGGGACATCCTGTCGACGCGTCGTGGGCGCGCACTCATCGCGGCGGTTCCCCTCGACGAGCTGAAGTCTGCCGAGCTGACTGGGCGCTGGGAGGCCCGCTTGGCGAACGTGGCCGAGGGCAAGGACAACCGTGAGGCCTTCATCGCCGACGTCAGTGCCCACGTCCGAGAGATTGTGTCGGCAATCGACGCGGCCGATCCGCCGCCCGCAGAGCTCGTCGCCAAAGAGGCCGGCAAACAGATTGGTTCCTGCCCGGTCTGCGAAAAGCCGGTGCGTGACCGCGGCATGGTTTGGTCCTGTGACACCGGCCGTTCCTGCAGCTTCGTCATCTTCAAGAAGGTGGCCAAGCGGCCCGTCAGCAAGCGCATGGTGGTTCAGCTTCTGACGGAGGGAAAGACCGCGGTGCTCAAGGGCTTCAAGAGCCGCAAGGGCAAGGCCTTTGATGCGGCCTTGATGCTCAAGGAGGATGGCACTGTCGGCTTCTCGTTCCCTCCGCGCGAGAACTCGGGCGGCTATGGCGGCCACACATCAGGTCCCGTCGGCCAGCCCTGCCCCAAGTGCAACATCGGCAGCTTGATTCGCGGCAAAGCGGCGTTTGGCTGCAATCGCTGGCGAGAGGGCTGCGACTACCGGCAGCCGTTCTAGCTAGTCCCGCCCGCTGATCAAGTTCGCGAAGCCGGCCAACCAACGACCCTTCTCAGAGTCGTCGAAAGTCAGCTCACCGCGGGCGGCGGCGAGGATCTGTGTCACCTCATCGCCGTGGGCTTGCTCCTCGAGCACTCGGTACAGCGTTGCGTGTTCGGGGGCAGCACCGGTCTTGTCGGACCACTCGACTACGCTCTTGAGGAAGTCAGGGTCGCCAGGCAGCGGCTGCTCATCAGCGGCTGCTGGACCGAGGCTGTTGATGCCGTCCATGACGCGCTGCTTGCGATCTTTGTAGGGAATCGCGGCGAGCTCGGCCGCGGTGATGGGGGTGCCGAACCAGTAGTCCTGCTTGCCCATGCCGATGGGGAACTCGTTGCGCTGCCCCATGGGCTCGGTGGGCAATCCACCGACAAAGCGCACTGGCACAATCGGCACATCGATGGCCGCTGCCATGTCGATGAAGGCGCCGCTCATCTTCTCGACAGGCTTGCCCGCGTGCAGGCTTCGCGTGCCTTCGACGTGCACCATGATGTTCTTGCCCGGGCTCATCATCTGCTTGGCCAGCTCGTTGATGATGCGTGGCAAGGACTGCTTGTCGGCGCGGTCGAAGTAGGTGATGACCTCGGGGTCGACGACGCCGGGGTACTGGAAGTTGTGGGTGATCAGGCGCCCAAGCCAGCTCTGCTTGTGCTCGGCCTTGGCAATGGTCACCGTCGACAGACCGTTGAGCGTCGCGCTGATGATCGAGAAGAGCAGCGACTCGATGCCCACCTGGTGGTTGCCGAGGAACAGGCAGCTCTTGCCCTGCAGTGCCGCCATGGCGGCAGGGTCCTGCAGGTGGACGCGATTCACAAAGCGCTGCGCGAGACCGTAGTACAGGTCCTCGACAGGCCAGCGGCCCAGGTCGAAGGTGTCGCTCCAGAAGTCGCGTACCGCAGTCAGGTCAAGCTCGGCCGGACCGGAGATGCGAGCCACCGCGTCGTCGCCGTCGGTCTCACGAGCCAGCGGGTAGACCGTCAGTGGCTGATGGGTGGCGATTGCTCCGGCCTGGGTCTCCATGACCTGGGAGGGGTGAACCTCGGCGGCCTGGCCCACCACATCGCACGCGGCGACGACATCGGCGGCGGAGCTTCCGTAGATGGCCTCGACCGTGCCGGGCAGCCAGTTGCTGCCCTTGATCTCGGCGGCAGAGACTAGTGCCTCTCCCTCCGACAAGCGGGACAGGGCCATTCCTTCGACAAACGAGCTGTCGCGCAGAAAGGCTGTGCGGTCGGCTGGATTGGCAGAGCCGATCGGCCCCTTGGGAACCAAGATTTCGACCAAGCGGAAGGCGGCGAAGACGCGCTCTGCGACCCGGGCCTGGACCTGGAATGCGGGGAAGCGCTCGTCGCCGTCAAAGCCGTCAAAGCGCACGTCGACGATGACTTCACCTTCGGTGGGCAGGGCGCCCCACAGGAAGCCGTCGGGGATTCTGTAGGGGTAGGCCGCGTCAGTCTGAGAGATGCGGTCTGACCAGGCGTGCAGGCCGTCGTGGGGAATGCCGTGGGTCAGCGCGTCGAGCAGGCCTTGGCCGGTGCGTCCCCATGGAACGGTGCCGGCGCCGGCGTCCAGCACAGCGGTCGAGCCGTTGCTGCCCATTGTGAGCTTGCGCAGGTATTGGAAGGCAGGGCCGTGGAAGAGAGTGCCGCTCTGGTACGGGTCTGCGATGTCGGTGCCGCCTTCGAGAGCGGGCAGGGGAGCGGGCTCGGGTGTGCCCGGAGCTGCCATGATGGTGCCGACGGCAGCGGGCTCGAAGCGGGACAGTGCCGGGTTGCTGGCATCGCGCCACAGCATCAGCCGGGCGTCATCGCCATCGATTTCCGTCATGAGGCGGGTGGGGCCGGGAATCGGAATCCAGCGTTTCACGGCAACATCGGCCAGCTGAATGACCTGTGGCAGCGCGTCTGGGAAGGCGGCGCCAATCAGACGGTCCACCATCGACAGCATCGGCAGCGCCGGTACGGTCCACGTCGGGCAGTGGTCGTCCAGCCAGCTGTCGGTGCTCGGATTGAGCAGCTCTTCAGGTGCGGCGCCAGAAACGTCGACAGAAGGCTGCTCACCGTCAAAAGGGACTTGCTGCCCCTTGAGGTTGATGTGGAAGCCGCTGGCTCCGACGGTCGTCCAGCGCGGCTTGCCGATCTGGTCGTCCTGGACCTTGTGGTGGGTGGCCTCGGCCTCGGCGTTGCCGCTGACGATGCGCATGCCCATGTTCTTGGCTTCGTAGATGCGCTTGCCATCGACCCACAGGCTCGCTGTGCAGACCGCGAACGCACCCTTGTCGTCGGTGCCGGTCTCGGTGATCTCGATGGTCGAGTGAATCAGCTTGTTCTTGGGCACGACCTGACCGCGGTACTTCCAGGTCATGGCCTTGCCGAGCATCAGCGGCTCGAAGCGTGGGTTTTCGATGCCGGCAGCCATGTCGGTCTCGATCATGTAGAACTGCAGCAGCTGGATCATTGCCTCGATGCCCAATGAGCCCGGCTGGACCGGGTCGGCATAGAAGTGGGCCTTGAAGAACCACTCGGCAGGGTCGACTGGCTTGCTGGCGCGCAGCTGACCGAGTCCGGCCTCGCCGCCGGTGCGGTCGAAGCGCTCGACCCGGTCGATCATGCGCAACATCGGCTGGGGCAGACGAAGGTCGCCGGCGTAGTACTTGTCGTGGTTGATGCACAGGTCGACGGGGTAGTTCGCTTCGCCTTCGAGCTGGGCGCGGTCGGCGTCGGTGGTGGGCAGGCCGGCCTGGTTGTCGAAGGCCTCGGGTGGGAAGAAGCCAAAGACCGTCTTGAGGTCATAGGCCAGCTCTTCGCTGCCATCGGGCCGCTGCAGGTAGCAGTTCACATCGAAGCTCTCGATGATCATGCCCGCGGACTGGCTGATGTTGGTGATCTTGACCTCGCTGCGGAAGGTGCCTCCCTCCGGCGGAATCTCGATGAGCATGTTTCCGGTGCCGTCGAGGTTGCGGAACATCAGGTCCTTGTCGACGCTGCATGCCGAGCCCACGTAGCTGGCGAGCCAGCCGCAAGGCTGCAGTGCGGCCTCGAGCAGCACGGCAAAGGGCATGGTCGAGGTGCCGTTTTCGACGAAGTACCACTCTTGTGCGGCGGGAACGTCGTACTCGAGCTCGATCTCGACGCCGGCTTTGACTCCGCCGTTGGGCTCGCTGGCCTTGGTGGCTCGGCTCATGAAGTGGTAGGGCGGACCGGGCAGGCGCGCGACCTTGCGGGTGCCGTCGAAGCGCTCATACATCTCGCCAAAGGCCATGCTGGGCTTGTTCCAGGCACAGGCGAGAAGTGACGCGTAGTCAAAGGGGAAGCCGTTGGGGTCTTTGGTGACCGGCTTGGGCTCGACATAGCCCTCGAGCAGGCGCGGCTTGCTTGTGATGGGCCAATCGGGAACGAGGCGAAGGCCCATGCGGCGGGCGTGGAAGCCCTTCTGGCCGTCGCAGGTGCACAGCAGGTCTGCGTACAACATCGGGATGGGGCCGTCGTGAACCTCTTCGACGAAGATCTCGTAGGTGAGTTCCTTGGCGTCGGGCAGCACCTGGCCGCGGCACAACAGGTGCACCTTCTCTTCGGGAATGGGCTCGAAGCGCCAGCCATCCTTGTCGATGGTGTAGCCGAGGGCCGCAATGTAGAAGGCCATCATCTGCAGGCAGCCTTCGAACATCAGGGTGCCTGGCATGCAGGGGTCGCCCTTGAAGTGGCCGTCAAAGAACCAGTCGTCCGGATGCACGTCGGTCTTGGCCTTGAGGTAGCCGCGTCCCCAGGGCCCACCCTTGGGGTCGAACTCGGTGATGCGCTCGAGGAACAGCATCTTGCCGCTCTGGATCGCGGGAGTGCGGTTGTGGGGCATCGCGTACTCGAAGCCCTCGCCGAAGCAGGCGTAGGCGTCGCCTTCCGAGAATGCCCGGATTTGCTCGGCAGTGAAGCTGCTGCGAGTGCAGGCGACGGCAGGCGGGTCGAGTCGCGGATTGGCGACGAGGTTCTCTTCCTCTTCGGGAGTCCACAGGATTCCAGCAGACTCAGCGAGTTCCGCTTCGTTGAAGAAGCCGGCTTGGCCCTCGCGAACCGACAGCTGCGGCCGGTCTTGGGTGTAGCAGTCGTAGTGGAAGAAGAACAGGCGTACGTCACCGTGCTTGGCGTGCCCATCGACGTGGATGTCGTAGTGCAGGGTGTCGCCGGGCTTGGGCAGGTTGCCGTGGTAGGTCAGCTCGCAGCCGAGAAGCCGGTACGCGCGCTCGCCCTGGTTGAAGAAGTCGATGCCCAGGTAGCTGATGAGGAATAGGTCGGCCTGGCCACTCTCGATGAGGATGCCCGCAGGCACGTAGCCGTCGTTGAGGTACCAGCGGTCGATGTGAATGTCGGACTCGGTCCAGATGGTTCCCTTGCCCATGGAGCCGGGCTCAGCGTCGATTCCGGTGACCCGGTCGCAGAGCAGCAATGGCGGTTCGGGCATGCGGACCTGCACCTCGTGCTTGTCCTGCTGAATGAACTGGGGGCCGAAGATCTCGCTGATGGTGCCGCTGGCGTGAGTCAGCACTTGGGCTTCGTCCCAGGTACGGCCCTTGGCGAGCAGACGGCCGGTCTTGGCATCGCGGCCGGAGCCCTCGGATTGAGGCTGGACACCCTTGACCGCAGTGGCCTTGGCTGGTGCCGGGGCTGGCTTCTTGGCCTGGACCGGCGCGGGCGCCTTGAATGGGGCTGGAGCCTTGATGGGGGCCTGTTTGGCAGCGGGTGCGGGTGTCCGGAATGCTGCCGCGGGTGCGGGCGTCGGGGCGGGGGGCCGCATGAAGGCCGCGGTCGCCACGGGCACAGGAACAGGCACTGGCGCCGCTGGCCGCTGGGTGGGGGCGGACTGCGCGGCTCCCATAAAGCCGAACAGGGCGTTCTGACGGACCTGCAGGAAGCGCTCGTGGGTCTCTTTTTGCTGGGCCAGGAAGTCCTGGTGCACGGCGGACAGCTGGCGCTGATAGGCGATGAAGCGCCCGAAGACGTCGTTGCCGGGCGGGTTGGGAGTGGCCATCTGCATTCCGGCTGGTGTGGGTGTTGGTGCCGGAGCCGCTGGCGGTGCCGGGGGCTGTGCGTGCTGGAATGTCGAGAAGGCGCCAGAGCGCGGATCGGTGATCGGCATGGCGGGCTCGGGGTGCCAAGGGGCGGCTGCGGCGGCTGCCGGAGGCTCGGCGGACACGGCGTCGGTGACCGGCGGAAGCCAGGGTGCGGGGGTCATCATCTGCACATCGGACTGCATAGTGCCTCCAGGCGCTTGCGGAATGACCGGCGCGGGGCGGTGAGCTTGAAAGGTGAGCTTCTTGCTCTTGGTCGGACCCAGAGCGGTGGGTGCCGTGGCACCAGGGGCTGTCTTGACCCACACCGTGGAGGATTGGCCTCCTAGGGCGTCGATCGTCACTTCGGCGGCCGGAGCCTTGCCGTACTGGCAGAACAGCGTTGCGGCGGCCACGTGCAGCAGCCCTGAGGCGGCGTGCGCATGACCGAACAGGCCCGTGAGCGACGCGGCGCCCTCGGCCAGACCCAGTCGAATGCCAGCTTGGACGGGTGTGTCGGAGATCAGCGCCATGACGGCTTCCCCAGACTGAACGTCGGCGACGCGCTTGAGCACGAGCACCACGGCGGCGTCGCCACCGACTCGTCGGTCAGCGGCCAGGACCTGGCGTGCGGCTTCTTCGTGCACGGCTTCAGCAGACAGGTCGACGGCACCGACGACCGCAGCATCGAGCTCGCCCGCGCGAAGTGCTCGCACGGCGATCTCGAGAGCGCGTACTCCCGATAGCTCCTCCGCGCTGACCGTAAAGCTTGGTCCGGCCAAGTCGAACTGGCTGTTCAGACGGTTTGCCGGGATGTTTGGCATGGTGCCCAGCACCCCCGGAGACTCGAGCAGCGGCACGATGCCCTCGCGCGCGGAGGCAATCCATTGCTCGTCTTGGCCCAGGGCACTGGCCCACTCTGCGACTCTCCAGCGCGCGCCGTAGCGAGCGACCTGTGGGTCACACTGCATGCCGATGAAGATGCCTGTGCGCTCGCGAGGCAACACCTTGCCGCGCAGGGCATCCCGGGCGGCTGCGAGCAACAGGGTCTGTTGACCGAGTGCCTGCTGCAGGTCCCGTGGCGGGAACTTCAGTCCGATGACGTCCAGCTTGACGTCCGCAGCACGGCGTTCGACGGGGCTTCCGCCCAGCAGGGAGCCCGCGAATTGATCGACATTGGCGCCGTCGCCAACCCGGGTGCCCAAGGCGACAATGGCGATGTCTCCGGCGAGGGCCTTTGTGGCACCGGAGGGCGTGGCACCTGGGATGTACTCCTCGACCAACAGATGGGCGTTGTTGCCGCCAAATCCAAACGCGCTGACCCCAGCACGGCGTGGGCCGTTGCTGTTCCATGCCTCGGCGGTAGCCGGGATGCGGAAGGGGCTTCCCTGAAGTGCCGGATTGAGCTTGTCGATGTTGCTGACCGGCGGAATGGTCTTGTTCTTGATGGCACCCAGCACCTTGATCAGCCCGGCCACGCCGGCTGCGGTGATCAGGTGGCCCATCGTGCCCTTGAGTGAGCCCATTGGCACGTTCGACAGGCCCTTGTAGACCGTTGCCATGGTGCCGATCTCAGTCCCGTCGCCCACGGGCGTTCCGGTGGCGTGGCACTCGATGTAGCTGACCTCGGATGGTGAGATGCCACTCATGTCGTATGCGGCCTGGACGGCGCGCCCTTGGCCCTCTTGTGCGGGGGCTAGCAGGCCGCGTCCGCGTCCGTCGTTGGCCAGGCCAATGCCGCGAATCACACCGAGGATGGTGTCCCCGTCGCGCTCGGCGTCGTCGAGCCGCTTCAACGCCACCATGCCCGCGCCTTCGCCGGGCAGCAGGCCATCGGCATCGGCGTGGAAGGGACGGCTCTGACCGGTCTTGGACAGTGCGTTGAGCGCGCAGAAGCCGACGTGGATGAACAGGTCGTCGGCACGGTTGACGGCTCCGGCGAGCATCAAGTCGGCGACACCGTCGTGGAGCTTGTCGCAGGCGAGCTTGATGGCGTAGAGCGCTGACGCGCAGGCGGCGTCGAGAGCGAATGCGCCCGCATCGAGCTGAAGGGCTGCAGCCAGCGTATGGGCTGGCAAGCCGGACATGAAGCGGTTGTGTGCGTCGGTCGTGGGTACGTCGAGGCGTTCGGGGTTCAGGCCGTTCTCGCGCAGCCAGACGCCTTCGGCGAAGCGGGACAGGCTGCCGCTGGGGAACGACAGGTTGCCGATGACAGCACCGGTGCGGCCCGTGCGTTTTGCCTGGCCGATGGCCTCGCGGCCCGTGTGCAGAATCCACTGAAACAGCGGGTCGAGCCTGCGGATGTGATCGGCGTCGACAGCAAAGCCCTCGGCGTTGAATGCGTCTTCAAAGCCGCGAACATAGCCACCGCGGTCCGACCAAGCGCGGTCGTCGCTGTGGCTGGGATCGCCAGTCAGAATGCGTTCGCGGGCGATTCCCCAGCGGCCGTCCGGTGCGTTGCTGACCAGATCGCGGCCTTCGGCGACGGCGGACCACAGCTGTTCGGGATTGAGGGCGCCGGGCAGAACACAAGCCTGCCCGACGATTGCGATGGGGCTGAAACGCATCAGCTTTCCTTTGTCGTGTGGCTAGGCGTCGGCCCGGTCAGTGGCTTTGCGGGTTCCGGGCAGTACGTGGGTGTCGACCCCACGCATCTCGGCCAGCATCTGTCCGTCGCCGCCCAAGAAGGCGATGTGGCAGGTGACCTTGTCCTTGCCCTTGGTCTCGCCGTGCAGCACACAGCGAACCGCTCCAGTCGGAAGTCCAGAGACGTAGCGGTGGAAGCTGCCCACGCCGGTGGGCAACGAGGCACCACCGGTCGCGTGCTTGGTCCACAACAGAGCCAGCTGCAGTCCGCCATCGACCAAGGCCGTGTCGGTCTGCCATTCGCCGGCCCACCCGAGCTCCTTGGCTCCGACCATCACAGCGGCGATGCCGCTGTCGCTGACGCCTTCGAGCTCGCGAATCACCTGGAAGTCGGGGCCATGGAAGAGCACGTCGCCGTACACCTTGTCGTCCCACTTCTTGAGGTTGCCGACCGAAGGCACGCTGCTGGCGGGCACAGTCTGTCCCGGCTCGCTCATCTCGACGGTGGCCGAGTAGTGCTTGCGACCGTTGGCACCCATCAAGTCGACGGCGAGCACCGCTCCGCTGCCGTTGGACAGCTGGCGTGCGGTGATGTGCAGGCGGTCTCCACCGTTGTCGAAGTGAGACAAGGTGATGCCGGACAGCACGCGGATGTCGCGGGCGGTTGTGAACACCAGATCCGGACGGCATGCCTTGGCGGCGCGGGCCATCCATTCCAGAGCCAGAGCGACGGGCACGACGGGCACGCCCTTGACCTGGTGGCTGGAGAGGTAGGGGTGGGTCGCGTGCTGGACGAGAATGTCGTACGCGACCTCAGGGGCGTTTCCCACTGCCGCTAGTGCCTTGGACACCGGCTTTCCGCCCAGGACCAACTCGACCTGATCGAGCTTGCCGCTGACGAGCTCGTCGACGAGCATCTTGGCACCGACATCGAGGGGGATGAGCGGAACGCCCATCGACTCGAAGTGGGCCTTGAGGGCCGGAGTGACCATGCCGCCTTCCCATGGACCCCAGCCCAGGGACTTCACAACGAAGCCTTCGCCGCGCTTGGAGCGCTCGAGTCCGGCGACCTTGTTCAGGACCTCGTTGGCCATGGCGTAGTCACACTGGCCTTGGTTGCCACAGCGACCGGCGACCGAGCTGAACAGCACCAGAGCCTTCAAGTCGTCGGACTTGGTGACCTCGAGCAGACTGCGCAGGCCGTCGACTTTGACGTCGAAGACGAAGTCGAACTGGTCGGTGGTCTTCTCGGCAATCAGCTTGTCGGCCAGGACGCCGGCGCCGTGGACGAGTGCGGTGATGCCGCCCCAGTCCTTGCGCACGCCTTTCAGGGCCTTGTTCAGCGCCTTGCGGTCACGCACGTCGGCGGACACGTAGCGGGCGTCGCCACCGGTGGCCTTGATGGCGTCGATGGTGGCGCGAACCTCGCGGTTGGCCATGATGCGCTTGACCTGCTTGCCCAGGTCAGCGGGCTTGAGCTTCTCGCCGCGGGACTTGGCGTCCTTGAGCAGAGCGCCCTTCATGGCGGCGTCGCTGTCGACTCCCTTGACCGCAGCAGGCTCGTCTTCGAGTGCGGTGCGGCCCAACAGGACCAGCTTGCACTTGGTGGCGTCGGCCAGCGCGATGAGGGTCGCGGCGGTGACTCCGCGGGCGCCGCCCGAGGCCACCACCACGTCGTCCTTGCCGAGGATTGCCGCAGCGTCGGCGGAGATGTCGGCGTAGCTCTCGAGCGTCAGGCGAGTGCCGTCAGCCTGCAGTCCAACCTCGATCTCGGTGCCGCCAGCCAGCAGCTCGTTGGCGATCGCGATGGCAACGGCCTTGTCCTTGCGGCCCTTGGTGGCGATGTCGATGGCGCGCACGGCGGCATCGTTCCACTCTTGAGCAGCGGTCTTTGCCAAGCCGGCGAATCCGCCAGCCCAGGCGCGATCCGAGCCCGACAGGCCGAAGTCGCCACCGGTGTCTTGCACCGTGACGTAGACCTTGGCCTTTCCGGCGATGGCCGACGCGTTGATGAAGGCCGCGCGATTCAGTGCGTACTGCGCGTCCACGCTCTTGGCCTTGCGGATGCCAGTCAAGTCGATGAGGCCGTCGGCGTCGGCTGGGACCTCGGTGACCACAACAGCGCTGGCGCCGTGAGCCGAGAGTTCCTTGACCAGTGCCTTGGCCACGCCGCTGCCGTCGTCGATGACGGCGAGCTTGGAGGCGGTCAAGATGCCCGGAAGTGCGAAGCCAGCGGCTTCAACGGCGACAGTGCGCAGGGCATATCGGCCGGCAGCGGGCTTCGTGGAGACTGCGGAGACGGCCGCAGGCACAGCGGCGGCGGATGCCGAACCCGCACCCATGTAGTCGACAATCTCGCCGAGGGTCTGCAGCTTGGCCATCTCGCCAGCGTCGACTTCGGGGAGGGAGGGCTCGCGCTCGCGCATGGTCGAGAGAATCTCGACGCGCTTGATGGAGTCGACGCCGAG
>Ga0114932_10004681_pt1 | contig 12613 bp, 7 predicted proteins | sample 2SBtaG_2_FD_87286 | JGI IMG/M metagenome (GOLD analysis project Ga0114932, IMG submission 87286) | Deep subsurface microbial communities from Kolumbo volcano to uncover new lineages of life (NeLLi) - 2SBTROV12_ACTIVE470 metaG | ecosystem: Environmental > Aquatic > Marine > Volcanic ...
TCCCCTCCTTGATGCCATACCAGACGTCGCCGCTTTTCCAGCTGCCGTCCATGGCCGCCTTGACGCGGGAGATGTAGTATGGCGCCCAGTTATCAATGATCGCCGTCAATTGGGCTTTCGAGCCGAACTTGCTCATGTCGGAGGCCTGGCCGAAGGCGTAGATGCCTTTCTTTTCGGCGATCTGCATGGCGGCCGGGGAATCCGTGTGCTGCATCAACACATCGGCGCCCTGGTCAATGAGCGCGTTGGCGGCGTCGGCTTCCTTGCCCGGATCGAACCAGGTGGAGACCCAGACGACCTTGAACTTAACCTTCGGGTTGACGCTTTTGGCGGCCAGATAGGCGGCGTTGATGCCGCGCACCACTTCGGGGATCGGGAACGAAGCGATGTAGCCGACCGTGTTGGTCTTCGTCATCTTGCCGGCGATCAGGCCGATCACGTGGCGGCCTTCATAAAATCGCGCCGAATAAGTGGCGACGTTCTTTGAACGCTTGAAGCCCGTGGCGTGTTCGAACTTCACCTTCGGGAAGCGCTTCGCCACCTTCAAGGTCGGGTTCATGAACCCAAAGGACGTGGTGAAAATGACGCTGTGGCCGCCCCGCGCCAATTGCTGGATGACTCGCGCCGCGTCGGGGCCTTCGGAGACGTTTTCCACGTAAGTCGTCCCAACCTTGTCGCCGAACGCCTTTTCGACGGCCAGCCGGCCCTGGTTATGTTCATAGCTCCAGCCGTGGTCACCGATGGGGCCCACATAAACGAAGCCGACTTTCGTCTTGTCCGCGGCGCCGGCGGCACCGACGGAAAACGCCAAGGCAAGCGCGGCGGCGCCGGTTGCCAGTTTTCGCATGGATACTTTCATTTCAACTTCTCCCTTGTCAGTTTTGTCATTTGATTTCGTTAGCTCTGTTTAATTTCGGATCATGAAGAGGCAAAGAACGGCTTGCCGAGACAGGCCGGTGCATTGAGGTTGGCCCGCGTCTTATCCCTGGAAATCACCACCAGGACCAGGATGGTTACCAGATAGGGCAACATGGACAGATATTGCGCATCAATATCGACGCCCAATCCCTGGACGTGCAGTTGAATAACCGTGACCCCGCCGAACAGATAGGCCCCGACCAGGGCCCTTCCCGGCCGCCAGGCGGCAAAGACGACGATGGCCAAGGCGATCCAACCGCGGCCGGCGGACATGCCTTCGACCCAGAGCGGCGTCTGCACCATGGAGAGGTACGCGCCCCCCAAGCCCGCACAGGCGCCGCCGAAGGCCAGTGCGGCCATGCGCACACCGACCACGCTGTAGCCGATGGCATGGGCCGCATCGTGGTTTTCGCCGACGGAGCGCAAGATCAGGCCGGGCCGGGTCTTGGCCAGGAACCAGCTGACCGCCGCCACCAGGATCACCGACAGATAGACCAGCGGATCATGCGCGAACAGCAATGGGCCGATGAGGGGAATGTCGGACAGCACAAAGATATGGATTTTTGCCAGGGACCCGATCGATTCGCCCGAATAGCCCTGCCCCCAAAGTGCGGCCAGGCCGAGACCGAAAATGGTCAGGGCCAGGCCGGTGGCGACCTGATTTGAGAGCAACATCTGGGTCAATATGCCGAACAGACACGCGGCCATGGCGCCGGCCACGGCGGCGGCGGCAATGCCCACCACATAGGAACCCGTTTCCAAGGTCACCGAGAACCCGGCGATGGCGCCCAGGATCATCATGCCCTCAACACCCAGATTGAGAACGCCCGATTTCTCCACCACCAATTCACCGATGGCGGCGAAGACCAGCGGCGTTGCGGCGACGATAACGCCTTGCAAAATGAGAATGAGAAGGTCCATGGCGCTACTCCCCTGCCGCCACCGGGGCGCGCCGCGCCAACCGGATACGGAACCGGGCCAGCACGTCGATCCCCAACAGGGAAAACAGGAACATGCCCTGGAAAACGCCGGTGACGGCGCTCGGCAGGTTCATCTTGATCTGCGCCGATTCGCCGCCGATGTAGGTCAGCGCCATGACAAAGCCGGCCAGCAGAATACCGACCGGCGTCAACCGGCCAAGAAACGCCACGATGATCGCCGTGAAACCGTAACCGACGGGCAACGCCGGCACCAATTGGCCGACCGGGCCCGCGGCTTCGAAGGTGCCCGCCAATCCGGCCAGACCACCCGACATCATCAGGCACATCCAGACCACACGGCTTTCAACGAAGCCGCCGAAGGATGCGGCTTTCGGTGACTGGCCCATGACCTTGATCTGATAGCCGATCACATGGCGCGCCAATAGCACCCAGGCGACAACCACGGCCAACAGCGCCACCAGGAAGCCGACGTGGGCGCGGGTTTCCTCGATCAGGATGGGCATGGTCGCCGACTCATTGAACAGACGGCTTTCCGGGAAGTTGAGGCCTTCCGGGTCCTTCAAGGGGCCGTGCACGAGGACGCTCAAAAGCAGCACGGCCACGTAGGTGAGCATCAGCGTGACGAGGATTTCGTTGGCGTTGAACCTGGTCCTGAGGAAGGCCGGAATGGCGGCCCAGGCCATGCCGCCGGCAACTCCCGCCAGACACATGACGGGCAGCACCCAGAAACCCTCGACCGGCCACAGTGCCGGGATGGCGCCGCCGGCCAGGGCACCGATGGTAAACTGCCCTTCCGCGCCGATGTTCCAGACCCCGGCCCGGAAGCCGAAGGACAAACCGATGGCGATGAGGATCAGCGGCGTCGCCTTGACGATCATTTCAGAGATTGTGAACAGGTCGGTCATGGGTTCGACGAAAATGATGAAGATGGCGGCAAACGGGTTCTTGCCAAGGACCACGAACATCACCATGCCCAGCGCGATGGTCAGCGCCACGGCCATCACCGGTGTCAGGTAGAGCAGATGTTGCGAAATTTCCTTGCGCGGCTCGAGGCGGATCATGTGCTTGCCTCCCGGCCGGCACTGTTATGAACACCGCCCATGAGAAGACCGATCTGTTCAATGGACTGGCTGCCCGTGGGCTTCGGATCGGACAGGCGTCCTTCGGCGATCACCGAGAAATTTGTCGAAATGGCCATCAGTTCGTCCAAGTCCTGGGAAATCACCAGGATCGCCGCGCCGCCGCGGGCCATTTCCTGCAGGGCCCGGTGGATATCGGCCGCCGCCGCCGCATCAACACCCCAGGTCGGCTGCAAGATCACCAGCACGGTCGGCGCCTGGAGAATTTCACGGCCGACAATGAATTTTTGCAAGTTGCCGCCCGACAGGCTGTTCGCGGCGTGCTCGATGCCCGCCGTCTTGACGTTGAATTTCGCCACCACCTCGTCGGCGAAGGCCTGGGCGATGCCCAAATCCAAGAAGCCGTTATTCTCCATTCCCTTGCGGGTGCGCGCCGACAGGATGGTGTTCTCCCAAAGCGACATGTCGGGCACGGCGCCGTGGCCCAGGCGTTCCTCCGGCACCGAGCACATGCCGCGCTGGCGCCGTTCCGTCGGGCCCAGGGCGCCGACGGGCTCATTGTCGATACGGACCGATTCCGGTGCCGTCACATATTCACCGATCAACGCCTCCATGAGTTCGACCTGGCCATTGCCGGCAACGCCACCGATACCCAGGATCTCGCCGGCCCGGACACTGAAGGAAACATCGCGGATATCGACGCCGAAGGGATCATGGCTAACGGCCGTCAAATTGGTGACAACCAGCCGTTCCTCGCCCAAATCCGGCTCTTGGCGTTCGGCGAAGGTCAGCGAGGTGCCAATCATCATTTCCGCCAGGCTTTTCGCGGTTTCTTCGCGGGGATCGCAGGTCGCGACCACCTTGCCGCCGCGCAGCACGGTGGCGGCTTCACAGAGCTCACGGATTTCCTCCAGCTTGTGCGAGATGTAGAGGATTGAACAGCCTTCTGACGACAGCTTCTTCAAGGTCAGAAACAGGACGTCCACTTCCTGCGGCGTCAGCACGGACGTCGGCTCATCCATGATCAACAGACGCGGCTTTTGCAGCAGACAGCGGACGATTTCGACCCGCTGGCGTTCGCCGACGGAAAGCGAGCCGATGTAGCGGGTCGGGTCCAGGGTCAGGCCATAGGCGTCCGAAACCTCAACAATCTGCTTGTCCAGATCGTTGCCGACGGCCTCCTTGTTCATGCCCAACGCGACGTTGTCGGCGACGGTCAAGGCGTCGAACAGGGAGAAGTGCTGGAACACCATGCCGACACCCTGGGCGCGGGCTTCCGAAGGCTTCCCGGGCGCGTAGGGCGCACCGTCGAAATGCATCACGCCTTCGTCGGGACGCTGCACGCCGTAGATCATCTTCACCAATGTCGACTTGCCGGCGCCGTTCTCGCCCAGAAGCGCGTGCACTTCGCCGGGCATGATGGCAAAGCCCACGTCGTCGTTGGCGATCACGCCTGGGAACCGCTTGGTAATCCCCGAAAGTTGCAGCAGCGGTGTGTCGGTCATGAGCCCCCTCTGGCCTCGTTCTTTTGCGGCAACCTGCTCGCGGCGGCGCCTTGCTGTAAACGTAGCAGAAAATCGGCGGCCAGGGACACGGCAATTACCGCCGGCTCCTTGCCGTCCAATCCGGCCAGACCGATGGGTGCGTGAAGATCGGCGATGGCGGCTTCGGTGATGCCCGCTTCGCGCAGCCGGCGGGTGAACCGGGCGCGTTTTGTCTTCGACGCAATGACGCCCGCATAGCCGTAATCGCCGCGCCCCAGCACGGCTTGGCAAATGTCGAAATCGATGGCGTGGGAATAGGTCATGATCACGTGCCAAGCCCCTTTTGGCGCATGCCGTGCGGCGTCGGCCGGATCGGCGGAAACCAACCGCTGCACACCGTCGGGCACCGTATCGGGATAGCGATCGGTGTCGGTGTCGACCCAATAAATCTCAAACGGCAGGTCCGTCAGCACCTTGACCACGGCGCGCCCAACATGGCCGGCGCCGTAAAGGAACAAGGGCTGGCGGATCGCATCCATGGGTTCAACATACCACCCGTCAACAACCGCCGCCTCGCGGGGCCGGGCACCCGACAGAATTTCGCGCACATGGGCCCGGACCGGCAATGGCCAGGTATCTTGATCGTCTTTGCGGTGCCGGGCGAACTGCCACGGGCCGCCGCTCAGCGGCCGCAGAAGCACCAGATCTTCACCTTCGGGACGTTCGATGACATCCGCATCGGTGATCCGTTCGAACAGCACGTGCACGTATCCGCCACAACATTGACCCAAGGCCGGCCCCAGCGGGAAATCCCGGACCGTCCGGTGCCAGGCCGTTTCACCGTCACCCTCTTCCGCCAGCAGGGCGCGGGCTTCCCGCAAGGCCTGCAATTCCAAAGCGCCGCCGCCGATGGTGCCGGTGAAGGCCTGGCGGCCGACGGTCATGGCGCTGCCGACGTCCCGCGGCGCCGAGCCGTCGGCGCGGATAATCGTGACGCGGACGGCACAGCCTTCCGCGGCGATAAGATCGGAAAGGTGCCGGAGCCAGCCCCGCGTCATGCCGCCGCCTCCGGTTTTTCTGTCACCCGCTGGACGGCGGCAAACACCCGCTCCGGCGTCGCCGGCGCGTCGAGATGCGGATAGTGCTGATAGTCGCCGGCCGCGGCGACGGCATCGGAAAGCGCCATCAGCGCAGAAATGCCCAGCATCAATGGCGGCTCACCAACGGCCTTCGATCGGTGGATGGTCTGTTCGACGTTTTCGCCCGGCGACCAGATATTGATCCGCATGTCGGGCGCCCGGTCACCCAATGTGGGAATCTTGTAGGTCGACGGCGCATGGGTGCGCAAATGCCCCGCATCATCCCACCACAATTCTTCCGTGGTCAGCCACCCCGCGCCCTGGACAAAGCCGCCCTCGATCTGGCCGATATCAATGGCCGGGTTCAGGGATTTGCCGACATCGTGCAGAATATCAACCCGCAGCATGCGGTTCTCCCCGGTCAGGGTGTCGATGGCGACCTCCGTCACCGCGGCGCCGTAGGCGAAATAGAAGAACGGCCGGCCCTTGGCCTGTTCCTTGTCCCAGTTGATTTTCGGCGTCGCGTAAAAGCCCGTCGCCGACAACGGCACCCGGGCCTGATAGGCCTGGCCGACCAAGTCGTCGAAGGACACCTCGGCGCCGCCGATCCGCACCCGGCCCGGCAGAAACTCCACCTGGTCGGGGGTCGTCTGCCAGCGCTCGGCGGCAAACTCCTGGAGGCGCTTCTTGATCTTCCGGCAGGCGTCCTGGGTCGCCATGCCATTCAGATCGGTGCCCGATGAGGCCGCCGTCGCCGACGTGTTCGGCACCTTGCCGGTATGCGTCGCGGTGATCTTGATCCGGTCCATATCCACCTGGAATGTTGAGGCGGCGACCTGGGCAACCTTGGTGAACAGGCCCTGGCCCATTTCCGTGCCGCCGTGATTGAGGTGGATGGAACCGTCGTTATAGACGTGCACCAAGGCGCCGGCCTGATTGAGAAAGGTCAGGGTGAAGGAAATGCCGAACTTCACCGGCGTCAGGGCAATGCCGCGCTTCAGGGTCTCGCTGGTCTTATTCCAATCGCGGATTTCGGCGCGCCGCTTGTCATACTCGGCGCTGTCGCGCAATTCCGCGACGACATCTTCAATGACGCAATCTTCGACGGTCATGTCATAGGGGGTGACGGAGCGTTCGCCGACGGCGCCTTTCGGATCATAGAAATTGAGCCGCCGTATCTCGACGGGGTCCTTGCCCAGGACGTGCGCGATCTCATCGACGACGCGCTCCATGGCGACCATGCCCTGGGGGCCGCCGAAGCCGCGGAAGGCCGTGTTCGACACCGTGTGGGTCTTGCACCGGTACGACGTGATGCGCACGTTCGGCAGATAATAGCTGTTGTCGGCGTGGAACATGGCCCGGTCGCAGATCGGCACGGACAGGTCGTAGGACATGCCGCAGCGCCCGGCCTGATCGAACTCGATGCCTTCGATACGTCCGTCTTCGTCAAAACCGACCCGGTAATCGATGCGGAAGTCATGGCGTTTGCCGGTGATGATCATGTCCTGGTCGCGGTCATAGCGGACCTTCGCCGCGCGGCCGGTCTTGCTTGCAATCAGCGCCGCGGCGGCCGCCGGCAGGTTGCCGTTGCTCTCCTTGCCGCCGAAAGCCCCGCCCATGCGCCGGCACTCAACCGTCACCGCGTTGTTCGAAAGGCCCAGAACCTTGGCCACCGTGTGCTGAATTTCGCTGGGGTGCTGGGTGGAGGCGTGAACGGTGACGTCGCCGTCCTCGCCCGGCACCGCCAAGGCGGCCTGGCCCTCCAGATAGAAATGCTCCTGGCCGCCCATGTAGACGCGGCCCGACAAGGAATGCGCAGCGCCATTGATGGCGTTATCCGCATCGCCCCGGGCCATGACGTAGGGCGCTTCCAACAGGAATTCCTGATCCATGGCTTCATCGATCGAGATGACGGCGGGCAATTCTTCATAGTCGATCACCGCCAGGGCGGCGGCATCGCGGGCCGCCTCAAGGGTGTCCGCGGCCACGGCGAAAAGCGATTGGCCGGCGTATTCGACCAGGTCTTCGACGAACAGGGGATCGTCACCCATGGCCGGGCTGATGTCGTTGGTGCCGGGAATATCGCCGGCGGCAATGACGCAGGCGACGCCGGGGGCCGACCGCACCGCCGACAAGTCCATCTTCAGAATTTTCGCATGCGCCTTCTCACTCATGGCCACGTGCACCGCCAGTGTGCCTTCCGGCGCGGCGATATCGTCGACGAACACCGCTTCGCCGGCGACATGTTTGTGGCCGCTGTCGTGGCGGCTCAACGCGGTGACGCCGCCCTTGATCTGGTCCGCCCTGTGGCGGTCGCTCTCGACAACCTCCGGGACGATGGATCTATTCTTTCGCAAACCGGCGACCGTGCTGCCCAGGCCGACCAACCGTGTTTCCGACAGCGCCGACCGGCTTTCCTCGAAATACCGCTGCAACAGGTTTCGGGCCGCTCCCAACCGGTAGCCGGCGCTGGCCCGCATATCGGTGATCGGGGCGAAATCATCATCGAAAGCGGCGATCGCGCTGGAAACCGTTTCCTGGGTCCAGGGATTGCCCTCCAGCGCCGCCTCGACGGCCGGCGCGCGTTTCGGCGTCGCCGCCATCCCGCCGTAGGCGATGCGGGCAGACGTGACTACCCCATCCGCCACCTGCACGGCGAAACAGCCGCAAACAGCGGAGATATCCTGATCGAAGCGTTTCGTGATCTTGTAGCATTTGAGATCGGCGCCGGGCCCGGGCAGGGGGATCTCAATGGCCTCCAGAAACTCGCCGCGGGCGCGGTCTTGCTTGCCATAGGCGATGAAGAAATCTTCGATCGGCAGGCGGCGGCGTTCACTGCCTTTGCGCAGGATCAGCGTCGCGTCCAGGACGATCAGCGCCGGCGGCGTATCGCCGATGGGTGAGCCGTTGGCGACGTTGCCGCCGATGGTGCCGGCGTTGCGGACCTGCACGGCGCCGATGCGGCGCGTCATTTCGCCGAAGTCGGGAAACAACTGGGCGATCGTCTCAAGGGCCTGGGAATAGGTGACGCCGGCGCCGATGGTCAGCGTATCGGCGGTTTGTTCAATCATTTGCAGTTCGCCGACCCGGCCGAGATGAATAACCGTATCGAGCTTGCGGTGCATCTTGGTCACCCATAGCCCAACATCCGTGGCACCGGCGACAATCGTTGCATCGGGATCAGCCGCGTAGGCATCGGCCAGATCATCGACGTTGCCCGGCGACACAAACCGTTGACCATCGTGGGTAAAATCGACGGTCCCGCCGTTGACCTGATCGCGCACCCATTGCCGGTCCGCGTCGAGACGCGGCGCTTGCCAATCGGGCACCGCGTAATCGCCGGCGTACGCCGCCGCCGCCGCGATGGGGCCGTATCCGGTGCACCGGCATAGGTTGCCGGCCAAAATATCCGGCGCCGCCTCGGCGTCCATGGGCTGGTCTGAAATGTAGGCGGCGTACATGGACATGACGAAGCCGGGCGTGCAGAAACCGCATTGCGAACCGTGCTCGTCGACCATGGCCTGCTGCACCGGGTGCAGCCGCCCGTCCGGCGCCTTCAGGGCCTCGACGGTAAGCACGGACTTGCCTTCCAGCATGCCGACAAACTGGATGCAGGCGTTGACCGCGCTGTAGCAGACGTCACCGTCGACCCATTCGCCGACGGCGACCGTGCAGGCGCCGCAATCGCCTTCCGCGCAACCCTCTTTCGTGCCTTTCAGGCCGCGGCCCTCACGGAGATATTCCAGCAATGTCAGGGTTGGCGAAACGCCACGGACCTGACGCTCCTCACCGTTCAGACGAAATGTCACGAAATCACGCATCGGCGTCCCTGTTGTCCCTGGCGTCCCTGTTGTCCCTGGCGTCCATTGGCCGCGCGGCGGCGCGATGCCTCCGACAAAAGCACAACACGTGACGCTGGCCGTGTAAACGGCAGAGCGTGTCAATTCCTGGTACGCGTGGCATCGATTGCCGCATGGCCGACTGTCCTCCCCACGGCAATTATTGGTATTGCGCTGTGGCCCAATGTGCGTAATCAAGGAAGCGGTTGGTTGTTCCGCCTTATTACCCATCATAACCGAACAAATTCTTGGGACCATTCGTAAATTTTTGATAATGACTAAAAATTAGCAAGGAAATCCATCGCCGGCGAAGGGGAAGAAAATAAGATGTCAGAGAAGACCTATGTTACGGCGCAAAGCCTTCTGGATGATTCGTTTCGCCTTGGCCTTCAAGTCATGGCCGATGGTTTTCACCCCGACTACATCGTCGGCATATGGCGGGGCGGCACGCCGGTCGGGATTGCCGTGCAGGAATTGTTGAAATATCACGGCCATCCGTCCGACCACATTGCCATCCGCACCTCGTCCTACACGGGCATCGAACAACAAAGCGACGAGATCCGCGTCCACGGCCTGCACTACATTATCGAGAACGTGAATGCGGAAAATTCTTTGCTCATTGTCGACGACGTGTTTGATTCCGGGCGCTCCATCAAGGCGGTCATCGAACACATCAACAATTTTTCACGGCGCAATGCACCCGAGATCATGCGCATCGCCACGGTCTACTACAAACCCGGCAAACGAAAAGTTGATTTGGTTCCGGACTACTTCATTCATGAAACGGAAGACTGGCTGGTCTTTCCGCATGAATTGGAAGGCCTGACCGAAGAAGAAGTGGCGGCCAGCAAACCCCTGGCGCTGGGCAAAGGGTAATTGAAGGATCGGTTGCGGGGCGTTAGAACCTCCCTGACAGCGGCCCATGTAACTCCCCCGGCGGAGAGGTGGCAGAGTGGTCGAATGCGGCGGTCTTGAAAACTGCCCATAACCGTCCCCATCTTTCACCAATAGTACCGTATCGCACTTCGTGGTTGGGTTCTCGTTGCCCGCATATCACGCTCGGTCCCGACTGATTTTCTCTTATCACGAATTGTTAGGTGGTCTGATAGGTGGTCCGCCTCCCGGCGCCGGCGGCATCACACCAGTCCGAACCCATACTGCAATCGCAGTAATAACGTCATGCTCCACAACAGGTGGCGGTGACCAGTTGTAAGGAAGTCCACGAACGAGTATTCGCATCTTATCGACCCATGCCTGTATTTTGGTTCTGATCTCCGGTTTGTCGCGGCAGTCAAACGTCCATCTCTCGTACAAGCACAACAGATGTGTGGCATCCTCCCAAGATAGCCGGAAGGCAAGGTGATGGAGGTCTTCGGGAACGCCGGGAGGGATATTCATGACGGCCACTAACCAGCCAAATTTCAGATGGCGATAGTTTACCGTTGATGCCTGTATGCGTCGCTGTGGAAAACCGCCCACAGAAGGCCGCTACAAGCCCCTGTAAGGCGCGCTGGTGAGCCTCAGCGAACGGCTATAGGGTTTTATTGAGTCAGTTTTTGAAAAAGTTGCGTCTAGGATTCAGAATGGCTGATTTCTGCGGTTATTAGAAAAGTTAGCTATCGCATGGCGCAATGTCCGCTTAGAGGGGGGATTCTGTTGCAAAACCCTATTGCTGATTTTGTGGCCTTATGATTCTGTTGATTGAAGGCAATCACGGAGGTCGTTGCGATGATGGGTCGGTCGAATGGTGATCAAGATCGTCTGTTCTACGATGTGCATCTCGATGACCTCGTGCCGTCGGACCATCTGGTGCGGGGGATTGATGCGGCCCTGGATCTGAGCTGGTTGCACGGTGAGCTGGCGGCTTTTTACAGTCATACGGGACGGCCTTCGATTGATCCTGAACTGATGGTCCGGATGCTGATCGTCGGCTACGTCTTCGCCATCCGCTCGGAGCGTCAGCTTTGTGCCGAGGTCCAGGTCAACCTGGCGTATCGCTGGTTTTGCGGGTTGGGTTTTGAAGATCCGGTACCTGATCATTCAGCGTTCTCGCGCGTCCGGCACGACCGCTTCCGCGACGCCGACGTGCTGCGCCGGGTGTTTGAGGTGGTGGTCGGGAGTTGCATCTCGGAAGGTCTGGTCGGCGGTAAGTCTTTGTCGGTCGATGCCAGCTTCATCAAGGCCGATGTCGACCAGATCAAGCGTGTCCCCGGCGATGCGCCGATTGACTGGCCTGATGACGAGGAGGCGTCGCGGGCGGTTATGGAGTATTTGAACGCCCTCGATCAGGAAGCTCCTGATGAGAACAAGGGGAGCAAACGGGCGAAGCCGCCGAAGGCCATTTCCTTGACCGATCCCGGGGCCACCTGGGCGACAAAAAAGCAGAAGGTCCGGCCTGTCTTCGTCTATGACGCCAATTACCTGATCGACAACAAGTTGGGCATTATCGTTGATGCCGAGGGTACGCATGCCAACCGGGTGGAAGAGAACCGGGTCTGCGTCTCCATGGTCGAACGCGTGATCCGGCGCTTCGGTCTCAAGCCCAAGCGCCTCGCCGCCGATACGGCCTACGGATCAAGCAAGACCCTAAAGGCTCTTTTGGAATGCAACATCGATCCGCACATTCCGGTCTGGGATAAGAGTAAGCGCACCGATGGAACGTTCTCAAAAGGTGACTTCACCTATGACACGGAGCGTGATGTTTATACCTGCCCGCGTGGCAATATTCTGAAGACGACGGGCAACGTTCATGATGACACCCTTCGTTATCTGGCCAAAACCAAAGACTGCCGCTCGTGTCCGCTGAAGGAACAGTGTTGTCCCAACACCCCGTTCCGTAAAGTTCCACGCGACATCAATGAAGACGCCCGTGATTATGTGCGGGCGTTGGCCAAAACGAAGGCCTTCAAGATAATGCGCGACGAACGCAAAAAGGTCGAAATGGCCTTCGCGCACATGAAAAACATATTCAAACTGGATCGGCTCCGGTTACGCGGACTGAGCGGCGCCCGCGACGAGGTTCTGCTCACCGCCATGGCACAGAACCTTCGAAAGCTCGCCAGATACGTCACCAGACCACCTCCCACACCAAGGATCGCCTGAAATTTATGCCAAATATGGAAACAACAAACCGATAAAGAAAACCCCGCAACGGCATCCGCCGAAGCGGGTTACAAAATGTCCGCTATTACTATAAGCGGACATCGTAAATCCTCAGAAAATCGAGTTTTGCAACAGAATCTGCGCCGAAAGCGGACTTTTCAGCAGCTTTCA
>Ga0114932_10004684_pt1 | contig 12602 bp, 11 predicted proteins | sample 2SBtaG_2_FD_87286 | JGI IMG/M metagenome (GOLD analysis project Ga0114932, IMG submission 87286) | Deep subsurface microbial communities from Kolumbo volcano to uncover new lineages of life (NeLLi) - 2SBTROV12_ACTIVE470 metaG | ecosystem: Environmental > Aquatic > Marine > Volcanic ...
CCGATAGCAGGTTCTTTAAAAAGAATACTACTGGCTTTAGCAATAGTGCCAACATTGTCACGCCAGCTATTAATAAAATCTCCAATATGGGTGTTGCGCTGTTCAGCGGTGAGTAAGTTGACATTAATCGTCGCTAAATGAGGCCCTGTTTCAAAAGCATCGGCATTTTTACTATAACTAACCGCAACCGATTCAACTAATGGTTGGCGTTCATTTTTTTGATATTTATCAGTAGTTAAAGTTAAATTATTGAGCAGTTTATCGACCACTTTTTCAGTTTGTGCTAACGGCGTTCCTGCCGGCATTAAAATACGCGCCTGAATTAAATTACCTTCAATATTAGGAAAAGCGCTGAACTTTAAAATACCACTAGCGAGCATCGAAACAGAGATAAAGAAGAGCGCCATCAAGGAGCCCATAAATAAATAACGATGGGCAATTAATGCCGCGACTAATTTGTTAATACGTTGGCGGTAATGCTCAAACTGTTGTTCAAATTTAACGCGAAACGGTTTTACCTTGCTACTGTTGGCATGATTTAACGAATGATGTAAATGATTAGGGAGAATTAAAAAAGCTTCTAATAAAGATACGCTGATCACGCTGATCAGTACGATAGGTATTACCCGCAAAATTTGGCCGATGTCGCCTTCAATAAAAATTAATCCAGTGAAAATACACAGTGTGGTTGCAAATGATGATAGTACCCCGCGGGCAACAATATTAGTGCCATCTATAGCTGCGCGTAATGGTGATTTGCCTTTTTTTATTTCAGAGCCAATGCTTTCGGCAATAACAATGGCGTCATCCATTAATATCCCTAAAGATAACAAGAGTGCCACCATAGAGATCATATTAATGGTAATACCAAAATGAGCGAGTATATAAAAGCTTGCTAAAAAGGACACGGGTAAGCCCATAACTACCCAAAAAGCGTAACGTATGGTAAAAAATAACCACATTACCGCAAACACTAAAATTAAGCCTTGCCAAGCATTGGTAAGTAATAAATTAATACGATCTTTGACGATACTAGTAGTGTCTTCGGTCAGATCAAAATGAATACTCGTGGGCAGTATTTTTTGTTGCTCGGCAATAAAGTCTTGCACCGCACTAAGCACTTTTAAACTGTCATCAATGGTGTTTTTACTGACTTTTAACAGTGCTGTTGAACGACCATTAAAAGTGACTTTATCTTCGTTTAGTTCAAAGGTGTCGGTAATCGTCGCAATGTCACCTAAGGTAACTTCATTACCTTGTTGACCCTGAATAACAATAAGTTTAGCTAATTCGCTTGGCGTTTTACGTTCGTCGCTAAAGCGAATTTGTTGTTCCACTAAGTCAGTTTCTATACTACCTACTGGTAAGTCGATGTCTTGCTCACTCAATACACTAGCGAGTTGCTGCAAGCTTAAACCATACTGTCTTAATTTATTGCTCGATACTTGGATTTGAAATTGGCGATCTGAAAAACCTTCGATAGTCACTAAAGGGATCATTTCGCGTTGCAGCATTTTTTGTTTAAGCTGTTCGGCGAGTTTTTTTAATTCAGGGCGAGGTAAGTCTGCTGTTAGAGCTATTTTTACTACCGATTGTGTACGACCTCTTTCGGTGACTATAGGCGTTTCACTGTTTTTAGGAAAATCATCAATACCATCAACGGCACTTTTTATATCGTCTAAAAACTTCGAAAAATTTCCCTGTTGTTGCATTTTAATGGTCATTAATGCAAGGTTTTGTCTGGCTTCACAGCGTTTTTCATCGATAAAACCAATACCATCTATGGCATCTTCTAAGGGTAAGCAAAGTGCTGTTTCACTATCGTTGGGTGTCGCACCGGGATAAGGCACTTTAACCTCGACCTCAAAAGACTCTATTTTAGGCATGGTTTCTCGTTTGAGCTGAGGTAACGTTAACAAGCCTGCTAAAATAGCCATTATCATTAATAAATTCGCGGCTGTTGGATGGGCGGTAAAAAATCGGATCATGGTTATTCTCCTGTTACCCAACGTTGCATTTGCTTAGTGATGTGTTGATCTATTTGTGGTGCTAACAGCATGTTATTTACGGCTGGAAAAAGATCAGACACCACCACTTGTTTGCCGTTGAGAGCAGGATCATTTAACAAAACTAACTCGCCTTGTAATTGTGGATTTTTTATTTGATAGCGCGCTAATTTATTATTGTTATCAACTAAATATAAATAATTTTCATGTAAAGCGGCACGTGGCGCGGCGATAAAATTATCGGCACTGGCGTTAAGTTGCACTTGCATATACATGCCTTCCATTAATGGTGGTTTGCTACCGGGTTTTACGTGTTTGTAAGAATCGCTAACACTAACCACTACGCCGATAGTGCGACTTTTAGCATCCATTTGATCGGAAATCCGTTCAACTTTGGCTTGCCATTTTGCATGATGATTGGTGGTGCTTAATACCGTCGCGGTTAAGCCTAATTGTTGAAATACTTGGTTAAACTGTTGGGTTTTTATCGCTTGTTCTAATAACTTTTGCTGTTTATCAAAACTTTTAGCAATAATATAAAACTTATCAATAGAAAATTGCGCGTTAATAATCACTTTTTCTATGCCCTGAAACGAAAATAACGGACTGGCAGCGGTAATGTACTGGTCTTGTTCAACCGACACTTCACCAATACGACCGCTAAAAGGCAGCGTTATAGTGGTTCTAGCTAAATTACGTTGTTGCTGGGCAACTTTAGCTTTACTGCTCGCTATTTTGGCATTAAGTACTTCTTTTTGAGCGGCGAAAGTAGAGAGTTTATTAGTGAGTTTTTGTGTTTCTTGCTGATAAGACAATACTTGATTGTGCGCTTGATCTAGGGTTGATTTAGCAATAGTTCCCTTTTTTTGTAATTTACTTTTGCGTTGGTAATCACGCTTGGCAATTTTTAGCTTCTTATTGGCTAAGCTAAGATCTTGCTTAGTATTGATAATATTGACTTCAAATTCAGACAAGTTGGCTTTATTTACTAATAAATCTGCCTGCGCTTGTTTTAATGCTAATTGATAATCGACATCATCAATTTTTATCACTATGCTGCCTTTCGGGAGTAGGGCGCCTTTTTTGAGTTCAGGGTTTAAATAGTTAATACGGCCTGACACTTCTGCTTTTAAATTGAGTTTTTTATCTGGTTCGACACTGCCAAAACCGGTAATGCTTGGTTTTATCAACTGAGTTTGTAGTTTTATGGTATCTACCGCTTGCGCTTTTTGTTGCTGGCTTTGATGTGATACACCCGGTTGTAATTTAATAATTGTAATTGCGCTAAGCAATCCAATAATGGCTAACAGCGGTAATAATGCTCTACTTTTTTTATTCAGCGAGGTTAATTTGTTGATTAATTGCATTATTTGCATCCTGTGATAAATAGTTGATAAATGTGCTCAGCCCATGCAGGTTGCGCTAATTCTTGCTTAGATATATGCCATACTTGTTCACGAATAGGTTCGATAACAAAAGGCGACATGATCATGCCCATTAAGGTAAATGCGGCATATTTCGCGTTTAGATCGCGCCTAAAATTCCCTTGTTGTATTTCTTGCTCGACTAACAAGGGTAAAAAAACACTGATAGCTTTTGGCATGGTATTTAAAAATTCGTCATTCAAGGGCGACCGCTGATTAAGCACTTCGTCATGAATAAAGCGAATAATTGCCGAGTTTTTAGTTGCCAGCTGTAAAAATTGCTCAATAAAGCATTTTATTGGGTTGTCTGCATTTTTAACGGCAACTAATAATTGCGGCATATCTTTTATTTCATTTTTCAGCATCGCCACAAATAATCCGGATTTATTACCAAAATAATAGCTGATCATTGCCGATTTTGTATCGGCTAGCTCAGCAATTTCGCGAATGGTAATGCTTTTATAACTCTTATCATTTAATAATTGAAAAGCCGCAGCCATTAATTTTTGCTTTTGCAGCTCTTGCGCAGCCGCATCAACTGGACGCCCACGGCTTTGAGAGGGCGACGAAGGATTTTTAGTCATAATGCTTTATTATTTAATTTATCAATTGATAAATTAAATAATAAAGTGAATAAAAAAGCAACTTAAATTTTTAATTAAGTTGCTCAACTTCGATTTGGTTATGCTGATCTAGGTTGATATTTGTACTCAGCTAAGATCCTGAATACTGAAATAAATTCAGTATGAGGTAAGTTTAGGAAGACAAGTTTTTACGGTGACAAGTTTTAGGATGACAAGTTTTTTAAGTTATTGAATAAGCACAGCAATAAGTAAAATCACTTATTGCTGATCTTGGCTTAAAAGTCCGTAAATGAGTTCGTCATGCCATTCATTATCGGCTAATTTAGAATGCTGGCGTAAACAAGCTTCGCGCTGCATCCCTAGCTTTTCCATAAGTTTATAAGATGCGTGATGATCTGCAACACAATAGGCAAGCAATTTATGAATTTTTATTTCGTGAAAAAGAAAATCAGTCACGCATTTCGCCGCTTCAAACGCATAGCCTTTACCGTGAAAATCTGTATGGAAACGGTAACCAATTTCAACGCGCTTAAATTCTAATGATTCAAAGTTAAGGCAAACCATGCCGAGCAATGGATGCTCGGGCTGGTCTTTTAAATGCGCCACTAACATTAACCACTGTCCCTCTTTACCTTGCCAGTTATCAATACATTGTTGTACTTTACTTTGGGTTTCTGCAAGCGTGGTAATAGGACGAATATAGCGCATTAACTCAGGATTTTGTTCATGAGCGACCATAGTATCGAAGTCACTGCTATTGATTTTTCGTAACGCTAAACGCTCGGTGTTAAGTGTTAAGCTAGGGATCAAAGCCACTAATTCGTTAATTTCCATAATTATTCCTCTTTTTCTTTTATCAAATGAACATCGCGCTGCGGGAATGGAATAGTGATATTTTCTTGCTCTAAAGCTAAATAAATGGCTTTATAGGCTTGATATTTAGCGTCGTAAAAATTCGCAGTAGGTGTCCACAAGCGAATAGCAATATTTATGGCGTTATCGGCAAACTCGTCAATACCGATTTGTGGAGCGCGAGCATCACTAACGAAATCAAGCTCGTTAAAGGTTTTCTTGAGTAATTCTATCACTTCTAATGGATTATGATGATAGGCAATACCAACGCTAACTTCGAGTAAAGAGTCGTTATTTGAATTTTGTAACACTTCGCCCACAATGTGCTTATTGGGGATCATTATTTTAACGTCATCTTCATCGCGTAATATTGTGTAAGCTAATAACACTTCTTCTACTACACCTTTAACGCCTTGTACTGTGATCGTATCACCAACCACAAAAGGACGAATTAAAATAATATTAAAGCCTGCCGCATAGTTAGCGAGTAAGCCTTGTAATGCTAAACCTGCACCTAATGAAACCGCGCCAATGGCGGCGATAAATGGCGTAACACTAATGCCGAGTTTGCCCAGCGCTATAATGGTTATCATCACCACAATCAGCATTTTTGCGGTGTTGGCGATGAAGCGACTTAAGGTCACATCAAGCTTTTGTTTTTCGCAAAGAGTGAGTACCCAACGGCCTACTTTACCGGCAAACCAATAGCCAATAAGAAATATAATAAGCGCGCCAACAAGTTGGAAACTATAATTGGCAAAAAAGTTAATGATGATGTCGTAAATTTTACTTACTTGATCGATTTCATCTTTGAGTAATACAGTAGGTGCTAATGAGGTTGTTGCTGCCATCGTTAATATCCATGTTATTTGTAATTTTGTACCAGTACATAGATATTAACGTGATGCTTGAGAAAGTCAGCTTTTTTATGAAGAAAATTTGGTTGAAAAAGAGGGATAATTTAGATTAAGTATCAATCTAATTACATCATACTAATTATTAGAGAGTCTTTATAAAGATTTTTAGTATAACTAGAACATATTCTAAATGAATTTTTGTCATTTCTAGCTAATTTAGCGCCTGCTTTTAATACTCTTAGAGCCCAACCTGCTCCTGTTGTGCCTCCTATTGAAGATAATAAAGTATCAATTTTTTTATTACATTTTGCTATTTCCTTTAACATTTTTGCAAGTATTAGCACTGTTTTTTCTGTAGGAGACTGCCTATTTATATCAGGACCATATAAGGCAATAAGTACAGAATTAGCTTGTTTGATTTGCTCTGTGGTGAGTGACATTTTAAACTCCTTTTATATTAAAATTATTGATGAATTTTTTTAATAATGACTTATTTGCATTTGCTGAGCTAATCCTTATAAATTCATTTCCTTGAGATTTGGTATTATAAATGAAAGCTTCATATTTATAACCAGGTATTACTGAAGGAAATATAAAACATGACAAATTTTTATTTGTGCAAATATTTTGAGGATTTTTAGGGATAACGCCGTATGCAGGCAAGGATGCTATATATTGTTCTAAGTCTTTTGTCTTACATTCTACTTTAGTTATACAATCAATGAAATTTTTGGCAGAATAAATTAGCTTATCTTTTTTGAAGTTATCGATAAATATTTCATTATCTTGATATAACTCGTACGCTCTCCAATTTTTAATAATAAACGCATCATCTTTTTTTTGTAGGAATACAGCAAAATCAGGTAATAATGTTATTTTTTCCCAATTATTTGGAATTATAGTGTAATTAAGAGAACCGATATTAAGTTCTAATGCTTTAGTATTAAAGCTGAATAAAATAAAGAAAATAAAATGAAAATAACGCATAAAAATCCTTTTAACATTTAACTCATAAAAATTTAATTAGATGCTAACTAATTAAATTAAAAACTACAAATACAATTTTTCTAGTAGACTTTTAGCTTCTAACGCTTATATCGGCATCAATATTAATTTCACCGTCATCATTTATGGTCGAAAATTGATTATTGAAAGATAAAATTGGTAGGCTTTTACCTGCTATTTGTCGTATAAAAAGCAGTGAGTAGCCAAAAATTTTTAGAGACTGTATTGAATATTTTTGAGGATTGCTTAATTGAGCCAATAGTACTGCTTGCTCATTAGAGCGAGTGCTACGGCGTTCATTTTTTGAAATGTTTATTTTCTTAGATTCCATCTTGATAATGCTCCATGCAATTAGACGTTTATAACCTTAACAAATACAACGTAAGGTTATTACTAAGACCTTAGTATAAACATAAATTTTACATATTGCCTGTTTTTTAGGTACAGCTAAAAAATAAAAAAGGGTATAAGTGGAAGGAAATTTATACCCTGAGCAATTGCTCAAAAAAGAAATAATTTAGTCTCACAATTTTATTAGGCCGTAGCGGTAATTTTGTCCGCTTTACTTGATTTTTTCGGTTTGCTTAAAATAACTAAATTACCAAGGAGAATGCTGCTAAAGCCAACAATGGTATACATACTCCAATGAAAATCTTCGACAAACGTTGAAATCACTACCGCGACCGCCGGAAATAAAATATTGGCGTACGAAGTTTTGTGCGCACCAATACGAGTCATTAAGGTTAAGTAACAACCAAAAGCGATTACTGAACCAAATAAAGAGAGATAAATTAACGAGCTAACATAGGCTAGGCTAAAATCGAAAGTAAATTGGTCGCCGCGCAACAAGGCAACTATCGCCATAAAAATAGTGCCATACATCATTGCCCACGCATTCGTTTGTAAAACGGGCAGTTTTAATTGTTGGTTTTTTATTGAAACCATATTGCCCATTGACGCCGATAAAGTACCGACTAAACATAATCCCAAACCGAGCAGCGTCACTTGCCCATATTCAACACTGGTTATTTGCGGCCAAAATAGCGTGATAATACCCACTAATCCTAAACTAGCGCCTAAATAGACTTGCTTACCGATCGGCGTTTTATACCAAAATTTGGCATTAATAATGTTAAAAATCATTAAGGTTGAAAAAGCTGTTGCGGCTAACGCTGAATTTATATGCTGTTGTGCGTTATAAAGTAAAAAATAATTAAGACCAAATAACGTTACCCCTAAACCAACAAAGTTAAGATGAAAACGAAGGCTAAAATTCAGCGGCAGCTTTTTAACCTTTGCCCAGCTGAATAATAAAAACGAGGCGAGCGCAAAACGATAAACAACAGATACTTCAGGTGCAACAACGCCAAGTTGATAATTAATCGCAATCCAAGTTGTTCCCCAAATAAGTACCGTTAATGCATATAACATTTTATTGTTCATTTTGGCTCCACATTGATTAATACCAAATTTAATTAAATTGGTATGTTTTGTTAAGTTGCTAGTGTAGTGAAAAATTGTTTTAATAACATATACAGAAAAACAAAAATGAAACCTATACAGTTTTACGTCATCCGACTTAGGTCAGGGTTTATACACAAGATACTGAAACAAGTTCAGTATGACTGTCTTTAGCAAGTTCAGTATGAATACCTTGCTAGGGCATGCAAGCATAGATGTCATCCTGACGCAGATCAGGATCTAACAAAGTGAGTTAAAGTGATAAAAGATACTGAAACAAGTTCAGTATGACTAAATTTAACTAATTCGCATGACAGTATAGATGTCATCCTGACGCAGGTCAGGATCTAATAGCTCATAAACAAAACCTGCCTAAACAGAACAACAGGAAATAATAATGCAAGTGATCCAAAAATCATCCAGTGATTTTCTTTATCAACAAGTGATTGATTTTATTAAGCGCCAACAACAACAAGGCGTTTTACGTGCGGGTGATAAATTGCCGAGTTTGCGCAAGCTGAGCAAACAATTTGATATTAGCGTGCCAACGGTAAAACAAGCTTATATCGAATTAGAGCGCCAAGGCGCCATTTTTGCTCGTCCGCAATCAGGTTATTATTTAAAAGCGCAACAAGCGCGGGTACTTAAACCAAGACCAGCACAATGGCAAGGTAGCGCCCCTGTTGAAGTTAAATGTCGCAGTTTAATCGAACAAGTGTATGACGCAGTGCATTTACCTAATTCTGTACCACTAGGTATTTCAAATCCTGTTAATGCTCATCCGCCAGATAAAGCACTCGCACGACTAATGCGCAGTGTTATCTCTAAAGTTGCAGAAAAAGCGGTAAGCTATGGCCCAGTTAATGGTGATCCACAATTGCGAAATCAGTTAGCTTTTCGTCAGCAAGCATTAGGCGTTGCCGTGGCTCCCGATGACATTATTATTACCAACGGCGCGCAAGAAGCTTTGAGTATTGCCTTGCAATGTGTCGCCAAAGCGGGAGATATTATCGCCATAGAGTCGCCTTGTTTTTTTGGTATTATTGAATTAATTGAAAGCTTAGGAATGCGCGCGATTGAAGTTTATACCTGTACGGAAGATGGCGTTGGTTTTGTTGAATTAGAAAAAACCATTAAACAACATAAAGTTAAAGCGTGTTTATTTTCAACTGCAATTAATAATCCGCTCGGTTCAATGATGACAGATAACCAACGGCAAGCCATGGTTGAGTTACTCGAAAATCACAATATTCCATTAATTGAAGATGATGTATACAGCGATCTTTATTTTACCGAACAACGTCCTAAACCTGCGCAATTTTATTCCCAAAAAGGGCTTGTACTTACTTGTTCTTCGTTTTCAAAAACAGCGGCACCTGGGTATCGAGTTGGTTGGCTAATATCAGCAAAATTTGAAGAGCAAGCAAAACGTATCAAACGCGCGCAATCATGCTCTACAGCAATGTTGCAACAATGGACATTAACGCAGTATTTACTTAGCGGTGAATATGACCGTCATTTAAGTGTGTTAAGAAAAAAACTTCGCTATAACTGCGAACGGATGCGCGCATTAATCGGGCAATACTTTCCGGAAAAAACCTGTATTTCTAATGCGCAAGGTGGCAGTGTTTTGTGGGTTAGATGTCGCTCACACATTAAAACGCAAGAAATTTTTGAACAAGCAATAAAACAGGGCGTGAGCTTTGCTCCTGGTGTTATTTTTTCATTGTCGGGAAAATATCAAAATTACATGCGCATTAGTTTTGGTGTGCAATGGCAAGATGACATTGAACAAGCCGTAGCTAAGCTAGGTCAGTTGGTTTATAGCTATCCAAAATCGGAAGAAGAAGATGAGTAGCCCGTTAAAAAATATTAAAGTCATAGATTTAAGTCGTATTTTGGCTGGCCCTTGGGCTACGCAATTACTTGCCGATATGGGGGCTGACGTGATCAAAATAGAACGTCCTCAAAAAGGAGATGATACCCGACATTGGGGGCCTCCTTACCTGCTGCAAGCAACAGAGCACCACCAATCATCTCAAGCGGCTTATTTTCATTGTGCTAATCGTAATAAAAAATCATTGGCGGTAGACATTAGCTGCGCGCAAGGACAGCAAATTATAAAAGACTTAGTATTACAAGCTGATGTGTTTATCGAAAACTTTAAAGTAGGCGCTTTGGCTAAGTATGGCTTAGATTATCAAACCTTAACGCAGTTAAATCCCAAATTAATATACTGCTCTATTACTGGCTTTGGCCAAGAGGGGCCTTATGCCCACAAAGCGGGTTACGATGCCATGATCCAAGGCGAAGGCGGTTTAATGAGTATTACCGGCGAACCACAAGGCGAGCCGATGAAAGTTGGCGTTGCTGTGGTTGATATCACCACAGGTTTGTACGCTAGTAATGCCATTTTAGCAGCGCTTTTTGCAAGAACTTCGACGGGCAAAGGACAATATATTGATATTGCCCTGTTAGATGTACAAATTGCAATGTTGGCTAATCAAGGCATGAATTATTTAGCTGAAGGTGAAAATCCAACTCGACATGGTAACGGTCATCCCAATATAGTACCTTACCAAACTTTTGCTACAGCTGACGGCTATATGATTTTAGCAATAGGCAACGATCAACAATTTCAAAAATTTTGCCAAGCAGCCAATTGTGTTGATTTAGCACAAAATTCAAAGTTTAAAAGCAACCAACAACGCGTGCTAAGTCGAGCAGAATTGCTACCCAAATTAACTAAAATATTACAGCAAAACAGCACACAAGCTTGGCTTAAAATGTTAGCGCCCATTGCTGTGCCATGTGGCGCCGTTAATAGTATTAGCGAGGCACTAAATCATCCGCAAATCAAATATCGCAAGATGATTAAACAACTAAATAATAGTAATGGTAAGTTTGTACCTACTATTGCTTCACCCATTAATATGTCTGATACGCCGTTACAATATAAAACAGCGTCCCCCTGTTTAGGTGAGCATAATAACAGTGTTCTAAAATATTATTTGCAATACAGTGACGAGCACGTTTTAGCATTAAAAAAACAGGGCGTAATTGATTAAAAGGAACGTTATTTAAATTGATAGTTATTCAAATTGCTTATAAGGAGTAAAAAAATTGCTCTGGCCTATAATGAAATTATTTCGAGCTAGCCAGTTTTTTGCCTCTTTAATACTGGTAAATACTCGCCTCTCGTAATTACCGTCAGTATGCGGGATCATTTTCTCTAGTTGCATTTCTTTAGCTGCACTAGGCGTATAAACATGACAATCTTTTACGCAGCCGTGATCTTTAAACCATTGGCAGTGCTCTATTACATGTTGTTCTATTTCGGGGACACCCAGTTCCCAATCTTCAAAAATAGATAAAATAGCCCATTGGCCATTATTCGCTTTGTTGTTTGATAAAGGGGCGGTTTTTTGTCTAAATTCGCGTACATAAGCAATAATTGCTTCTTCATTCCATGATCCGCCAAACCATTGTAGTACAACACTATTGTTAACTTCTATTTTCCATTCGCCATGTATTGAAAACATGTTTCTACCTCATAAAGAAAAATGAATCAGTTTGTTAACGCGCTTTTAATAAATTAACCGGAGAATATTGGTCGGTTAATAAACGGGTATCTTTGGGCCAGTTATGCTCTATTTTCATGATACGTTTTAATTTGTTGGTATCGACACCAAAACGCGCAAGTGCTTGATTAAGTATCTTTGCATTGTTATTTATTTTAATTTGTAGTTGTTCTTTAAGTATAGTACTTTTTTGGGCAACGATTATACGGTTTGAATATACATTGCCCCTAACATTATAAAAATCTCCAAAAACGGCTTGATAGGTAGCCGATTCGTGGGCGTATAATTGACTTTGTGAAAACGTATTCGCAGCTAAAATTCCGTTAGCCGTTAATACTTTTTTGATCTCTTGCAAAAATTCTACGGTCATTAAGTGTTCTGGAATGTAATCACCGTTAAAAGCATCGAGAATAATTAAATCGTATTGTTGTTTTTTTAAAGCAGCTCGTTTGATGAATAAGCGGCCATCTTGAGTAACGGTGTTAATGTGTTGATTTTCAAAATAACTAAAATATTGTCTGGCTACTTTAGTTACGGCTTGATCAAGCTCTACATTGGTAATGTTAGTTTCTGGATATAATTGATGAAAAGTATTCGATAATGTACCGCCGCCAAGACCAATAATAAGAATGTTTTTAGGCTCTGGATTAAGTAAGAGAGTAGACATTAATAATTTAGTATAACTGAAAACTAGTTTTTGTGGTTTGCTCTTAAATTGGCAACTTTGCTGTGATTTTTGTTGCTTAGTGTGAAATTTTAAACAACGTAAATCGCCTTGATCTTCTACGCTAATGTTACGGTAAAGAGACCGTTCGCTATGGATAATTTTTGC
>Ga0114932_10004686_pt1 | contig 12594 bp, 10 predicted proteins | sample 2SBtaG_2_FD_87286 | JGI IMG/M metagenome (GOLD analysis project Ga0114932, IMG submission 87286) | Deep subsurface microbial communities from Kolumbo volcano to uncover new lineages of life (NeLLi) - 2SBTROV12_ACTIVE470 metaG | ecosystem: Environmental > Aquatic > Marine > Volcanic ...
ACGTTTGACGATACCCCGCATCGCCTGCACGTTCCTTCCTACCCAGCGGGCTGTACGGACGATCTCTATGGGTCATTATTAATGCAATTTGGTATAAGCCCAACGCCGCGCCAATAGCATCGCATGAGTTGGGTGGCCACGTGCGCCGGTTAAAACATCATTTCAGTCATTAGGGGACTATAGAAATTTATCTGTTCTCGGTTGTTTGCTTCCATGATGCCCATCTTCCACTTTGTCCGAATATTGATCCAAAACCGGACATACTGACTCCGAAGCTTAAATGTCTCAGTTGGGTCATCAACGGACACATAGAGAACTTCATTATTGAGTCCGCGTTCAGCCTAACTGCGGTCGTGCCAAAGTGATCCGCCGTTTGACACATCGGTCCCGCCGCGGATTGCGCATCGTAGATGCGCAATCTCGCTCCCGGGGCCATCCCGGGACCTCCCGCATTTAGTTTTGGCTAATGCCCGTCAAACTATCAGCCTTCGCTATAGGCCCGGTCCTGGGCCAGGGACGCATCCAGTTCGAAACCCGTCTTCCAACGCTGAAACAATGTCCACGCGCCAACGGCGACGACGATGGAGGCGATCACCGGCCGAGGAACGCCGCCCATCATGTAGAGCGGAATGGCCGCCGCGAAGCATGCGAAGGGCATGTAGAACAACGTCCACGTCTTGCGGCCCCGATGTTGCTGGAACAGCGGGAAGACCGCCGAGAACAGGGCGACGATCAGGAAGAAAAGCGACCAGGGCCGGGTAACGAACGGCGTCAAATCCTCGGTGATGGCAAGAGCCCGTGCCAAATTAAGCTCAGCGATATTGCCGAGAACAACCCCCAGGATCATCGGTGCCAGTGGAAAGCCGAACTGGCGCATGACAAAGCCCAGAATGCCGAACCACAACAGGCTCCAGAGATCAAAGGTGACGTTGTTCAGCGCGAACACACCGATGCCGCAGAAACCCAAGATAACCGACGCCAGCATGTACATGCGGATACGGGTCACCAGGACAAACATCCTGAGCATGAAGGACTGCAAGAAGATCATCATGAAGGTGGCAATGAAAAAGGCCGTGAAGATGGAATAAACCAGCACCGGCTCTTCCGCGATGAAGGTCGGGCTGGGCACCACATCGTGGATCAACAACGCGCCGAGCATAACCGCCGCCGTCACGTCACCCGGAATACCGAGGCCGATGAGGGTGATCAATGCACCGCCCTCGACGGCATTGTTGGAGCTTTCCGGCGCGATGATCCCTTCCGGCGTGCCGGTGCCGAACTTCTCCGGCTCCTTCGAGGCCTTTTTGGCCTGATCGTAAGCCAGAATATTGGCCACCGACCCACCGGCGCCGGGCAAAATGCCAGTGAACACGCCAATCGTCGCCGAACGCAGGACCACCACCCAGTGTTTGGCGATTTCCTTCAATGCGCCGACGTGATCGATCCTGGCCTTGACCGTTCCCTGTTCGGAGAGAGATTTCCGCGCCTTTTCCGGGTCGCGGACGTCGCTCAACAGCTGCGAAAAGGCAAAGAGGCCGATGAGGACGGCGATGAAATCAAACCCCGCCAACAGGACCTCGCTGCCGAAATCAAAGCGTGCCATGCCGGCAGCCTCGTCCTCGCCGACCGTCCGCACCAAAAGCCCGAGCGCACCGGCGATCAGCCCTTTGACCAGATGTTTGCCGGCCAGGCTTGCCGTGATGGTCAACGCGAACATCACCAGCATGAAGAAATCCCAGGGCTGGAATTCGAGGCCGACACGGGCCAACTGCGGCGCCAGGGTCATCAGACAGATAGCACTGAAAATGCCGCCGAAGAATGAAGACCAGACGCCGAGCCCAAGCGCCAGGCCGGGGTTGCCGCCGCGAGCCATGGGAAAGCCATCAAAGGTTGTTGCAACGGACGACGGCGTGCCGGGAATGCCCGTTAGAATTCCCGCCATGAGGCCACCGGACAAACCGCCGACCATGACGCTGACCATGGTCGCGAGACCTTGCTCCGGCGGCATCGAGAAAGTGAACGGCAGCGTCAGAACCACGGCCATGGCGATGGTAAAGCCGGGAATGGCGCCGGCAATCAGGCCGCCGGCAACTCCCACGGCCATGAGCAGCATGGTTTTCCAAATCCAAAGCCCCTGCAGAGCCAGAGAGAAATTGTTGAACGCGTCCGATAGATATTCGACAAACATTTGCCCAGCCTCACAGCGCGTACGGGTTATAGATCTCGCCTTCGGGCAGCATGACTTCAAGGCCGAAAGTGAACAGGCTCCACATCCCGCCCACCGCGCAAAGTGCGATGACCGCATGGAGCACCAGCTGTTTCGTACTCCAGCCACCAAGCAAGGTCATGAGCAGGAACACGAAGCAAACGCCGCCGATCAACATGCCGAGAACGGGCAAAGTCCACAGGAACAGGAAAAACATGACGAAACAGATGATCGGGTTCCGCCAATAGGCGAAGAACCCGGCCAATCCCGACGCTTGGCCGGTGCCGTCAGCGGCCTCATCGGGGCCGGCCTTGATCGACTGGAGCAAATAAATGAAGGACAACAGCGTCATAACGGCCAGAATTACCCTCGGCCACGTCGATGGCTTCAGCACGCCGTAATCCGGCGTCCGGATATCGAAGGTCTCCCATATGAAGACGCCGCAAAACATCAGCAGGAAAATGGCGACGATGGTGTCACGGTTCAGACGGGCCATGATGTGACGGTCCCTCAACAGTCAATAAACGAGATAAAAACGGGCCCGGAGCGCTGTGTGCTCCGGGCCCGGGTCTTATATTTATCGGCGGAGCCGGCTTACTTGCCCCAACCCATTTCGTCGGCAATGCCCTTGAATTCGGCAAAGGACCTGTCGATCCACTTTTGATAGTCATCCGGACCGATCCATTTGATGCCGGTGCCCTTGGCTTTCATCTGCTTCAAGAGATCCTTGTTTGCGGATGCTTTCTTAAGCAGCTGAGCCCAATGGTTGATGATATCCTTCGGCGTGCCTTTCGGGGCGACAACGCCGCGGATCAATGAGAAGGACATATCAACACCCTGCTCCTTCAAGGTCGGCAGGTTCGGCAATGCCGGATCGCGCTTGTCGGCGGCGATGGCATAGGCTTTGAGCTCACCGGACTCGATGTATTTGCGACCGGAGGCCACATTCAAGCCACCCAAGGTGATCGCGCCGGACAACAGAGCGGTCATCCGCTGGCGGGTGCCGTCGAAGGGCACGAACTTGAACTTCATGCCGGTTTTCTTTTCAAGCAACAGCCAGGTGAACTGAGAGGTCGAACCGAAAGTCGCACCGGTCGGCACGGAGTTCGGAAACGCCGTCACGCCCTTGCGGAATTCCGCAAAGGTATTCCAGGGTGCTTTCGCCGAGGCACCAATGATGTCCGGCGTGTCGGTCAGCTGGGCAACCGGATCGAAGGCATCGAAGTGGAACTTGATGCGGCCGTTCAAGTGGCTGGTGAAGGCGCTCTGGTGGATCGCGAACAGGGTGCAGCCGTCGGGCTTGGCCTTGGCCGCTACCTTGGCGCCTTTGTTGCCGCCCTGACCGGGAACGGTCACAACCTTCAATTTCGGCGTTAAGCCCATGGACGCAATGGTCTTTTCATAAATGGAGAACAGCACGTGGGTGCCGCCGCCGGCTTTCCACGGCACGATCAATTTGGCTGTCTTGCACGGAATTTTAGGTGCCGCCTGAGCCGCCGTCGGCGCCATCAGACCAGCAAGTGCCATCACGGAGACGGCCGAAACTGCCAGAGTCTTGATCTTCATAGTAACCTCCCTAGTTATTTGCTGCGGGCCCCGGTCTGCTCGTGTGCCGGATGCCGTTCAGTTCGTCTCATTATTGTCAATCTCACGGGCACGGGAAAGCGGTTGTTCAATGAGAAATGCGGTTGTTCCAATGCTTTTTAGGAATATTGCTTGCCCAGTTCCTGCCTGTTTCACGACCATTTAAACATACGCCATATCAATATTGCTCACAAGGTATGAAATCTATATCATTTGTGCCGATATCCGCAGAAACTGGCCATAAATTTAAAGACGTTGGATTCATCTTGGGTGCCACCAGCATACAAACGGAACGGGCCACGGGCGGCCATCAGGCGCCGCTCTACCAGCAGATTTATCTGGAAATCCGCCACCGGATCATGAGCGGCGAATATCCGAATCATTCCTTGCTTCCCGGCGAACACGAAACGGCGGGGCAATTCGGCGTATCACGCATCACCGCCAAGCGGGCACTAAACGAGGTCGCCGCCGACGGTCTTTGCGTGCGCCGCCGCGGACAGGGATCACGGGTTACGTACAAACCGGCCGTCGGCCCCTTGAAGTCCGACGTTCAGGGCCTTTTGGATTTCCTCTCCGACATGACTATGGAGACCGAAGGATTTGTCCTTGAATTCGACTACCGGGCGGCCGGCAGAGGCATCGCCAAGATCATGGAGATCGCCGAAAGCGATGAGGTGCAGCGTTCCGTGCGCACCCGGCGTATCGATGGCAAACCGCTGTCGTATTTGACGACCTACGTGCCGGCGGAACTGGGCCGCCTTTACAAGCGTGACCATCTGGCCCGCCAGGCGCCGCTGACCTTGTTGGAAAACGCTGGCGTTGCGGTGGCCGACGCCGACCAGACGATCACCGCGACGCTGGCCGACGCCGGCGCGGCGAAATCCCTGGAAATCAAATTGGGCGCGCCGCTTTTACGAATCAGCCGCAAGGTTTTCGACTCCAATGGCCGGGTCGTCGAATACATCGTCGGGCTCTACCGTCCGGACCAATATGAATACGCCATGTCCTTGACCCGCGTCGCCGATGGTGAGCGCCGGTCATGGGCGACTTCATAAGCATTTTCGGGCTGTACCTGACGCCCGCTCAACAACAACGATACGAACAGGGAGATACGAAACCCCATGCGCGATTTTGAACTTCCCGGCCGTTCGCCGGCCCACGGTCTGCAGGGCATGGCCGCCACGTCGCACACCTTGTCGACCATGACGGCCATCAGCGTCTTGCAGAAAGGCGGCAATGCCATGGACGCGGCTATTGCAGCCTGTGCCGTGCAATGCGTGGTCGAACCGGAATCGACCGGCATCGGCGGCGATTGCTTCTGCATTTACGCGCCGGAAGGCTCCGACGATCTGGTCGCCTTCAACGGGTCGGGCCGCGCACCCATGGCGGCGACGGCCGAATGGTATCTGGGCCAGGGCATCACCGATATCGAGCAGCAATCCCCGCATGCGGTCACCGTGCCCGCCGCCATGGACGCCTGGTGCCAACTCAGCCGGGATCACGGCAAGCTGGACCTGGGCGAGGTGCTGGCGCCGGCCATTGCCTATGCGTGCGACGGTTATCCGGTCTCGTCCCGCGTCAGCTTCGACTTCGCCTTGGCCCAGCCGTTGCTGAAGGGCGACCCAAACCTGACCCGCGTGTTCATGCCGAACGGCGCAACGCCGAAGGTCGGCGAGATGCACAGACAGCCGGCACTGGCCCGGACCCTGCAGATGGTCGCCGACAACGGCCGCGAAGCCTTCTACACGGGTGAACTGGCCGAAGACATGTGCGGCTATCTGAACAGCCTGGGCGGCCTGCACACTATGGAGGACTTCGCCAATTCCGTGGGTGATTACGTGACGCCGATCTCCACCGATTTCCGCGGCCACACGGTCTGGGAATGCCCGCCGAACGGTCAGGGCGTGATCGCCCTTTTGCTGCTCAACATCATGAGCGGCATCGAAACCGACGGTGTCGATCCCGTCTCCGTCGAACGCCTGCATACGGAGATCGAGGCCGGCCGCCTGGCCTACCAGGACCGCAATATCTTCGTCGCCGACCCGACGAAAGCCGACGTGCCCACGGACTGGCTGCTATCGGAAGCCCATGCCGCCGAACTGCGTGCCCAGATCGATCCCGACCGCGCCATGGACACCTTGCCGCCGGTGGCCCTGCCGAAACACGACGACACGGTTTACGTCACGGTCGTCGACAAGGACCGCAATGCGTGTTCGTTCATCAACACCCTGTTCCACAACTTCGGCGCCGGCCTGATGGCGCCGAAGTCGGGCGTCACCTTCACCAACCGGGGCCAGGGCTTTGTCATCGATCCCGGCCACCGCAACTGCATCGCGCCGGGCAAGCGTCCCCTGCATACGATCATCCCCGGCATGATCACCAAGGGCGGCAAGGCGACAATGCCCTTCGGCGTCATGGGCGGACATTACCAATCCTTCGGCCACATGCACCTGCTGACCAAGTTCTTCGATTTCGGCAAGGACATCCAGGAGGCCCAGGATATGCCGCGGGTGTTCCCGCTGTCCGGCACCAAGAAAGTCGAGGTGGAAGGCACGGTTCCCGAAGACGTGGCGGCAGGCCTGAAAGCGCTCGGCCACGAAATCGTCCGGCCGGCAAAACCCATCGGCGGCTCGCAGGCCATCTGGATCGACTGGGAACGCGGCATCCTGACCGGCGGCTCCGAGCCCCGCAAGGACGGCTGCGCCATTGGATACTGAGTAGGAGAAGGCCCGTCATGCCGACCTTCACCACCCGGCCGGAAATCCGCGGCACCTTCGGTGTCTGCACGTCGACGCATTATCTGGCGACGGCCGTCGGCATGGGCATCCTGGAACGCGGCGGCAACGCCTTCGATGCCGCCGTCGCCATGGGATTCTCACTACAAATTTGCGAGCCGCACATGAACGGCCCGGGCGGCGAGGTGCCGATCCTGTTTTGCCCGGCCGGGGAAACGGAAGTGCAGGTGCTGTGCGGCCAAGGCGTGGCGCCGGCTGCCGCCAATGCCCAGGCATACCGCGATCTGGGCTTGGACATTGTGCCCGGCACGGGGATGTTGCCAAACGTCGTGCCCGGTTCCTTCGGCGCCTGGATGATGTTGCTGCGCGACCACGGCACATGTTCGGTCCGCGACGTGCTGGAGCCGGCCATCGGGTTCGCGCGAGATGGTTACGCCGTCGTGTCTTCCGCCGCCGACGCCATGGCCGCCTCGGCGCCTTTCTTTCAGGAACACTGGCCGGGTTCCGCAGCGACTTATGCGCCCGGCGGCAAGCCGCCGGAAGCCGGGTCATTGCACCGCAATGCGAAAGCCGCAGAAACCTATGAACGCATCATTCGCGAAGCCGAACAGGCCGGCGGCGAACGCGACGCGCAAATCAATGGCGCTCTGGATGCCTGGTATCGTGGTTTCGTGGCCGAGGAAATCGATACCTACTGCCGCACCACGGAAGTCATGGACACCACGGGAACCCCTCACAAGGGCCTGATGACCGGCGATGATCTCGCCGCCTGGACGCCGAGCTATGAAACGCCGGTGACTTTCGACTACCAGGCAGATGATGATGTCTACACCATGTGCAAGCCAGGCCCATGGTGTCAGGGCCCGGTGATGCTGCAACAGCTGGCCCTGTTGCAAGGCACCGGCATCGGCGACATGGATCCCATGGGCGCTGACTTTGTCCACACCATCGTCGAGGCCGCAAAATTGGCCTTCGCCGACCGGGAGACGTTCTACGGCGACCCCAACTTTTCAGACGTGCCCATGGATGTGTTGCTCAGCGGCGCCTACAACGACGAACGCCGGGCGCTCGTCGGCGATACGGCGAACCTTGAACTGCGGCCCGGTAGCGTTCCGGGATTCGGCGCCGACATCGTGCAGCGGGAAAAAGGCGCCGCCGCGGCGATGGTCGACGCAGCGGCACATGGCGTCGGCGAACCCTCGGGTTTTCAGTTCGACACCTTGTTCGTCAACACCACCGGCGCGGCGCGCGGCGATACCTGCCACCTGGACGTCATCGATAAATGGGGCAACATGATTTCGGCGACGCCGAGCGGCGGCTGGCTGTCGTCTTCGCCGGTGATCCCGGCGCTGGGTTTCTGCCTGACGACGCGGGGCCAGATGTTTTCTCTGGAAGACGATCGCCCCGATGTCATCGCGCCGGGCAAGCGGCCCCGGACGACGCTGTCGCCGTCCTTTGCGCTGCGCGATGGCGAGCCCTATCTGGCCTTCGGCACGCCGGGCGGCGACCAGCAGGATCAATGGCCGCTGCACATGTTCCTGCGTCATGTCCATTTCGGCATGAACCTGCAACAGGCCATTGACCATCCGTCGTTCCACACGGCACATTTCCCAAGCTCCTTCTATCCCCGTGAGGTCGATACCGGGCGGGTCAAGATGGAAGGCCGTTTCCCGAAACAGACCTTCGCCGAATTGCAACGCCGGGGTCATTTGGTTGACAACGAGGGCGATTGGGCATTGGGACGGATTTCCGCGGCGGCCCGCGACGGCGGCATGCTGAAAGCGGCGGCCAACCCCCGGTTCATGCAAGGTTACGCCGCCGGACGTTAGGAGTTTCATGCACCATCCTGAAATTTATCTGGTTCGCCACGGCGAAACCGAATGGAACCGCTCCGGCCATTACCAGGGCCAGTTGGATTCCCGCCTGACGTCGAATGGCGAAGCTCAAGCCACCGCGGTCGGCGGGCTGGTCGCCCGGGTATTTGCCGAGCGCGGCGAGATGCCTTTTTACTGCAGCCCGCTTGGCCGCTGCCGGCAGACGGCCGGGCTGATCTGCGGCGCCGCCGGCATCGACGCGGCGGCGATCATTGGCGACGACCGGATCATGGAACTGCATTGCGGGCATTGGCAAACATGGACCCGCAAGGGCGTCGCCGAACGCTGGCCCGAAGAAGTGGCGGCCTACCGGGCGGACGTCTGGAACTATGAGATCCCCGGCGGCGGTGAGAACTGCCCGATGCTGCAGGACCGGGCCCGGGCGTGGCTTGCGGACCTGCCGACAGATACACCGGTACTTGCGGTCAGCCACGGCATGATCGGCCGCATTATCCGCGGTCTTTGCCGAGACCTGGACGCCGATACCGTGCTGTCATTAGAGGTACCACAAGGGGTCATCTACCATCTTCAAGGTGGTCAGGAGACAATTCTCGACAGCGTCACCTAGCGCGCCGTCGTGCAACTTGGTATAACTGGACCGGAGCACGGGCGCGATATATATCTGAATATTGCGGTCGGGAACGCGGTGCGAATTCCGATCAAATTCCTTTAAGCTTTTGGCAACCGGCACCGTGAGTGCGCAATGGAATCTCGCCCGTCCCAATCTTCGGACGCCCCACAGTCCGCATCGTCAGGGCCCTTATCCGCGACCAAACCGGATGCGGCCTCGGTGATCGCCGTTGACGCGGCTTGTATTACGGCGCTTCGCGGAAACTGCCGCCCGGCGATCCTCACCAATCTGGCCCTTGCGGCCATTCTGGCGGCGGTCGTCTGGCCAGCCGTGCCGCATCCTCTTGTAGCCGGTTGGCTGGGCATGGTGATCGCCGCCAACCTGGTGCGATGGCTTCTCGTCACCAGGTTCCCGACCTCGGAAGTTCCAGTTGCCGGGTTTTTGACATGGGCCCGCAACTATACGGCGGCAACCGGTATTGCCGGCGCCTTGTGGGGATTTGCGGCCTACACTTTTCTGATCCCGGATAATATCACGGTTCAATTTTTTCTCATCGTCACCTTGCTGGGCATCTGCACGGGGGCCGTCTCGGGCCTGGCGTCCTGGCAGCCCGCGCTGCTGGCGTTCATCGCACCTGCCTTGGCGCCGTTCGTGGTCGCTTTGCTGGCCACAGGGTCGACCCCTCAATTGGTGCTGGCCGCCATGGCCATCCTGTTTTTCGTCATGTTGTGGATCACCGGGCGCAATATCAACCGGACCTTGCGCGGTTCATTCGAGGCCCAGTTTCGAAGCGAGGCCTTGGCCAGCGCCCTGCTGACCGCGAAGGAGGCGGCCGACACGGCGAACCGATCGAAATCGCGATTCCTGTCGTCCATGAGCCACGAGCTGCGGACGCCCTTGAACGCCATCCTCGGCTTCACCGACCTTTTGACCCTTCATCCCAGCGAAACGGTCAGCGACCAGCAACGAACCTATATCGGCAACATCGAACACGCGGGGCGCCATCTGCTGAGCTTGATCAATCAGGTCCTCAACCTGGCGGAAATCGAAAGCGGCAACATTGAGCTCGATTGGCGACAGGTCGATCCGTCGCCGATCATTGATGAAAGTTTTGCGATCCTGGCGCCGCTGGCCACCAAACACGCGGTAACCTTGCAAGGTTTCAGTGAACCGGCACCGGCGGTTCTGGGCGACGCGACGCGCCTCAAGCAGGTCCTCTTGAACCTGCTCTCCAATGCCATCAAGTATAACCGCCTCGGCGGCTCGGTGACGCTAAGTTGGGAGGATCGGCCCGACGGTCGGCTGCGCATCAACGTCACCGATACGGGCTTTGGCATCCGCGACGACAAAAAGCGTGAGTTGTTTATCCCCTTCGCCCGACTGGGGGTGGAGGCGTCGAACATCGAAGGGTCTGGGATCGGGCTGACCATTTGCCGGCAATTGATGGACATCATGGGCGGCCGGATCGGCTTCGAGACGGCGGCCGATGAAGGCTCGAGTTTTTGGATCGAGTTGCCGCGCGCCGAACCCTAGCGATAGACCCGCAGGCGCTGGTTCTGATTTTTTTTCTTGTTGGCGCAGGTGCGTTGCGAAAACTTGGAAACCTTCTCGTCCGGCCCATCCAGGGTCAGGCACTTGCCGGAATGGCGCGCCTGCAACTGGAAAACCCGCTTGCCGGCGCCGACGATCTTCCATTGCTGGTTTTTCTTTCCCGTGCACGACCATTGCACGACGGGCTTGCCGTTTTTCTTTGAGCTGCCCGAGATTTCGACGCACAGATTGCCCCGCGCCGTGCGCAGTTGAAACCAGGGGCCATCCGTCCATTTGACCTTGAACCCCTGATTGGAGCTTTTCGTGCGGCACTTCCAGGCGCCAACGTGTTTGGCCAACTTGTCGCCGCTGACTTTCGACAGGCATTTGCCGGATTTGCCAATGGTCAGAAGGAATTTACCGGCCAGCCCAAGCTTCTCGGCTTTGACCTTATCCTTCTTGGCGGCGGCCACCGGCGGCGCCGCCATGACAACCGCCAACAGGACCAAACCGAGACCCGCGGCAAATTTCGTCGGCTTCAACATCTGCATCTCCGAATTTCCCCCCAATACACATCTGTTAGTAACGAAGTCTGCCCGGAAAGTTTACGCCTAAATTCCCGCCAGCGGATTAAAAATAATCGCCTGTCACCGCCGACGCCTCAAACCAGGTAACGAAGACATGCGGCATCTTCCAGCAGAGGATCAATCCGGGCCCGTGCGGCGGCGCCGAGTTTCGCAAATTCAGCGCGCAGGACCGCCAGGCATTTGGCCTGATACCCGAACGGCGGTTGACGGTACGGTCGGCCGAAGATCTCGAGTTCGGCCGCCTCGTCACCGTTGTCCAAAGCCCGCGAATTGGCCGCCAGGAACGGCAGATAGGCCGCCCCACAGAGCGCCAACAGGCCCGTGACGCCGTCGCCCGTGGCCGCATCGGGGGCCTGCCAATCGCCGGTGACGCCCGAAGCATCGTCGAGAAACCGCAGCCAGTCGACCAGATTGCCGGCGCGGCCGCGCATCACCGCCATGGGGGTGGGATCATCGGCCAGCACCTTCAATTGGCCGAACAGGCCAAATTCAGCCAGCGACGGGCGGCCGCCGAACAGATAACGGCGCGAGTCGAGTGCGGCGTTGAGCGCATCGAGAACCCTTTCATAACTCGCCTCGATCACCGGTTTGTTCTCCGGCGTACAGCCGACCAGATGCATGCGGCCGATCTGGCGGGCCTTCATGGTGGCCGCCATCTCGGCCCGCGCGGTACCCTGCAAATGGGAGAACGAATCATTGGCGATCCAGCGCGATGCGAAATCCTGGCTGGCCTCGTAATGCCAGCGGTAATGGAACATCGCCTTGGTCAGCCACTCATCGGCCATGTCCTCGATCAGCAGGGCCAAGAAAGCCTGCCCCGGGTCGTCGGGGATCACCGAGCGCGCCGCCGGGTGACGGTCCTCCAGATCGAAGATCAGCTTGGTCGAATCGAAATGATAGGAGCCGTCGGGATAATGCAGCACCGGGATCAATTGCGGCCGCAGATCGGCCAGTTCGGCGCGCACCTCGGCGGTCCGCATCACCCAATCGAAGGCCAGCCGCCGATAGCGCATGAGGGCCCGCATCTTCAATGAATACGGCGATCCGTTGGCACCGATCAGACGATAGCGGACATTGTCGACCACGGGTTACTCCCCCTCCATTTGCGGCGCCGTACCCTAGCGCCTTTTGCGGATCATCCCTTCTTGGGTCATGGACGCCACAAGCCGCCCGTCTTCGGAAAAGATATTGCCGAAATTCAAGCCCCGCCCGCCCATGGCGCTGGGCGCCCATTGGTCGAACAGCAGCCATTCATCGGCCCGGAAATCGCGGTGGAACCACATGGAATGATCGAGACTGGCGGAGATGATTTCGTCCGAATACCAGGTCTGGCCGTGCGGCGCCAAGGCGGTCTCGGCGATGGTCATGTCGGATGCATAGGCCAACACGCAATCATGTTCGGCGAAGTCCGCCGGCAAGGGCTTCAAGGTCCGCGCCCAATAGCGGCGCACCGCTTCGCGGGGCGCATGGGTCGGCGGCGTCGGCGCGTCGATGGGCCGGATTTCGA
>Ga0114932_10004688_pt1 | contig 12593 bp, 13 predicted proteins | sample 2SBtaG_2_FD_87286 | JGI IMG/M metagenome (GOLD analysis project Ga0114932, IMG submission 87286) | Deep subsurface microbial communities from Kolumbo volcano to uncover new lineages of life (NeLLi) - 2SBTROV12_ACTIVE470 metaG | ecosystem: Environmental > Aquatic > Marine > Volcanic ...
ATGCGCGGAAGCGCTGATAGAGCTGCCGGACGGCGAGGACTCGCAGGCAGTATTGACAGTGCCGGTGGCCGTGCGCTACCGGCCGACATTCTAGGGGGCAACGATGGCTAACGATCCTGTGCAGTATGACTTTGGGCGCACCGACATTGGCGCTGAATCGACCCTCCTCACGGAGTCGAGCAACTACCGGACGACGAACGCGGCGATCCTTGACCGTGGTTCGCTGGAGGTAGCGGCGCTGCGTCCCGGGGCACAGACCGCTGAGAACTACAGCCAGGGCGTGATCGTCGGCAAGTCGGGCGGGACGCTTACGACGCGCCACGAGTTGCACGGGTGGAACACGTCCATCCCGTCGGCTGCGCCCACGTGGTCATATGCGGTGGCCACGCCGTCCAGCATCACGCTGGCGGAATACATCGCAGCAGCGCTCGGCAACGGGAACGGCGGCGGCTACAACGCCACCGTGAACTATGAGGCCGACGCGCTCGGGTCTGGCGTTTCGACAACCAGCACGCTGATCGTCGCAGACACCGACCTTGACACCTTCATTGAGGGGCAGGCGGTGTGTTGGGACAACGGATCCAGCGTGACCCCGAGGTATGAGGCCAACTGGCTGAAGAACCTCGACACGAGCGGAGGATTGCCCGACACGGCAACTCTGTTGCTCACAGCCACCACCGCGCCAGCGGGGACGTCGGCCAAACTCTGGGGATCGGTGACTGTCTTCCAGAAGACCGGCAACCCATACTATGACAACGCCACCAAGTCCTGGAGCATCAAGTACACCGACGACGACGGGAACGTTGTGACCAACCTGGGTTGCCGTCCTACCGCGTGCCAGTTTGAGTTCACCGATGGCGAGCTCTCGGCGGCGGTCATCACGTGGGGAGTCTCCAGCTGGACCGAGGCCACCGGCGGAACGCTGAGCGTCGGCACCTACAGCTACCCTGATGCGGAGGCATTCATCGGGGCGTGGATCACGTTCTCCGATGCGAGCGCGCCGAGCAACGCGACGAGCTATCGGATCCAGGGCCTCAGCGTCGACCTCGGGATGGAGGCCATCCCCATCATGGACCCGAGCAAGACCGATGGCGTCGCTGGCCACCTGGTCACGCGGCGGAACCCATCTATCTCGTTCTCTGTTTACCGTGATCTTGATGAAGAGGTCGCGGACTTTGAGGCTCAGACCGGTAAGACGTTCGCGCTTCAGATGGGGAGCCAGCCGGGGAAAATGATCGCGATGGTGGTGCCTAATGCAATCATCACGGCGTTACCTAGCACAACCAACCTCGACGGCATGATCGGGACCACGGTCACCATTGAGGCCGGCAACTACACCGGGGACAACGACGCGGCTGCGGACACGTCGCCGGTGAATACCAACTTTCGGATCGCGTTCATCTAACCATCAGGAGCACACCAATGGCCCTTCCGATCCCCAGTCGGACGACCGATCGCCTGTCTCTCATTTCGCCGGAGGACGACGCCATACGCGACGACACCGACGCGGCGAAGGACGCACTCAAGACGTACCTCAGCGCGGATGTGCCAGACACCGGAGCGCTCCTGCTCAAGAAGGACGCCGAGCCGTTCGTGTTCGTGCTGCGGCCGCTGTCAGAGCCCGAATCCGCAGTGGTCCAGGGCATGGCCCGGGGCGCCACGTACGCCGACGGCCTCAACAGCGGCGTGGTCAACTACTCGCTCCTGCGGTTCGCGCTGTGCGCGGTCAAGGGCGAGGGCGCTCCCGACCTGGAGACAGAGCGGCTGTACTCAAAGGACGTGCTCACCGAGGCGTCGGTGGAGTGGATACCGAAGTTCACTGCGGCTTGGCTCGCGGCCAAAGTCTCGCAGTGGTCGCAGCTGGACGCGGAAAAAAAAAGACCCTCTACGTCGTAGCATGGGAGGCCGGATGGAACGAGGAGCGCGAGCATGGGGGCAAGCCGTACGACTGTGCGCGTTGCGCTCGCACGCCCGAGATCAAAGTCCGGCTCGGCTGCGACGCGCCCCGGGCGACTCCCTACCGCATTGGTCCCGATCGGGTGGAGATAGACCGCTGCCCGATGTCCTACGTGTCGCGTCCGGATCACGAGACGCTGCGAATGTCGCGTGCGGCTCAGGACCACGAGGCAGGCGTGCTGATGGACTGGCCGGACGGCTACTCGGCTCGGTTCGAGGAGGGCGTTCGGCTGCTCATCGGCCAGCGCAACCGGTGCCAGGCTCATCTGATCAAGGCACGGGCGACTCCCCCGAAAACTACGCGCAAGAGGTGATGGCATGGCGGTAAGCAAGCGACGCGCTGAGGCGATCATCACCATCATCGGCGAGGACGAGTTCAGCAAGCTGCTCGATGACCTCAAGGCGGACGTGGGAAAGAAGGTTGGCGGTGCTGTCAAGGACGTCAACACCCACTGGACTCAAATGGCGGTTGGCATCAACGCGGCCATTCAGTTGACGGCACAACTGCTTGGATCCGTCGGCCAAATGGCCGGAGTTATGGAGGAGGCGGGCCAGTCGCTGGCGATCGAGGACCTGTTCCAGCGGACGAATGAAAACGCCAATGAATTGCTCAACACGCTGCGCGAGGCGAGCGGGCAACAGTTGAATGACACGTCGCTACAACAGTTCGCCAACAAGGCACATTTAGCCAAACTCTCGATCGAGGAGACGGCGACCGTCCTGAACCTCGCGACCAAGGCGGCCAATGCGACAGGCAAGGCAAACAAGGAGGTTGCCGAATCGTTCCTCGACGCGCTGGTGCGTGGAAATGACCGAGCGTTCAAACAGGTCGGGCTCAATATCGACATTGCGCGGCTGTATGACCAGCAGGCTAAGGCGTTGGGCAAGTCGACGGTTGAACTCACGATCGCGGAGAAGCGGACGACGTTGCTCCGCGAGGCGACGGCGGAGACAGCAAAGGCGTTTGGCGACGTCAAACTGGACGACACGACGCTCAGCGATGCGCGCCAATTTCAAGCCGAGATCGACAACCTCAATGACTCATTCACTCGCCTTTCGGCAGAGGGAATGGCGCGGGCGATTGAAGGCGCCCAGTTCGCGCCTCAGTTATACGAGGAATGGTTCGACAAGCTGTCAGACGTGGCCGGCGAATATTTGGCGTTGAACGGAATTATCAACGCCCAAGGCATCGCCCTGCGTGAAAATGCCAAGGTGCAGGGACTCTGGCGCGACGCGCTGCTCGCCAACGAGGTGCCTATCCTGACGGCGACCGGGCAGTTGCAGCAGTGGACGATCCAGCAGGGCGCTGCGGCCAAGGGCGCTCGGGAATTGGCAACGGCCAACTTTGAGCTGTCGCTGTCGATGAGCGAGCTCCAGCGGACTCAGGGCATCAACGACGCCAAGGATGCTGCGGCGCTGGAACAGCGGATCGCAAGACTCAAGGACCAGCGTGATGAGGCCGCTGCCAACACGAAAACAAGTAAATCAAAAAACGGCGGGGGACGGTCCAAGAAGGGCGCGGAGCCCTTCGGTGGATTCGGATCTGCTCATGATGCATTCCGGGAACGCATCGAGGCGGAGGAAAAGGCAGAGGAAGCGGCCGCTGAAGCACAGTTTGATAAAATGCAGCGGATACGTGAGCGAATGGCCGCTGAGAATGAGGAGTGGCGGAAGAACGAAGAGCGGATGTCCAAAGAGCACGCCGCGCGTATGGACGAGATGGCAGCTCAGTCGTTGGATCGCGCACAGACCGCGTTGGCCGATGCGTCACAACTCCTCGGAGACGGATGGGAGGGCGTGGGCGGCCGGATCGCCGCTGGTCTCGGGCCGGCTATCTCGTCGATCGGAGAGATGATCGACCAGACAAACGCGATGATCAAAAACGGGGAGTCTGCCGAGGACGCGTGGACGGCTGCTGCTATTGGCATGGCTAAGATCACGGCCAGTTTTGTCGGTGACGCGTCGCAGTCACAAGGGATTTACTCCACCGTCATGGCGGCGGTTGAATCAGCTGAAGCCTGGAAGTCATTTGCTGCGGGCGAGTATGCGAGCGGCGCCATGCACGTCGTGGCAGCCGGGCTATACACTGCGGCAGCGGTCCAGGCGTTCTCTGCTGCTGGCAGCAAGGGTAAGGGCGGCGGCGCCCGCGGTGGTGGCGCCCGTCGTTCGGCGGCGGTGCCGTCGCAAGGGGCATCACTCGGTGGTGACACGGGGAGATCGGGAGGTGGTAAGACCATCATCGTGAACTACAACGGCACCACGTTTGCGTCCCGCGAGCAGTTCGACCGGGAGGTCAGGCATGCGAACACGCGAGTCGACGCCAATCAGAGCGCGCCTATGTGGTCCTCGGTCTGATGGCGTCCTACCTCCAGGGCAGCTACCGGGCGCCGGTGGCGTTTACCGTCCGCGTCACTCACATTGATGACGCGAGCACCAGCGACTTTGCGGTCACGGCTGGCACGGTCTACGACTCAGTGGATGATGCGCTCACCGCCTGGAACGCCCAGCTGACATCGGACCTGGGGGCAAACAAGGTGACGTTTGCGCTGTCCGGGGCATCAGCCAACGTTTACAGCGACAGCATCAGCGTCACCACCGGCGGAGCGAGTGACTTCAGCGTCGCGTGGTCTCAGTCAGGCGTGGGTGACAGCTTCCGTGATTGGCTGGGCGAGACTGCGGACTTAGCTAGCCAAGCCGACGGCTATGAGTTCGACGGGCCTCACCTGGCCGGGTACTATCTCAAGTATGGATTGCGCTCAGTGCGCCGGACCGGGACGCAGAGACCACGCGGTCAATTCCTCGCACAGGACGGAACCAGCCAAACACAGCACACCGCCGATGTGGATGAAGTGGACGTGGCGAGCGTGGTGATCGAGATGCTGATCCACGGGAGCAGTACGGGCAGCTATAGCGGGTTCTCTCAGCTGGAGCTGTTCATCGATGAGTTGTTCACCATGACCGGAGCCATGGGCGGGCGGTTCTCCGTCTGGCATGGCGAGGACGGCGCCGAGGAGCAGTGGATATGCCGCCTGGATGATGAGCAGTTGTCATTGATGCCGCGCCCCGTGGAGGAAGGCGGCGGGGGTAACGGCGCGTTGTTTGAGGTGGAGCTCCCGGCGATAGGGGTGACGTTGCCGTGGTAGCTCGCATTGATTGCAGTTTCAAAATCTGCCCGACCAACAATCAACTGTCGGTGACGCACACGGTTGGCGGTGGCCCGACCACGCTAACGCTGACGGCGGGCCGGTACATGACGGCCTCGGCGCTGGCGGCGCAGATGCAGACGCAGTTACAGACCGTCCACGCGTCGTTTACCTGTACCGAGTCCGGCGGCGTATACACCATCGCGTGCAGCACGGGCACCTATTCGCTAACTTGGACACGCCCGGCGCTGCGCGACTTTCTGGGGTGGTCAATCGACGTCCCGGCTCTTACGTCGTCGGCGTCTGGAGCACAGTCGCCGGGCGTGTTCACTTCCTCCTACCCGTTCGACGGCGACGCGTTGGGCTGGGAGTGGTCGCTCAAACTGCGTACGGACCATCGGGGCGGGGGGAGCGGATACCGGCTAGGCAAGTCGGCAATGTGGGACACCACCGCCGCGCTTATTGATGACGACGAGCGCGCCCAGTTCCTGAAGGTGGCGCGGCGATTGGCCAAAGGGGAGCCGTTTACGTGGTTCCGAGACTCGACCAATACCACGGCGTGGGCCTATACTAACTGGTTCGGCAAGGTGGAGTCCGTGCTCCACCCTGACACGGTGGAGATGGTGGATCAGTGGATCACATCACCTCACCTGACCACGTTTGACGTGCCGCTGAAGCTCCGGGTCTACACCGCTCAGGCCGAGGTCACGGTCAGCGACTTTGCTACGGCCATAGAAAGCGACTCAACAATCGGGCTCCGCTGGTACGCCAAGATCGGCGGCATCGGGCACATCTTCCTCGACGGCGCCAGCACACCGATCGGCCCAAGCGGGAACGTGTGGGCGACGCCGACAAGCCAGGGCGTGTCCTACACGCTGAGCGGCGGAACGCTTGATGTGGGCGGCGGCGTGCGCGACTCGGGCCCGGAGATAGACCGGAGGACCGGCGCCGTAACCACGCGAGGGATGCAGGTCCTGCTCAAAGACGAGGACGGTTCAACCGTAATCAATGATCTGCTGGCCACGGATAAGAGCGGGGGCAACTCCACCTACGTGACGGCCGACATCGACTATGACACGGCGGGCACCGGATCGGTCATCACCGTCGAGTCCACCACGGGTTTCTCATCCACCGGGCTGATCTACGTGGGGCGCGAGTGCATCTACTACCCGGCGCTGGCGGCTACTACGTTCGGGACAGCGGGAAACAAAGCGTCGCGCGGAGTCTTTGACCTCGCTGACGCTGACACCGTGTATGAGCATGAGCCGGATCGACTAGGGCCACAAGTGGAGGCCACGGACTTCCCGGCGGTCTGGCACGGCCGATGGTTGTCGCTCTACTGCTACATCGTGGACATCGACGGGACGGCCTATGACTCCGCGTTCGACTCGTCCTATAGCAGAGAGGTCTGGCGCGGTGTTGTCCAGGGCGATCCGGTTCCCGCTGAGGACTGGTCCCGGTGGGCGCTCAACACGCGGAGCATCGATCAGATCCTCAACACCGACGTTGGCGGCGAGTACGCGCGCGGGTCGATGCTTCGGTTCCCGGGGACCTATAAGCAGAACGAGGAGGGGAACGCGACCCCGGAGGAATACGCCAAGGGGCAGGGCTTCTATTTCTACGTTGACGAGTCGGTGGGCAACATCCACTTGCACATCGAGGAGTGGGCGAGCCAAGCTTCATACGACACGCCGGACACCGGCACGCCGGCCGATATTACGGCGGTGGTCGCGTCCAGCGGGCAGTTGGCGGGCGTTACCGGGCTGCGGATCCTCATGGATGAGGCACTGTCTACTGCGATCGAAGCCGAATATGGCGCCCCGCCGGACCTTCAAATCAAGGCCATCCGCCGACAGCACGACGTTGGCGGGTGGGGATTCATGGCCAAGGCGTTCAACAACAAGGTCTATGAGATCACCCTGCACATGGGCACGGCCGATAGCATCGGCCCGCTGCTAGGCATGCACGGGGATGTTAGCGCTGTCGTCGTCGCAGGCGCGGATGCTGTCGACATTGCGAGCACCAGCGACAGCAGTGGCCCAGTGGGGCTCTACATCGGCGCCCAGGCGCTAACGATCCCGTTTTACTACGTCCAGGACAACGGGATTCTGCCGTCGCCTCCGTCGCTCGGGTTCGCCCGCGTAGGTACTGAGATCGTGGAGTATGGCAGCATAACGGCGACCTCGGTAAGCGACCTCTACCAGCTCGACGTCATCAAGCGCGGGGCGATGGGCACGGCGCCACAAGTCCATCAGGTCCCCATCAGCCAGCATCAGAGCGACTTCGGGACCGGCAACAGCACCGACATCGACCAGACCGAAGTGGTCTTTGGCGTGGGCTTCGATGAGGTCAATCCCGTCCACGCGTTCCTGCAGCTCGCCACGTCCACGGGCTCGGCGCACCATGGGACCTATGACGTGCTTGGCTCCGAGGTCGGTGTCCCGCTCAATCCGTCACATTTTGATACGGTGGCCTTTGAGCGCCACGCCGATCAGCTCGTGGGACTCCAGAGCAAAATCAGCCTGTTCCTGTCCAAGCCGGTGCGGCTAAACAAGCTGGCTGCGGACTTGTTCTCACCCTTCGGCCGTCACATCGTGGCCAGACAGGACGGGGCCGGCGCGTTCAAAATCACGATGGATGAACTGCTCCCTGCGCTTGAGTCAGAGGAGAGCGACTACACGATCGACAGCGGCAATCTCGCCATGGTCGACCCTGCAATATTCCAGACCGGCACAGACCGGATCGTCACCCACGTCAATGTGGCGTGGCAGTGGGATGTAATCAAGGAGGAACCAACCGAGGATAAGGCGGTTCTCGTCAACCGGCCGGCAGTCGTGCGCTACGGCGAGCGCCAGAGCATCACTTGGCAACTCATCGGACAGCCGCGCGTGGCCTACGGAGAAGTGCTGGCGACGCTCCAAGCGTGGGCTCAACAGGTCTTCGAGCGCCACGGCAAGCCCTATCAGGTGGCTCGGTTGAAGGTCGGTAGGATCGGGTGGCTGCTCAATCCAGGCGATACCATCCTGTTCACCTTGGCAGATGTCCCGACTGCGACCGGGACACGCGGATTCACGTCCGAATCTGCCACCGTGATTCACGTGGCTCACATCTATCAGGGCACCGACCGCGGCGCCCAGCGGATCGGGGCTGACCTCACGGTGGTTCTCCAACCCCAGGGTCGCGCGTCTACGTACTCGCCAGCGGCGAAGATCGCCAGCTACGACAGCGGAGCGCCATCGGTCACGCTCGCGGCCAACACATTCACCGCGTCGGGCGGGACCGAGGTTGACGCGGACCACTTCGATAACTCGGACCTCGTGCGGATCTTCAACGCAGGCGATGAGCCCGGGGACAACGTGACCCTCTCAGGCAAGACGGGCAACACCTTTACGATCAGCGGGACGCTGACCATCACGCCGGGAGCTGCCACGTACATGGTGGCGCGGCCCTACAATACCGTCCAGGCGTCACAGCAAAAGCACGTGTTCATCGCGGACAACTCATCCCCGCGCGTGCTCACCGTCAGCGATACGACGGCCTTTGTCTATGTCTGAGCGCCTACTCCCAAAGAGCGCCAGGACGACACGCGCCCGATTCGTCACACAGCGGGAAATGGCACGAGCGGTTGTCTTGCCCACAGTCCCAGCTGCTACTGCACGGTATCTCAATCGGCTTGCCGGACGTCGTAAAGCACATGCCCCAGTCGCCGCCCGTTACCGGGTCAGTACACGTGTCGCCCCCGCAGTCCGCGGCCGTCCGGCATGGATCGCCAAACTCAAGGCCCGTGAAGCACTGGCCAACGGGCTCGCCTTTCGGCTCGGGCTCTCGCAGTTGACCTGGGCCACACGCGCACAGGGCCTGCGTCAGAATCGCAACAGTCATCAGTCTAAATCGCATAGGGTGATCCTCCGGCCCCATACCAAAGCACAGGGGATGCCAACATGGCGCGTACGGTAAACAGCACATTCGTTCCGGTCCCTGTGAGTCACTGGTCGACGTCACGGCCAGTCCATGAGGGTAGCGCGAGCGGCGAATATGGCGAACTCGACATCGTTGAAAACAACAACTGGTTGCTCGCACACGTGACTCCGGTGGTGGTCAAGCACACATTCCGGCCCGAGGATCAAGGGTATGTAAACGGGCAGGCGACCTCCTACGGCGCGGCCGATGCGGTGTGGTCCCGGCGCCCGGTCCCGGACTTTGCCGAGTACACCATCAAAATCTACGCGACCAACAGCGGCACGACGTCTCCGGCCGACGACGGCGCGGTCAAGTTCGAGATGGCCAGCGATTCGAGCAACGTGGAGATTGCGATCCCCGGCACAACCAGCCTGACGGTGCAAACGCTGTTCAGCGCAGACATCAGCTATGACGACAGCCAGAGCCTTGATTCGATAGAGATGTACATCAAGAACGGCACAGCCGGCGCCGTTCGCGTGTGGTCTGTCCACATCGCACCCAAGCCGCTGACATCGCTCAGCGCGGGCGCCATGACCTCGGGTGCAATCCCGATGGACTCAATCACCGGCGTTCAAGATGCGCCGCTGACCTCGTACCATCGCGCCCTACCGACCAACAGCTGTGAGAGCGTGCGCAAGGCGCGGACCGGCACGCTGGTGAGCTACGCGGATCACTTCATCCGGACGGCCGCGTCTCAGATCACGTCGACCTCGGCAACATACGAACTGGTGGCCGTCATCCCGTTTGAGGCGCTGCCGGGGCAGGTCGAATTAGAGTGGAGCCTGTTTGGCCACCGGCACGCGTCGGGCAGCGCGGGAGCAGTCAAGCTCATCACGTCCTACATGGAGACTCAGGGCACGGCCGGCGAGGAGGTCACGCTCACCACGTCATGGTCATCGCCATACGCGAGTCAGCAGCACGATTGGGCGGACGGGGGGCAGGACACGCTCGACTGCGCTGAGGCGGCCGCGGGGCACATCAAGGTCTACCTCAAAGGAGATGGAACGTACGACGCATGGTTGATGGGCCTCAACATCTGGCCAAAGGAACCGACCTGATGCGGTACCCACCGATCCAATATGATCCAGCGGCGCTGACCATCTACAACGGCGCCCCGGTGCGCTCGCTCCATGCGGTTGAGGTCGACAAATACCAGACGTGGTTAGCGGTCATGAAGCCCCAAGAGCCAGCGATGATCGGCGGCTACTATCAGGCCGGCATCACGTACACGCTTGAGGTATTGCTGCCGGCCTACACGCCCACCGTCCGCTTTGGGTTCCTATGCTCCGGCGCCGGGGATATTACCGTTGGCTGCGACGACGATACCTATGACGCGGTGATCACGATCGAATCTGGCACCGGCGCCAGCGGGACTCATAGCCTGGCCGACGCTCAGATGTACTGGATGGGTGACGCGCTGGCGGCTGCGGCTGACAGCACTGGCAACCGCGCCCTGGACACAACCTTTCAGTCGGCGCCGAGGTACACCACCGTAACGTGGGCGATCACGGACAAGGGCGGCTCGCAGTCGCTCCGGGTCTACACCGTGATGGCCCTTCCGGAATGGCCCGACGAGACCACGCAACTGCCCGCGTAGGCTTTTGCTTTTGCATTGTCTCAAAATGAGACGTACCCTCGCGACATGGCCAACGCATACTCCCGAAACGCCTTTGCGCTCCTGACCGACAACAACGACGCGTCAAAGACCGTGACTGTCGGCACCGATGGCGACAGTGGAACCACCGCGCAGGCGTACCTGATACACCGGTTCACGTTTGAGTATGACGCCAACGCGGTCAGTTACGCCATCCAAGGCAGCACTGACGGAACCTTCTGGATCACCATCGCGACCAAGACCACCAGCGGTGACGGGCATCTGGTGGATGAGCCATGGGCTCACCTCAGAGTGGTGCAGACCGTCACGGGCGGGCCAGCGGGAACCAACAGCACTATCCGCTGTGAACAGATGCGGCCGGTTGCGCTCAACGGCGGGCTGTCCTGATGGCGTACACGCGGAGCAGTCAGAGCAACTTTGTAGACCAGGACGTTACCAGCGGGTCCGCTCCCGTGCTGGCGGTAACCAACATGACGGGCTCCGCGGCCGGGCTCGACAGCGACGCGACCACGCACGCCGCCGCCACAGGCGCAAGCCACACATACATAGATCAGGACGTTACAAGCGGGGCCAGTCCGACGTTTGATGGCACCAACGTCACCGGCCTACGGAAGTCCATCTTCACGTCCACCGCCGACGCGACTGTCGCCAACACGACCTCCGCAACGACCATTATAGGCACAGGCGTCGGGACCACGACGCTGGGCGCGGGAGCGCTTGGGGTGGGCTCGGCGGTTTATATCACCATCAGAGGCCACGTCTCTGACACGGCTAACCCCACGCTTGACATCCTGTGCAGTCTGGGCGGGACCACGGTGTGCTCCACTGGGGCAATCACCATCGGCAACATCTCCAGCGATTACTTTGAAGTCAAGGTTGAGATCGTATGCCGTACAACCGGGGCGTCCGGCACCGTCGTCGCTAGTGGCGAGTTCGCCTATGAGAATTCCAACGTGATGGACGGTGGCGGTATGGTTAAGGCCGCGGCGACCACCATTGACACCACGGGCACGCTCGCCATTGCTGTGACTGCACAGTGGGGCACGGCGTCCGCCAGCAACACCATCACGGGACAGGTCGTCAGCGTCGAGACGTTGAACTAATGAGGAAGCCACCCATGAACAGGCGCGAGATTCAGGACATGGCGGAGGCCAACGCCGAGCGCATCCTCGCGCTTGAGATTGCGGCCGGGCTGAGGCCAGCGCCGAAGAAAGCCAAGCCCAAGAAGAAGGCCCCCAAGAAGAAGAAATCATGAGCGAAGTTCTCACGCTGATCCAAGAAGGTGGTGCAGCGGTCGCTCTGATCGTGGCAATCGTGCTGTTTCTGAAGGGTCTGAAAGACCAGCGCCAGTCGTTCCAACAAATGATCGCAGAGCAAAACGCCGTGCTTCGCGAGACGGCCGCGCAGTCGGTGGCGGCGATAAATCGGAACACGGCAATGCTGGGCCGGGTAGAGGCCCATCTACCGGCTGTCGGACCGTCTGAGAACTCCGGGGTGTTCAGGGCCGTAACACCGTGAACCGCGCCGAAGTGCTAGAGCTCCAACAACTCCTATCCCTGACGGGGCACGACCCTGGCGATCATGACGGCGTGCTCGGTCCGATGACGCTGGGCGCCGCGGTCGACCTCTCGGCCTCTCAGGGCTGGCATGCCTACGCTGACGCGCTCGCCGGTGGCAACGTGCCGGCGGGCTTTGTCGCTGACATTCAGGCGTTGGTCGCATCACTACCGGAGCCCGAGCCAGACCCCGGAGCGGACACGGGCCTGCTGCGCGTTGGCGCGTGGTCATGGGGTCGGCAACTGACATCGCATCAGGCCCACGCCGTGGCTCACGCGTCGGAGCTCGGGCTCACGGACATCGACCTGTTCATCACGCCGGACAAAAAGGGCGCGTGGGAGCCGCGCATCCCCGCCCAGGAC
>Ga0114932_10004692_pt1 | contig 12587 bp, 1 predicted proteins | sample 2SBtaG_2_FD_87286 | JGI IMG/M metagenome (GOLD analysis project Ga0114932, IMG submission 87286) | Deep subsurface microbial communities from Kolumbo volcano to uncover new lineages of life (NeLLi) - 2SBTROV12_ACTIVE470 metaG | ecosystem: Environmental > Aquatic > Marine > Volcanic ...
TCGTTGCAACCAGATTACACAAGGTTGGTCAAGTTGACTGAGCGCGTAGTTAATCTTCGGGCTAAGGGGTTAGCAGACCCAGAAGGCATGGTGACCTCCCCGTTTAACCCAGACGAAAAAATTTCCAATCAGGATATCTTGGACCGTCTGGAATCTAACGAGTCAGTCGCCCCGTTTCTCGCACCCTCTAAAGGAGAACTTGCTCCCGAGTTTACTGAAGCTGCGCTGTTAGAACTTCGATTGAGTTCAATGGAGGCGTTGTTTGAAGGGACAGATTTTTCTGGTTACTCATCATTACCAAGTGCTGGACGCCGCATTGCTGATGCATATGTGTCGGAACAGGAGTCTAGGTTGGCGCACCAGAAAGAATCTTTTGTGTCTACGTTATCTGTTGACGAAGTTTCTGAGTTAGAAGGTGACCCAGACTTTAACCCAGAGGTAGAAGCAGAAGACACATACGTTCCGCCTCAAGAAGAGATAGCCCCTCCGTTTGCCCCCGCGAGGATCACAGCCGCGTATAAAGAAGTTCAAGCTAATGCCGTTGCAGCTATGACTGCTGACTCGGCACTTCGTCGTCGGATTGTGGGGATTGTTCAGAACGAAGTCTTCCAGACAACTAACATTGATTTTAACCGGACGACTAATAAAACCCTTTGGGGTCATCTTGTGAACTGGATGGCTCAGGGCAACGCTAAGTCCAACTCTATCAGCCTCCTGTTTCAAAAAGAACTAAGGACACGCCAATTCGACATGGCTGCTCCAGTCAGGGATGCGCTCCGGCTGATGGGGCTTACTTCTAATTCTATTGAAGGGACTCCTAAGTCTGACGCGGATTACCTGTCCCTGATTAAAGATACAGTTGAGAACATTAAGGGTGAACCTGCTACCGATTTAGAAACGCTTAACTTCTTTAATTACGTTAAGCAATCTGTTCGCACTCTTTTCCTTCGGTCACAGCCCCACAACATGGGCAAGGGGTATGTCCAGATGCTCAACAATGACGCGATAGCCGCGTTGGGCTTAGAGAGCGGAAACCCCGACTCTATCATTGAGGCCCTCAACAGAATTGCGGGGCTTTCGCAACGCGCTCAGAAAGAATACGACACGCATCTTGTATCGCTGGCGCGGCTCCTTCTTCAGTCTCCTAATTTTATTAAGACTATTGAGTTGTCGATTGACGAAACAAACCAACCTTACGCGGGCAAGTTTGACAGACTCTCCGATGGAACTCCGGCTATCTCCTTGAATATAAATGGCCATAATCCGAGGGGGCTGGCAGACACTCTTCTGCATGAACTTATCCACGCTTATGTAACTAACATTACAGGGAAGCCCGAATCGGCTAGAACCCCACAGGAAACGGCTGCGATCCAGACTTTGGAGGCCACTATCTCTGAACTCAAAAAAGACTACGCCGCGATGGGTTCAGAGTATGCCATAAGGAATGTGATTACTACTCCGTCGAGCAGACTGCCAAACCTTGGAGTGTTCTCGTTTAACGATTCACGGATCAATGATGCATTGGCAAACGTAGACGAGTTCGTTGCCCACTTCCTTACGTCAACTGACTTCCAACAGTTTGTAAAAACAATGACGGGGGATCGCGGACCCGCTGTTTACAGCGCGTTCCAAAGAATCATCATGGCCATCCGCTCGTTTTTTCGGGGGGCAACCCCTAGATTCGATGCCGCGTTCTCTGCCGTTCTGGATCTTTCGCATTCTTCTGTTTTGGAAGCAGGCGCTCGCCGCCGTAAAAAGAAAGATTTAATTACGGTTAACGAGTTCCTCGCACTGCCCAACAAAAAGTCCAAGCAAGCCGTAGACTTTATCGAAGAAAGCGTTTTCCCGTTTACCCCTGTGTCGGAAAACACGATCCCAAAAGAGCCGATCACTCCCGACACGGTAGTCCATACGATTACCAAGGGGGTCTCGACTGCCCAGCAAGAGCAAGCGGATTTGTCTTCTGCGATTCAAGAAGCAACCGGAGTTGACGCTACGGCTAAGAAAGAAGAAGGGGACGCTTATGAGCGGATAGTCAGGTATCTTAAAGGAGCGGTCATCCCACCTGAAGTAAGGACAGAGGTGAGCGAGACTATCCCTCAGATGGCCAAGATGAACAACGATACCGGAGTCCTGACCATAAACCCTAAAAAATTAAACGGGCTAATGAAGGATCTACAGCGTCGGAACGCTGGGAGAAAAGTTCCCCCCGAAACACTTCGGGGGATTATCTCGGTCGCCATTAACGAAGAGATTGCACACGCCGCGTCAGTAGCCGCGATTACTCGCACAGAGCAACAGGAGATTATCGGTGCGATGACTCTTGCCGACGCATACAAAGCGATTGATGAGTATGGCGATGACTCTGCGGGAGCTGCCTCGATGAGAGAGAAGATGAAAGAAAAGTGGCGGGCTGGAGACCCAACCACTCAGATCCAAGTAATGGAGGAAATGCTTCGTCAACACGTGGATCGGGCCACGAACGGATTTTCTACTGAAGAAGACGTAGCTTTCCTTCGGACTAACCCCAGCATTCTCCAGTATGTTATCCGTTATTTCCAACGGTTCCTGAAGAAATTGGGTTACTACCGTTCCCGTAAGAACATATCTCCAGAACTTAACACGGCGATAAACAGAGTAGTTAATGAACTGAGGGCGCTGAAGCTCGGCTTTAGAAGCCTCAGTAACATTAAAACATTTGACGCGGATAACCCCCTAGCTGTCCTTGAGCTGCTCAAGAAACAAGCGGGGATGAATAAGTCCGTCGATCAACCTGACGAGCAAGAGCTTGCAGTTGCATCGGGCATTTCTGCTCCGGTGAACGAAGCCATTGAGGGGGCTAACTCACTGGGAGTGCAGGCGAAAGATAAGTTCAATCGTCTCGTCTACACGGTGATGGACCCAGCCGATCTCGGCTTCACAGACCTTAGCCCCGAGACACTCGAAATGTATGAAGCCCCCATGTTCTCTCTTGAGCAACGTGAAGGGTATACAAAAAGTTTCTTAGATGCCCCTGACAAAGAGATAAGAAATCATGTTTACCTCCAACATATTTTCGTTCCCGAAGACTTGAGATCCAAGGGAGTAGGCAGGGCTATGCTCAAGGCGATTCTTGGAAAGATGGACGAGGCAGGCTCTGACATTACCTTGTATTTTAAATCAACCGACAGGAGCGGCATCAAAGGAAAGAAACTCTACGATTTCTACGCCAGTGAAGGCTTCACCGAAATTGAAGACGAAATTATAGACCAGATGGTTAACGACCCCGAGGCGTGGATCGAAAAAGAATTTGAGAGCTGGAAAGATAGCAGGGATAACCAATATGAATACGAGATAGAGTTCTTTTCCCATAGTGGCGACAAACTAATTTCCTACAGCTTGGACGGCATGTCAGATGTAAGGCTGATGGAAGTGATGCGTGAGTATCATGCAGCCAAAGTGGCATACACTTACGATGAGGGATTCGATCTCCGCAGACCAGCCCAGCCACTGGAGCAGGGGACACTGGATCTGGGTTCAGGGATCACGACCTTGTCTAGCGGGGAAGAAGTGAGTGCCGTGTGGGATCTCAAAGGCGTTACCCAGAAAATAGGTTCTGAAGATACCAGCCTTCCACAACGGGGAGCTTTGTTTGGTAGAGTTAAAAACTGGGTGGCCGGAACGGTCAATGCCGACATCGGCGGCGGCAAGTCAGAACTGGCGACTGAATACTTAGCAGGCAAAGGGGTGACAAATTATGTGTATGACCCGTATGCCCGCCCCGAGGGCGTTGAGGAAGCGGTCGAGAAGATCCACGGGGGCCAAGCCGATACTGCAACTTTGTCCAATGTTCTTAACGTCATTAAAGAAAAAGGAGCTAGGCGCAGGGTTCTCCAACAAGCGAACGATGCCGTAAAAGACGGGGGAGAAATCTACATCACAGTTTATTACGACAGGAACAAGAAAGAAGGGCCGACCTCCAAAGGCTACCAGCTACACCGTCCACTGAAAGCATACAAGGATGAGATATCTGAAGTGCTCGACATTGACGAAGACGCATCTACCGCGAGCATGATTGTGGCCAAGCCGCGCAAGGTTGCGGCTCCGGTAACAAGAGGAGTTTACATAAACTCCAAAACCCAACCCTTCACAGACCAGATTTTAAGTGGAGAAAAAACAATCGAGACAAGGCCCAACACGAGACTCGATTCGGCAGTCGGGGAACGCGTCGGGATCATCAGGTCAGGCAAGGGAACATCCGTTGTAGTCGGTTACGCGACCCTTGGTGAGAGAATTGACTACGATACGGTCGAAGCATTCAGGGCGGATGAAGATAAGCACCTAGTCAAAAAGGGTAGCGAGTTTGATACTAAAGGTAAGAAGTATGGGTATCCACTTCTCGATGTTTCTAGGGAGGCAAACCCTTACCCAGTCAAGCGGATCAATTACCAATTTGCGTCCATTACTCCTCCAAGCACAACGGCTCTGGGTTCAGGGATCACGGTCGATACGACAGAAGATTTGTCTGTGGTGGACGCGCCATTGGATATTTCTGCTTTGGATATCAAACCCGCTGCCCGCTTCAGGACCGCGACTGGCGATGGGCCTAACGACAGAGCGGAGGACAGCACCTTTGAGAACTACTCCCGTCAGAAAAGTTATGTTCTCAACGCACCCACTGTTGCTGGATACCAGATATTCAAAGGCCGAAAGAACCGCAAAGGCCGAGCGGTTGAGGCGAGGGGTGAGGACACTGCGGCCTACAAGGAACTGAAGTATCTGAACGACAGACACAACGCTGTGTTTGCGGAAAAGGGCTTAACCAAAGCACTTATTGATGAGATCAAATCGGTGCAGGGTCAGGATGACTATGGAGACCCGATCTACCTTAGCGACGGATTCATCGAGCGTATCGGGAAAAAACTTTATGTTGATAAGGCCAAAGCAAAAACAGGGCAAGTTCCATACACTGGAGACGAAGCCCAGATGGAAATCTTGCGGGGGCTAATTCAGTTTGTGCGTGACACGCCGACTCGCGGTGCTGTAGGCGCTACCAAAAAATGGAAGGCGTCCCTGAAAAGAGACTTCTTTGATAAGATGCGCCCGCTCGCAGATGAGGTGTATGAGGGTGTGCATAAGGGAATGGTTGAGAACTTGGTTCACCTGCATGACACTATGCACCCTGAGATCAGGGAGCGTGCCAAGCTCTGGTATGAGGGGGCCAACCGTATCGCGCAAGACTTTGCTACCCGATACAACATAACGACGGGTCAAGCTGCTGCGACCATCGCGGTTCTCAGCCCACAGAAGGACTGGTTCCAGAACGTGTCCTTGGCTGGACGAGTAATGGAGGTGGTATCTAAACAGCAGGAAACTGTCTTCGATAAGGAGATGGCCGATGCGTTCATCGAGATGTCCCAGAACATTCCTAAGACTGGGCTTACTGCGTCGGCTCATGCCAAGAAAAAAGCTCAGGCTAAGAAAGATGCCGAGGCTATGGTAGTCATCATGGAGGGCAAGACCCTAGCCCAGCTCATCGAGGCCGCAGCCTCGTTTGAACCTGAACCACAGAAAAAGGGTGAAAGTGACAAGGCGTTCAAGAAACGCAGTAACGCAGAACGGGCGAGGATGCGTCCACTACCCGCTAGGTTCGTTAGGACTTTTGACCATTTGAATCACCCCAAAGGTTACGCGATTATCACCCCAGAAGGAAACAGGGTCCAGTTGCAACGGACCAAGAACGGCGAGATCGCAAAGGTGGGTTGGGGTTCATACCCCGAGATCCAAAAGGCGGTTGATTCTTTCCTTACCGACGACCCCGAGGTCCACAGTGACCTCCTCGGGAATCAGCACAAGGTCAGAAACTTCCGCAACAATATTGCAGACCCGACCAATATCATGGACGGGACTGTGGACACACACGCGGTTGGTGCAACGCTCATGCTTCCGGTTGCAGGAGCCAGTGATGAAGTCTCCCACAACTTCGGGAGTGCTGGCATCAGCAGCGCGGGCAACAAGGAGCTTGGCATGATGGGGGTCTACGCCATGTTCCTCAGAGCACACCAAGACGCTGCCGCGTTTATCAACGGGCGGGACGGGACTAACTTATCTACTAGAGAAATTCAGTCAATAACGTGGGAGCAAGTCAGGACTCTCTTTACCGCAGAGCAGAAACGGGAGGCCGCGAGCTACGCTAAGAAGGGGGACAAAGAAACAGTTCTTGATGAGTCCCGTAAAATATGGAATAAAACAAATGACGATGGCGAAGCAAGAAACCTTATCGAGGAGCGATTTGGAGGATATGGCCTCCCAGACTGGGCCACACCAGTCGAGCGCAGCTTGGTTGCTAGAGATAAATCCTACACAGAAAGCGTTCGACTCAAGCGACTTCCTGATGCTGGAGTATCCAGATCACCCGACGCCCGTGCCGGAGGAGATCCTGATGGAGCTGGTGCCGGAGCAGTTGAGGTAGATAACCTTTCCCCAGACCCAGAGGGTCTTAGCACCGACCTCCCGTCGGCCATTGGCCTTAGCGGATTCCCCGCTGATCCGTCATTCCTTAAACCCATCTCGTCGATTCTACCTGACCCGACGGTCAAAGAACTTCGGGCGATTAACAAGGAATACATGTCTGTCCTTAACGAAGCCAAGGAGAGCATGGGGAGCAAGGCGTTCATGGAGCTTGTCGAAAAACATCTGGCCTACGACGAGCAGTCGGCCTTGATCATGGCTATGAAACCTTGGGGGTCTAAGATTGAGTATGAGTTTGAGGAAGACAAACCCGCCCCAGAGATAAACTCTTTGAAGGGGCAGGAGATCCGAAACAAACTCCGCCCAATGGTAGACGCGGCGGCACGGGCTGCTGGCTGGAAAATAGGGGTAGCCTACCACGGGACCGATAGGGTGCTGACCATCTTCGACCCGAAAAAGACGGGGTCCGATACAGTAAGCACTAGCACGGCAACCAACCTGACGTTCTTTACTCCTGATGTAGACTCTGCACGGGAGTTTGGGCAGAACAAAGTTAACCACATTGACGAGGTAAGCGGGAAGTTAGCGCCCCCAAGAAGTCTGGAGATTATCCCCGTTTACTTAAAAGCAGATAAGCTATTCGACCCACGTAAAGACTGGGAAAAGTTTTCCGATTTGCTGTATGAAAACCGCCCGAATAAAGACACGGAGCTCAAGATTACAGATGAGGCGATCGACCGGCGGGCAACCCCAATAGAAGAGTGGATCAAAAAGAACAAGGGTAACCTTGCAAACGGGCATTGGAATTTATGGGAAAATCAACAGATTGTTGACGCCGTCCTGAGCGAATACGACGGGATGTTGATGTCGGAGAACGGGGTAGCTACGGACGTAGACGGTAACTTCCCAGTTCTTGATGACAACGACATGAACATCGCGGTCAGAGATTCGCGTCTAATCAAGTCAGCAGCACCAGTCACTCTCGACGAAGACTTTAATCTTATTCCATTGGAAGCTAGATTTAATCCGGCAGACGAAAGATACATTTTCTCGGGGGTCTTCGGGGACGAATCAGATCTTCCATCTGAGTTTGATGCGGACAAAGTTGACTACGGAAACTTCATTGAGCTGCTTGAACTCCCCGTTGCAGGAGCGGGTAGTGGATTTAAGTTAGTGAAAAGACAGTTCGCTAAGATGTTCGTTGGCGAGACGGACCCGACTGTTCAGAAGTATGCCCGCCAGAGAGACTCGTTCTTGCGGACTACCGAGAAAATGGTCGAGGAATACCACGACAAATATACCACCGCGATTGATAAGTATTACTCTTCGCCCGACGATGTTCCTTGGGATCTTATCCAAGCGGCTGTGGGAACACTGGACAATATCGACCCAGACCCAGACAACGATCTTCAGCAAGCGCACATCAAACGGCTGGATGAAATCAAGGCGAGGTCCAGAGTGGTCATGTCACAGGAGATCGAGGACGCGGAAAACCAGTTTGCGAAAGACAAAGAAACCATAGCGTTTATAGTTCGCGAAATGCGGACTGATGGGAATCAGACCCCAGAAGAAATCCGCAAGCTGGGTTCCGAAAGCAAAAGAAGAATTGCAGAAGCTAAATTGCGTCTCATCAAACGCATCAATGATGCTAGGAAAAGGGCCGATGCCCGCAAGGGAGCAGAAACAGAAGTAGAAGAAAACTCGTTCAAAGAGACCTTGGAAAAAAGCAGAATGGCCAACAAGCAGGTAGCTCTGGGTGGTCGGGACGCTGCCCTTTCGGAGCTAGCCGATACTGCTCCAGAACTCTTTACCGTTATCGTAGACCTCCGCCGTCTTACTGATGAGCTTTCCGCAAAAGCCCGAGACCTGTTCGGTCGGGGAGGCCACGATGTTATTGCTAAGTTCGATAATAATATGGGACTTTACATCACCCGCAGGTATCAGATGTTCTCTGACTCTGGGTATGTGAAGCGCATCTTAACTTCAAAAGAAGAAAAAGATGTAGCGGTCAGGGAAGCGGCTATCGAGTTTATGCGGGGACAGTGGATTGAAAACAAGACCGATGAACTCATGCGCGACAATGCAGGTAACCGAGAGTTTACCTTGCAGGACGCGAAAGATGAGTCTTACCGCTTATACACAAAGTCCTCTAACGGAGGAGCATCTCTCGGATTCCAGATGGCCGCAGAGTTCCTCAACTCATGGAGAGGTCAGGGAGAACTGACCGAGGCCCAAGACTTCGCGTCAGCATTTGAACTGGCTGGCATGCCCAAGACAGTGGCCCCCAGAATGTCTGGTGGACTGAAGGCTATCGTGAAAAACCTCAAGGAGAGGTCTGACATACCTAAGCCCTTGGCGGATCTCATGGGAGCCAATAACCTCCCCGAGTCCAGCATCGACAACCTTTTGTATTCGTTTGGAACCGTTGCAAAGATCGCGGCACACCAGTCGTTCCTTGAGAAAATGAAACAGGCGGGGACGCAGGCGGAGACTCCTTGGCTCTTGACTGCGAAACAATACAACAAAGCACTGGGAGAGAACTACAGTGAGTTCATCGAATACAAAAAGATTCTCTCGACGAGTGCCGATAGTGGGTTGAACCCATTGGCTGGGATGTATGTCCACCCAGACATCTACAATAGTATCCGGCCTATGTTCCAGCAGACTCCCAGATCTGGGGATGACGCTTCGTCACAACTCTTGCACGGGTCCATGCGAGCAGCCCAGCTAGCGACAGGTTCGGCTATGGGATTCAAGACCCTGTTCTCGGTAGGATTCTTCTTACGGAACATGCTCGGAAACGTCCTGTTCTTCGGTCCAGCCCAAGGGTATTGGAAAGCTGGCAAGGACATATGGAGCGGGGACGTAGGCGAGGGCCGAGGGATGTCTGCTTGGCAGGGTGTTCGCAGGGCACTCAAAGGAAACAAAGCCGCTACCAATGCATACCTACGAGAGCTTGAGGGGCTGGACGTATTCGGTAACGAAGTCCGCTCACAGATCATGCTGCGGCTCATCAATGGCGAAGAAACATTCGATGGGGTCCAAGAGCAGATAGTTAAACTGCAAAAGAAACTCTCTGATAAGAACCTGATAAAGCAGGGCGGGGATAAGTATACGAGCATGATGAACACTCTGGCTCGACTGGCGTCTGCAATGGACTCGTTCTACAAGATCGGTTACTACGAGAATGAACTGGCTATTCTCAGGAAAGCCCAAGAAGCAGACAGGTTGCTTCCGCCGGACCAGCAGACATACGCAAATATGTCTGAGCTGGAACTCAAGCAAGAGGCTGCGGAGATCATAGGTGACACTGCCCAGTCATACTCACGCGCTCTCCCGATCATCAAAAAAATAAGCGGCTCGGGATGGGGACTTGTATTCGCACCGTTCATCCGGTTCACCGCTGAAGTCCCACGCATCGTTGTTAACACATACAAAAGAGGGTTCAGGGACATACGTTCTAAGAACCCTGTGATGAGGCGGAGGGGGTATAATCGGGTTCTATCGATGACTGGAATCGCCGGAGTGTTGAGTATGGCTGTTCCGACTTTGATCCGGTCCTTACTGAGCGAAATGGGAGAAGACGAGGACGAGGCATTCCGCATGTCCCTGCCCCCTTATCTCAGAAATCATACTTTCTGGTTGTGGAAGACCAAGGATGGCAAGATAGGTTCTCTGGATCTTACCTACCTCAACCCGTTCTCCATTATCGTGGACCCCCTGCTTCGGGGCATGGAACACATGGTTCGGGGTGAGCCGTTCACCGCAATCGAGAAGATGACTACCGCGGCTATCCTCCAGCCATACTTGGGAGAGCAGATCCTAGCGGGTTCTATCATAGACGTAATGGAGAACCGCAATGCGAAAACCAATATGCCTATTGTTGAGTCATCACAGCCACTGCATATCCGTATGCTCAACAAACTAAAGTATGTCGGTCGGGAAGCGTATGGGCCTCGGACTCCGCTCAAGGCGATTGAAGCTATCAAGGCAGGGTTTGGTGACGCGCCGGAGTCGTTCGCAGACTCTCCGTTTGGGATTGTCGTTTATGACTCCCTGCCAGTCCGGCCTCGCTTCTATAAACCTGAAGACCAATTCTCAAGAGTTGTTTACCAGTTAAGGGACGAGCATCGGAGAGCTGGCCGAGCCTTCAATGAACTGCTCACTCCCAAGGGAATGACCGAGGGAGGCGTAGAGGCGGTTCATAAGTCAGTTCTGTCTGACAGGAAACGGGTCAACCAGAAACTGATGCAGGCCATGCGCGGCATGAAAGGCTTGGGCATGACGAACCAGAGTATCTACGGGGCCATGACCGCCGCCCGATACGGGGACCGACGGTCCAAGCTCTTGTTCGCAGGGTTCATGGAAAACCCTGTCCCGACCAAGAACGTCACAGAGTCTCTGATGAGAACAGCTCAAGGCCAGCAGAGACTGCGGACCTTGATGCGGGCACACGGGGAACGTGAAAGATTTCTGACAGTGGAACGCTAGCTTACCATCCTTGACGAGGCTTGAGAGTTCTCGATGCCGTGCCTGATCCCCATGATGTAAAGGTAAGCTATCTTCTCCTGAAGCTGTTCCCTTGTCCACTTGCGGTTGGCCACGTTGTCCATGATCTCTTCTTCAAGTTTAGAATGTTCGGCGGCTTGCTTTTCTAATGTTAGGTGTAAACTCATTATGTTTTATTTCGGATAACGTCGGTCAATCTCATGGCGATACTGTAGCGTGTCTTGGTATCGAGAATCGGTGAGGCTGGGAGAACCTTGTTCCCGATGACAGGATGCAGGGAGCAGGTATCAGGGTCCACGGTAGGGTGGCCTCCTCCCGACCATTGGAAAAGATTGCAGTCCTCATCGAGATCAAGCTCTCCCTGAATAAGCATAGGCATACCGCGAGGGAATAGCTCTCGGACATAGTGGCGCTTACTCGACATTGTGCAGGTGCTTCATGTTTCTCTGCCTACGCTGGATAGCCCGCATGACATGCTCCTCGATAGAGTCGGATGCAACCAACACTTTCTGGAGCGCGTCACTCTTCCCGCCGTTCCGGTGGATACGGCCCAGCACCTGCTTGTAAATCTTGAAGTTGAACGTCGGGGAAATCAGAGCAACTCGGGGTCGGTTCCCCACAGTGTCATGCAGGGAGATCCCTGTCCCTCCGGCAGCCGCGTTGACTGCGATGCAGTGGGTCTGGTCGGCTTGGAACTCATCGATGACTCTCTGGCGGTCGGTCGCAGTTTGCCTCCCATCAATCCGGTCACACTTCAGGCGGAGCCTGAGAGCGTCTACCGTGTCACTGTAATTCACAAAAAGAACTACGGAGTTACCCTTCTGCATGACGTCTTCCGCCATCTCAGCAATGTCCACTACCTTGAATGCCTCGGCTAATCGACGGGCAGCAGTGATGTTAGCGAGGACATGCTCAGAATCAGTTACCGTCCCCTTCTCGATATACTCCTCGACAATAGACGGGGTGACCCCGAGATCCTCATAAGCCTTCTGGATCTTCTTGTTCTCGCGAAACTGGATAGGCTGGACGAACACTCGGTTCTCCTTAAACGAAGTCGGGAAGTCAGACACGGTGAGGCGGTGGACTCGGGTAGAATACATCTCCCGCCTGAGCTTGGGCAGGTGGAACGGATCTTCCAAGACCCACGAACCCCAGTTGTTTTTCTCGCAGCCATACCGCCGCATCCACGGCCACCAACGGAGCATACCGTCCTTCTTCTCATCGCCCGAGTGGAGTCCGAGCATCAGGCCGAGGGGTCGCATCTCGGTTGGGTCTTCACAACTGGTCCCGCTCATGCCGTGGATCAGATATCCCTGCTTAACCAGCGCAACCAGAAGAGCGGCGTTCTGGGACCAAGGCCCCTTGCACATGTGGATCTCGTCTACCAAGAAAAAAGTATCTTGAGGTAACAGCCACTTGAAGTTCTTCTTCCCGACCTTGGAAACGTAACCAGTCTTGCCCCTGCGAAGGGACTCAAGATTCAGGACAAAGGTTGCAGTGATGCCCTCCTCGGCTAGCTCGCGCTCCCATGCTGGGATCACGGCCTTGGGGCAGATGACGGCTACGGGGCGACCGAGGGCCTTCGCCAGTTTGACTCCCACTGGGGTCTTGCCAGTCCCCATATCAGA
>Ga0114932_10004694_pt1 | contig 12587 bp, 14 predicted proteins | sample 2SBtaG_2_FD_87286 | JGI IMG/M metagenome (GOLD analysis project Ga0114932, IMG submission 87286) | Deep subsurface microbial communities from Kolumbo volcano to uncover new lineages of life (NeLLi) - 2SBTROV12_ACTIVE470 metaG | ecosystem: Environmental > Aquatic > Marine > Volcanic ...
GCCTTATACTCAAGCCAAGCTAGTAAGAGTCATTGAAGGCAGCGTGTTAGATGTAGCTGTTGATATACGCAAATCTAGCCCTACCTTTGGTCAACATGTGGCTGTGGAGTTAACAGCAGAGAACAAACATCAACTGTTTGTACCGCATGGTTTTGCCCATGGTTTTGTTGTGCTTAGTGATAGTGCAATATTTGCTTATAAAGTAGATAACTATTATGCACCAGAGCATGATCGAGGCATTGTATTTGATGATCAAGATTTAGCCATTGATTGGCAATTACCACTCAAGATGCTGCAACTCTCAGATAAAGATAAAACACATCCAACTTTAGCGAATGCTAAAGATCTGTTTGAATAGTCAAGAATGATGAGAATACTTGTTACCGGTAAAAATGGCCAACTAGGAAAATCTATTCATAAGATTGTTACCAATAATGAACAAACCGACGACTTTGTTTTTGTTGGTAGAGAAGAATTAGACTTGAGTAATGAAAACAATATTGCTCGTTACTTTGAAAACAACGTATTTGATATTATCATTAACTGCGCAGCTTATACAGCAGTAGATAAGGCAGAAGAAGAGCAAGACCTTGCCAATCAGATTAATCATATAGCGGTTAAGCAGTTAGCTGAGGTTGCTAAAACGCAACAAGCCAAATTAATCCACATCTCTACCGACTATGTTTTTGATGGAGAGAGTGATAAGCCTTATATAGAAACTGATGCTACCAATCCTATTAACGTTTATGGAAAAACAAAACTAGCTGGAGAGCGGGCTTTAAAAGAGATTATGCCAACTAATGCTATTATCATTAGGACCAGTTGGGTGTATTCAGAATATGGTAATAACTTTGTTAAGACCATGCTTAGACTTGGAAAAGAAAGAGAAGAGTTAAATGTAGTAAGTGACCAAATAGGATCGCCTACGTATGCGACTGATTTGGCAGAGGTAATACTTACAATAGTAAATAACAAAGACTATCAAAACAAAGAAAGTCCAACTGAAATTTACCACTATTCAAATGAAGGCGCGATAAGTTGGTATGAATTTACTAAAGAGATCTTTAAAATAGCGAAAATAGATTGCAAGGTTAATTCAATAGCAACAGAGCAATACCCAACACCAGAAAAGAGACCAAAGAATACCATAATGGATAAAGAGAAAGTGAATAAAATATTAGATGTGAAAATTACAGACTACAAGGCATCGTTATTTATAATGTTGGAGAAGGGGAATTGAATGATTTAACATTATTGAGTAAATCTGCAAGTTCTTCGATTCTTAAGTTTATATCTGTAATATTCAAGTTCTTAGTGGTTTTGTCAATTACAAACATATTTGGCGTCTCGGAGTATGGGGCTTATGTTTTTTCAATATCCATCCTTTTGTTTATAAATATGATGTTTAGATATGGATTTGATTTGTATATTCAAAAAAAATGCAGCACTCTTGACAGGGAAAACAGCATTCATTTGTTGGTAAAGGTTATATATATATCCATTGTATCGATTGTTTTTATAACTATTTTTATTGAGTTTTTAATATATTTATCTTTGGGTTATATTGGTATTGAAAAGTGGCAGTATTTATCATTAATGCTATTCATAGGACCGATTTTTTCCATACTTTGGCTATTGATGTATTACTTTAGAGCTATTGGAGAGGGTGTATTTTCTACATTAAATATGGAAATTATTTTTCCTATTGTTCAGCTACTAGTTATATATATCCTCTACCAGTATAACTTTTCACCGTACATTGTTTTATTTGCATCATTCTTTTTACCCACGTGTTTATGTGTAGCCCTGTATATCTTCAAAATAAGAGGGTATTTACCAGAATACGAAAAAATCACCATCTCTATTAATTTGAAAGAAATACTAGGTCTTGTTAGGAATGGTTTTCCTTATTTGATGGTCTCCATGAGTGCAATGGCACTTGTTTGGGTGGATATATTTGTAATATCCTTTTTTGAAAATAATGCAAGTATTGGATTATATTCTGTGGTAACAAGAATAGGAATGATCATGCTTATTCCTGCATCTGCTGCAACTATATTCTTTAATAATAAAGTTGCCAGTTGTTATAAAAATGATAATTTAAGCGAGTTAAAAAAGTCTTTTAATTTCATGTTTACTGCGTTAACAACTTTAGCAATTTTAATGTTTATGTTGGTTATATTTTTTCATGTTGAAATCTTATTGCTTTTTGGGAGTGGATTTGATTTGGCTAGTACCACATTAATTATTTTTATGTTAGCTCAAGCAATAAATTTGTCTACAGGGGTCTTTGAGTCTATTTTTGTAATGAGTGATTTAAAGATGATTTTTGCAAAACTTAATTTTTACATGATTATTCTAAATTTAATTTTAAATATACCGCTTGTTTATTTTTATGGAATTGTTGGTGCATCCATAGCAACCTTACTATCAATTGTTATGGTTAGATTGATTCAATACCGCTATATTCAAAGTGAGTTCAATATAAATGCTTAGAGTTTTTTGGAGCAATATTCTATTGTTTTCTATTTTATTTTTTATTTTGTATGAAAAGGCATTTGTTGCATTTGTTGTTGGCTCTGGAATTAAGTTAGTTGATGATTTTTTAAGCTTAATAGCAATATTGTTAATTTTATTGCATTTGACAAGAAGATTAAAAATAAGATATGCAATTCTCAACAGTCCTTTGATGTATTTTATACTAGTATTCTTTGCGTCAGCCGTAATTAATATGGTTGATCTGGATGTTGTCTTAGTTCAATTAAGAAGTTATTTGTTGATGATTGGCCTGTATTATTTAATTGTCTTCAAGAATTTGACGAATAGCGATCTACTTAAAATTGTTAAAATTATTTGCATTTTTTCCATTCCTATTATAGCGAGTGCATATATAGAATATTATACTGGGCGCAATTTAATTGTTGAATTTGATAGGTATGGGATAGCATTTTCTGAAAAAGACATCCGTCGTGTTTATACATTAATTGGAAATCCTATAGATTATGCTAATTATATAGCATTAATCAGTATTATTTTCATATCGTCGCTTTCATCAAAGCTTAAGCTATTTAACTTTTCGAAATTTTCTTCCGTTGCCCTATTATTATTGATAATAGTGTCATTATTTTTTGCGAATAGTAGGGGGGCTGTTATTGCATTAATAGGAACCATTTTGTTTGCAGCTTTATATTTAAATCTTATTAGTAAAGCAAGGGTTTTGATATACATATTACTGGCAATTGTATTTATGATTGTATTTGAAGTTAATTTTATTTCACGATTATTGCAATTTAATTTCGAGGCTTTTGAAAATGACAAGTATAGGATTCTTTTTTTGATTAAATCTATAGAGGTTTTTTTAGATAATCCTTTCATAGGCGTAGGTCCTGGGAGGTTTGGCGGATGGGTCTCGATTAATTATAGTGAAAGTGATATTTACACTATGTACAATTTCACAACTGACAAGATAAGTTCTATAGATATGTTTTTCCCACATTTAATTGGCGAATTGGGGCTTTTAGGTTTTTGGGCGTATCTAATGTTTTTTATCAAACCTTTTTTATGTTATTTAAAGGTCTTAAAAAGGGAGTACAGTAAAGTAGCGCGTTTCTTCTCTTTAATTCCAGTGTTAATGATTCCCATGTTGTTTTTGATGGGTTGGTTTTCAATCTCATTAGAGACTCAAGTGATTTTTGGAATGTATATGTTATTATTGGGAATTTCAGAGAAGTATCTGGAAAATGAAAATATTAGGAGAACGATAAGTGGAAAATAAAAGAATTGAAAGAACTTTGAAATATATAAATAATAATGATCTAGTTCTAGATTTAGGGTGTGTTCATCATGATGCGAATAATTATAAAAGAGAAGATTGGATACACAAGCATATAGTAAAAAAAGCAAAAAAAACTGTAGGGGCCGATATAGAAGTTAAAGAAATCGAGTATCTAAATCAGTTGGGATTTGACATTAGATATTGCAATATAGAAGAAAACGATTTTCCGAATAAAAACAAACAGGCTTTTAATGTAATAAATGCTGGAGAATTGATCGAACATCTAGCAAACCCTGGAAAATTTCTTGAACATTGTAAAATAATGCTAAAGGATGACGGAATACTGATTATTTCTACGCCAAATGTCTGGAATTACTATAATTTGTTGAGTATAGTCTTTCGTGGCAAGGTCCCTTTACATGTTCAGCATACGTGTTGGTATGACAAGAAAACCCTTTCGCAATTAGTGAAAAGATATGGTTATAGAATACAATACTTTGAGTATTTGCCTATGTCGGGCGGTAAAGGCACTTTTGTTGGAAATTTATTACAATTAATTAAGTTAAAAATGCTAGGGGGCGAGGCTCTATTTTTTGTACTCACTAAAAAATAATTATGAGAATTACAAAACCCCAACAATTTAAGACAACAAATTAAGATTTCTTATTTCGAACGAGTTAAACTTAACCCAGTAATTCGGAGTAAAAAATTATGAGTAAAAAACGAACAAATTACAGCTCAGCATTTAAAACAAAACTAGTGCTTGAGCTATTGCAAAATGAACAAACCTTGGCTGAGATTGCCAGCAAGCATAACATCCTTCCACAAAATCTAATGAACTGGAAGAAGACCTTTCTTGCTAACGCTGAGATTGCCATGGAGCCTTCTAAAGCGGTTAAAGAATACAAGGAAGAGCTTATTAAATCACAACAGCAAAATGAACACCTTACTGCACTCGTTGGTAAAGTAACCGTAGAGAAGGAGTGGTTAGCAAAAAAGCTAAAAAGCTTGGGCTCATCTAAACTAAAAAAGTTGATTGATCTCAAGCCTGCCACAGTCCATTCTTTATCTTCTTCTTTATCTATTAACCATCAGTGTCAGTTGTTAGGAGTTAACCGCAGTGGCTTGTACTACAAGCCACGAGTTAATCATGCCAAACAAGCTATTAAGAGTCACATCGCCAAAGTATTTGAACAAATACCTATTTACGGTGAAAAGAAAGTACACCAGCAACTGCTTGAAGATGGGTACAAAGTAAGTCTTAACACGGTAGCACGCTACCGACAAGAACTTGGCTTGCAAGCTGTGCTGGCAGTTAAACAAGTAAACACAACCACGCCAATCAAAGCGCACAAGAAGTATAGCTACAAATTACGAGGACTTAATATCAGTCATGCTAACCATGTATGGAGTACTGACATCACCTACATCAAGATAGCTGGTGGCATGGTCTACATGGCAGCTATCATTGATTGGCACAGCAAAGCTGTGCTATCGTACAAGATATCAAACACCATGGATGCTCAGCTAGTGATGGGCGTACTTAATGAAGCTTTAGAGAAGTACCCGCACCCAGAGATATTTAACACTGATCAAGGTAGCCAATACACCAGTGAAGTGCATACTCAAAGACTTAAAAAACTGGGTATTACTATATCTATGCACCCCAAGGGTATTTCTTCGCGATTGCTCAGGGCAGATTGCAAAGGCCGAGCAACAGATAATATCTGCATTGAACGCTTCTGGCGAAGCGCCAAAGTTGAAAGAATCTATTTAAATGCATACCAATCAATTAATGAACTAATCGCTGATGTGGATGACTATATCGAGTTTTACAACCACAGAAGGTTCCATCAAACGCTAGATTACAAAAAACCAATGGATGTATATCAAGAGAGTATAAAATTGAACCAGAATAAGAGGAAGGCTTCTTAAGATGTTCTATATAAGAAATTTTAAAAAGTTGTCAGAGGTTTGGGGGTGATAAAAATTATACAAGTCTACCAAACAAATCCATTTGAAGATGGCCAGGGTGGAGGGGTTCGTTATGTAAAAAATTTACTTAATGGCATTAAAGGTAATTGTTCGGAGATTCTATTTATTGGGGTTGGTGCTAAATATAAGAAAAAAGATAACATCGAGCTTCTCCCAATAACAAAAGATGTTACTGGATATATTAAGTTTTTATTTCTACTAATATTGAAATTACCATTTATCGATCTATCAAAATATGAAATTGTTCATGTTCACAGGCTATATTTTGCTATTCCTTTTATTTTATTAAAGCCCAAATTAAAAATAGTTTGCTCATTGCATGGAAGAACATTTTCAGTATTTGAAAGTAATAATGGAAATTGGAAATTAAAGCTGGTTAGGCCATTCTTTATGATAATAGAGAAATTTTCAATAAAACATATTGATTGTTTAGTGCCTGTTAGCCAGGATGTAGTGAACACTTTTCAAAAAAAGTACAATAAATTTGCAAATGAAAATATTGAAATAATTGGCTCAATGCTCTTTTTGGATAAATTTACTATTTCTAATTCTAGTTATTTAGAAGATTTATATGGAAAGGAAAATGTATATGTTTTATTCATTGGTCGCTTGTCAGATGTTAAAGATGTAGAGTTTTTAATTGATTTATGGAGTCAAAAATTTGAATTTAATAGCAGGGTAAAGTTAATTGTTGCTGGTGATGGAGAAAATAAAAGAAAGTTAATTGATTTGTCAAATAAGATGCTACATAACAAGCCGATCTTCTTGGGTGAGATTAATCCGGGAAATATTCCTAAATTAATAGCATCTTCTAATATGACAATCCTGGCGTCTAAACATGAAGCATCACCCACAGTTGTAAAAGAAAGTATTGCATCAGGAATTCCCATTGTTTCAAGCAGAGTTGGTGATGTTGAAGATTATATAATTGATGGAAAAAATGGCTATGTAGTTGACAAAAACTTCCCTTCTTATTTTAGAGCAATAATGAGCCTTATTAATAAGCCTTTGTCAAAAGAGGGGGTTAGGGAAAATTCTAACAAGCAGTTGAAAAAGTGTTCAGTTGGATATGTTTCTGGTAAATACATGAGTATATACAGAAGGTTGGAAAAATAATGTCAGAAGATTGTTTTCCTGAAGTGAAGTAAGGATGATGCACCCACATGCAGAGTGAGTTTTTAAAAAAAATAATACAATAATGAGAGTTTTTAATGATTAAGACAGCGTATATCGTATCAATTGGCCAGGGGATGGAATCATTTATCTACAGAGAGGTGGATGAAATGATAAAAAGAGGTCTAGATATAACTTTATACACCACAAAATATAATCCGAGAGATATATTTTCACCTAAGAAAGAGTGGAGTGTTGAAGTTGTTAATTATCTAACAATCATCAAATCTTTTTTCTTATATTTATTTTCAAAACCGCTTAAAACTATTTTTCTACTAAAGTCAGCAATAAAATCTAAGACAATTGTAGAGCTTTTAATGGCTTTTGATTATTCATTGAGAATGAGAAGGCAAAGTATAGAGTATATTCATTGCCATTTTGGAGATAGAAAATTTTTTATAGGACATTATTGTAAGGAGCTTTTAAATATACCACTGTCTGTTACGATACATGCGCATGAGTTGTATGCAAATCCAAACGAATCTTTCTTTAAAAGATCTATTCACAATGCAGATAAAATTGTATGCATTTCTCAGAAGAACAAAGATATTTTAATTGACAGGTTTTGTGTTGATCCTTTTAAAATAAAAGTCATAAGACTTTCAATTGATTTAAATAATTTTCAGAGGCAAGAGAAGTTAAAGGTTTTGACAGTAGCTAGATACACTGAAAGAAAGGGTTTTAAAGAACTTTTTGAGGCTATCAAAATATTAGATAGTGACGAGGTTGAGTTTATAACTATTGGTTTTGGAGACTTAGATCTCCATGGCATGGCGGAATCTCTAAACATAAAGGATAAGGTTACTATTTTTAATAAGATGAGCGCAGAGCAATTGCGTTATTTTTATAATAGCTGCGATATTTTTTGTTTACCCTCTAAAAGTACAGAGATTGAGGGTGCAGAAGGCATACCTGTAGTTCTAATGGAAGCTATGGCTAGTGAAATGATAATAGTAACCACCCCAAATGGCTCAATACTCGAGCTTGTTGATGAAGTTATTGTCAATGAGGGAGATTCTGTTGCTCTAGCCAAGGGTTTAGAGGAGGCATTTGGTTTAACTCACATCTTCAGAAACATAGGTCAAAGGAATAGAGAAAAAGTTATAAATGAATACGGGGAAAAGAATATTGATGCGCTGAAGATGTATTTATATGAATAATTTGTATATTGTTGTCAAAGAATACAATAAAAGTTTATCTGCAAGACAGCCTTGGTATACGATAAAAAAAATAATATTTGATTTTAAAGTCAGAGGTATAAGGGTTGATGTTGTTAGTGATTACAGTAGAATTCCGGTTGATTTTTCAGGGACTGTTATAAAAGTTTTTAGTTTCAGCGATCTTTTTAAACGAAATCGCAGTAATTTTAAATTAATATATTTAGTTACATTTCCTATATACGATTCTGGTAAATTTTTCTCGATTCCATTTGAAACGATAATAGAAAACTGGCCTAATTTAAAAAGGATATTTGTATTTTCACTACTGCCCGTGTTTTTGAAGAAGTTCACACTAAGCAAAGCAGATATTGTTTTGGTTATATCAGATAGATCTGAGAAGTATCTTGAAAAATTTATCTCGGTACAGAAGTACATTCCCTTTATAAAAGACAACTGGAAAGGGACTCATTACAGAAAACAAAAGTCTTCAAGTAAGACTATTGGTTATTTTGGGCCGCCTTTTTCAACAAGATCATTCGATAATGTTGTTTCTTTTTTTCTATGGCTGAATAAAGAAGGATTTAATTATAAGCAAAAGATTATTACTAGAATTGAAAGGGATGAATTAAAAAATATAGAAAAAAAATACCTGTCTAAGATTGAAAATAATAAAAATTTGAAAGTTGTAAGTGGCTTTTTGAATAGAGACCTATTAGCTGAAGAGCTAGAAGAGATTGATATATTGATTTTACCTTTTAAAGTTGTCATGTCTGAGTTACCAATAGTTGTTTTGGAGGCTTTGGAATTGGGTATTCCGGTAGTTACAACTACAGATTGCGGTATTGAAAGAATCAGTAAAGAGCAAAAAAATATATTAATTTTAAAAGACTTTGAAAAAGATAAATACAATCAAGTCGTTGATTTTATAGAAAGTGTAGAGAGCGATGATTTTCATCAGATACAAAAATCAATAGATAAGATTAACAAGGACACATTATCATTAATATGCCAAAAATAAAACATAGGAACCATGCAACGATATCCAAAATACTTAATTTAAGATTGGCTGTATTACTGTCGAATATTGTCTTTCAAGGGATAAGATATATGAGTCTTGGTGAAAAAATTTATAAGATAGCGATTACCTTTTTATTTGCATTATTAATAAATATTTTTTTACAAAACGTGGTGCTTTCTATAGTCATTGGACATTTTTTAAATTACATTTTCAATGGGCAATATTACGTGGTGTTTAGATATTTAAGTAGTAAAAGGACTATGTCCAAGAAAGATTTGGAGGAATTTATAATTCTAATAGAGAGATTGAGTGTTTTTTTTACACCGAAAGATGTGTTGGTTATTGGTAGTTTTTGTAGAGGAAAAATGAGCTTGACTAGTGATTTAGATATACGCTTATATCATGACAGTGGGTTTGTATCGTCTATTAAATCTTATTTAATGGCTTCGGTACTCCGTTTTTATGGATTGAAACTGAAATTTCCCATAGATATTTTTTGTTTTAGTGATTTGATTTTCTTAGATAAAATTAGCGAAAAAGAAACTCCTGTAAACTTCATGAATAATAGTGATGTTTTAGATAAATATCCGTTATCTAAAAACTACAAGCAACAGCTCAAAGAATTAATTTTATGAGAAAAAGTATAATGATTTCTGGGCCAGATGGAACTGGAAAATCTACCATTATAAATGAGTTGCATAAAGAGCTAGAATGTGAGGTGGTTTGGCTTAGGTTTCATCACTATTTTTCAAAAATTTTAAACTTAATTGGAAGAATTTTAGGCAAGAGTTATAGGGAAGAATACAGTTGGGGCAAAGTTGGTTATCATGACTATTATGGAGTGTTCGGTGTCATTTATATTTTAGCTGTATATATTGACCATCTTATTTTTAGATTGTTAATAAAAAATAAGAAATTTAAAACAAATAAAAACTACCTAGTTGATAGATATATATTGGATGTTATTGCTGATCTTATTGTAGATACAAAGCATTATAAGATGGTATTTGTTCTCTTTGACAGGTTTGTGAAAAAAGAGCTGTTAGCTTTTGATTCATTTATTTTAGAGTGCGATATGAATATAGTTATTGGCAGGCGAAAAGACATCAAGGATGATAAAAAATACTTAGATAAAATCAATGCCTATAAGGTCATTTCTCATAAATATAATATTGATACAATAAATACAGGTTTAATAAGTTTAGATGAAATTACCCAAAGCATTCTTAACAAGTAATATTGTGGGCATATCCTCCGGCGGTGGACATTTAAGTGAACTATTGGCCTCCATTCCGGGCGATATAAAAGACGAGATAACTTACATAACCGTTAAAAATGGTCATACTAAAAAGAGTTTGAAGAATGTAAATCATTATTTTATTGTTGACCCACATACTAGTAAAGTGAAATACTTGATAAACTTAATTCATGCTTTTTTTCTTTTTATTATTATTAGGCCAAAGGTTATTATCTCTACAGGTGCAGGTATAGTCATACCATTTATGATGATAGGAAAGCTATTTGGAAGTAAGTTGATTTTTATAGAAACAGGGGCGAGAGTATATACTGCATCGAAATCTGGAGAATTTATGTATAAATATGCTGATAAATTTTTTGTACAGTATGAAACTTTATTAAAAAAATACCCAAAGTCGATATTGGGAAGTCTACATTGATACTTTGTTTATTTGGAACGAATCCATATAGTTTTGATAGGCTTGTGAAAAAGGTTGATGAGACAATAGCAAGAGGTGGTGATGTTTTTATCCAAATTGGCTATACAAAATACAAGCCGAGGAATTGTAAATTTACTAAGTTTTTAGAAAAAACTAAATTATTAGAAATGATTGAGAGTGCTGATATTGTTATTACTCAAGGCGGATATGGAAGCATGATGGATTCAATACAATTGAATAAGAGAGTTATTGCCGTACCTCGAAAAATTGAATTAAATGAATGCTTGGACGATCAAAATGAATTGGTCCAATATCTTGAATCAAAGAAGTATGTTGCTGGATGTTATGATATTGAAATGTTAGAGGTGCTTGTAAATAGATGTATGAACAATGAAGTTAAATTTAAAAAGTTTATCCCAGAAAGTGCAACTTTAATAAGTGTAGAGATAGAAAGGTATTTGAATGGAGGATAGTCATTTTTACATTTCAATTGTTTCGCATGGACATGATGAATTTATTATTAACAATAAAGATTTGGCAGAAATTGCAATCCTGCCAAATGTAACTGTCCTCGTAAAGGATAATTTAAAACAAAATAAAATAAAACAAGTTTGTGACAAAAATAATTATATTTATATTACCTCTAAAAATTTAGAAGGGTTTGGTTCAAATAACAACATAGTCTTTGACTATATAAAAAGCACATATAATTTAAAAGAGGACGATTATTTTATTGTTTTAAATCCAGATGTTATTCTTACAAAAAAAGAATTTTTGAAATTACAGTTTTACGTAACAAGAAACAAGACTATCTTTTCGACAATAAATTTGTTTAGAGATTACAATTTTACCGTTCATGACCCTTGTGTTAGAACATTTCCAACTTTATACAATTTTTTCAAATCTTTTGTATTCGGTGAAAAATATAGTATTGAGAAATTAGATATTGATAAGCCAACTCACGTAGATTGGGCGACTGGGGCATTCTTGTGTTTTCATATTTCTTTATACAAGTCACTTTCCGGCTTTGATGAGGATTATTTTATGTATTGTGAAGATATCGATATTTGCAAAAGAGCCAGTATTGATGGCAGTCCATTATTGTACATACCCCAAATAAAAGGAATTCATCTTGCTCAACACGTTAATCGAAATCCTTTTTCAAGGCATTTTCTTTGGCATATTGTAAGTATTGCTAAATACTTGCTTAAATTTAACAAATATTAATTATGATGAAAATTTTAGTAACAGGTGGAGCAGGATACATAGGCACACATACATGTATTGAGTTAATCAAAGCAGGCTATGAAGTGGTTGTGGTTGACAACCTTTGTAACTCTTCATTAGAGTCTTTAAAGCGTGTTGAAAAGTTAGCTGATAGTAACATTCCTTTTCACAAGGTGGATGTTCGTGACAAAGTGGCATTGACCTACGTATTTGAGCAGCATTCAATTGATGGAGTGATTCATTTTGCAGGGTTAAAGGCAGTAGGCGAGTCAGTAGAGAGACCTATTGAATATTATGATACCAATGTAGGTGGTACTTTTATTTTGGCGGAAGTGATGCGTGATTTTGGCTGCAATACATTTGTATTTAGCTCGTCTGCTACAGTGTATGGTGACCCACATACTGTGCCGATTAAGGAAGATTTTCCATTATCAGTTACCAACCCGTATGGCCGCTCAAAGTTAATGATTGAAGAGTTCTTGCAAGATGTGTTTGTTGCAGATAGTAGTTGGCATATTGCACTGCTTAGATACTTTAATCCTGTAGGTGCACATAAGAGTGGA
>Ga0114932_10004695_pt1 | contig 12583 bp, 16 predicted proteins | sample 2SBtaG_2_FD_87286 | JGI IMG/M metagenome (GOLD analysis project Ga0114932, IMG submission 87286) | Deep subsurface microbial communities from Kolumbo volcano to uncover new lineages of life (NeLLi) - 2SBTROV12_ACTIVE470 metaG | ecosystem: Environmental > Aquatic > Marine > Volcanic ...
AACTGCCATGATCGTGCTCCATATTCTTAGGTGTCCGAATGCTGACCCTTATTATTAACTTTGATTTATGATATCATTGATTTAAAAGAGAATTTAAAATTTGAAAATTGGCTGCAAAGACTTCTTCTTTACTAGATTGCGTTGTAAACCGCTTTCCCAATCCTGGTTCGACAAAAAACCAACCATCATAATTATCATTAATTGCGTCATTAATTGTTTCTTTTAATTTGGCATCTCCGTGCCCAATTGGTTTAAATCCATGACCTATTTTAAAATCATGGATATCAATACCATGCACTCTGTTTTTAAGTAGTGGCCAATATTTAATGAAAGGATTTTGGTTTTTTTTAATTATTAATTGAGCTGGGTCATATAATATTCCCACAAGAGTATTGTCTGACAATACTTCTGCAATATCCGATGGGTTTTCAATCGCAGAATCATTTGTTATTTCGATTAACGGGGATATCCCACACCCGATAAATTTATCAGATAATTTTTGCACCCATGTTTTAATTGCTTTTAAATCATGGTTTCGTGTTTTAAGCCCGCAAAATATTCTTACAAATTTTGCGTTAAAGTATTGAGTTACAACGATTGTTCTGTCAATAATTTCGTCTGATATGTCCAACAATTTGTCAGATTCAATGTTCCCTAAATTAGACGCAACCATTTGGGTATTAATATCATATTCAATTAATATCTTTTTGAGTTTTTGGCAAACACTATCCGAAGCATTACATATATTGTCTGTCCAAACTTGTCGCAGCACCACATCGTGAATATTAAGTTTGGATAATATGTCGCATGAATCAACCGGTGTTTCACCGACTTCATCTAAATAAGCTGCTATTTTCATGCTATGGTTATCACATGGTTATTTTGTGGGCCTGTGCCAACTAGTGTCACTGGTATTCCAGCAATGTCTTCGACTTTTTTAATAAAGTCAGTTATTTTTGTAGATAATTCGTCAGCATCATTTTTCCCATAGCATTCCCAATCGATATAATTTGCAAAATTTAGAGCGATTTTTGTCGCACCATTTATCAGCGCTGCTTCTTTGAGTTGTTTGCTGGAAAATGTGAAAACACGCCGAAGTCGTTTAGTGACTGTTGTTAATTCTCCTTGCATCACCTCTGGGGGTGCGTTTGCTTCTGCCGCAACTTCTTTCCATGAAATCTCATGGTGATCGTTATAGCAATCTCCTGAATAACCAACAGTTTCTCCGTCTTCGACTACGTTACCAACTCTGATAGGAAACGGCCTAATAACAAGATATATATCACCTATTTTATCAAATGGTACGCCCATATCCGCTATATTTTGTGTTGCTGTGGTGCCGCGACTTGTACAATGTGGATAATGAGAACCGTGATTTACATCTAATGAGAATCCCTGTGCTCCTTCATGGAGCGCAGTGCCACCACCTAACATTTCTTCATTGATAAGCTCTGGTATCGATACAGTGTTTATAAATGGAAGTAGTTCTTTATAATCCCTGGCCAATTTGATGCCGGGTTTTCTCATTATTTTGTCAGCTAAACAAGTACCACACCCTTGCATTGTGCTGGCCACATGTTTAGTTCCAGATTTAAGATCTGTTTCTGCATTTTTATGCTCTTCTGTAATAACGCCAGCTCGTTTATGTATTATTACGTTTCCATTGATTTCGCATTCTTGTATTTCTTTTAACATTTGGTCTATAGTGAATGCCGCCGTAGCGCCAACAATAACAAGGGGGTTATATTCTGGTGCCCATTTGTTAAGTATGGTGGCAGATGGCAAAGCCTTGGCTATAAATTTATCTCCGTTTTCGCTGACTGCGGTGTGCCCAGCGTTTGCCATGTTGGTTGTGGTTAATATTTCTGGCCTGTATTTGTCGGCAAGCGCTGTGGTAATTAACCCCTTGCCACATGACCCCCATTGCCCATCAGTAACAACATTAAATTTTTTGGATAGCATGTTGAACCTTTCATAGTTTGTGTATACAGATTAAATACGCACAAAAAACTTTGAAAATAACTTAGAAGTTAAAGCGCTATTCGATTATGTTGGTAGGCACTATTGTTATTGAGGGGTTATTATCAGATTCTGCTGGTATAGCCACAAGATTGTTGCTTTGCAATACATTTTTATATCTTTGGGCGATCAAAACTGCATCTAGTTCTTCTGCTAATTCTGACATTCTTCCAGACAAGTATTTTCTATGCGAATCTAGCCATTCGTCTGACCTAGTTAAAAGATCAGCGTCGCCACCAATTTCATTCATCATCGTCAATAGGTTCATTTAATTTTATCCAATGATTGGGAACCCAAATTTTGACTCCATGAAGCTCAACTCTGTGATGTTTGTGTTTCCTTCCACGAATTATTGCTAAATCATTGTTCCAAGGATGCTCTTTATTAATTATAGTTACTATTGTGCCGTTTTCATAAATTTCGTCTTCTTCTTTAATATTTTCTAGTGGTTTATTTACAAAAACATTTTCAACTTTAAATTTTAAAACACTTCCGCAAGCATGGCAAGCTTTGTGATCAGTCGAAATTTCGATAATGTTTTTTGCTTTGCATATATCGCATTCTACTTCAAACATCAACTCAACATTTCTTTTAATTTTTCTGGTTGTCTTTGGATTTCTTTGATTATTGCTCTAATTTGTGTCAAACTCACGGCGAACTTAGAAGCATCTTGGCATTGCATGATTGTTTTAATACTGTTCATATTGCCACTAATTTTTAGTGGAACATCCACAATTTCTTTGATCATGCCTATAATATCATTTTGTATTTCTGGATTGGCTCTGCTTACTTGCAATTTGAGTTTATAATCAGTTCTTATTAAAGTTGGGGTTCTGATACCGCGAACAGCTTTCGCCATAGATTTAATATTATTTTGGTCTTCATTGGTTAATGCATTAAATACGAATCTTATTTCTGGTATTTCTGAAACATGGTTTCTAATAAAATCTATTAGCATATCCATTTCATTTTTAATGTCGCTTTCTGGGCGGTTTGGAGTTATCATAAATTCAAAACCGTCAGAATTCAATGCATCAACATTTAATCCCATAAATTTTGATAAACCGTACACTTCGCCTTTTGGCCAATCCACAGGAGTTATTATTTTGAAAGTCCCTTGATAGCGTGATCTGTGCATCATGGCATCTAAAATTAAGCCAGGATGCACAATAGCAGTTGGGATACGGTGTTTTATTATTAAGTCTATTGCTTCTTCCAATTCATTGGCTTGCATTATGTCTAATTCTAATCTTTGTAATAAAGCCGCCATTATTATTATTCCTTTGATGACTGTTTTAAAATGTCTACTATAAAATCAATTGCATCATTTTCATTCTTTTTAATATGAATATTGTATTTTTCAGAATCTAAAAAATGAAACGACGTTGGAACATAATCATCTTGATCATTCAATATAACAATTGATTTATCTTGAGCTACAGCATATCCAAATTCAAAATGTGATCCGTTACGAGCAGGCAATACCATTAGCAAACAGTCAGCCTGTCGCACGCCATCAAGTTCTTTTTCAGCAATATTTGGTAGTTCGCTTGTATCTTCTACAAATCCATGGGCAGTCCAATCATACGATATTGGGATGCCCCTATCTAAAAACTTATTTCTTATAGATTGTACTCGTTCTTTGTTTAATAAACTGGACGCTATATATAAAGATCTCATGTAGTGTAAAATACTTTGGTGTGGTTTTAGCCTTTTTTACGCACTATTGGAACAGTAATGTTCGATTGTTGCGTATGGCCTTGAATATGTTGATTTATGTTGAAGGACTGGTTGACACCGTTGTCCATATTAGAATTGTATTGCATTTGATGATAAGTTGTGCCGCCACCATGTGGGCCATCAAAAGATGTTGATTTTTTAGCCCCTTTAACGACATGCGATTTTTGTGTTCCGTATGCATTATCTGCCATTGGTTTCTCCTTTTTTGTTTACTTACTTTCTTTACTATAATTTTTGAACACGCTCTACTATTTCTGGCACTGCTTCTAAATGATCGATACTGTTGTATTTTTCCACAAATGGCCAAGGATTATATGAAGAACAAAATGTAAATTTTGATCGATCTTCCTCAGATAAAATATTTGCGGCATATGAGTAGTATTCAGCTTCTTTTTCAAAACGACGTTTTCTTACTTCTGGATCAACATCTGGGTTAGTTCCATAAAAGTGTAATTTGCCGTCAATTCCTTCGGGATTCATGTCACACCCAAATATGTATATGTGTTCATAACCCATCCACAAAGCGGTTTGCATATTGGCAAAAACTGTTGACCTGCCAATGTGTATGCCGTTCAACAAATCTTGGCTGAACCCTTTGCCGCTTATGTTTTTGATTTGTAAAGAATTTGGTTTACTATGTTTAATAGCAGTGCTGTTTATGATGACCCCATCATAGGTATCCCACAATTGTTTGTGCCTGGTGTACTGAGAAATATCACAAAATCCCCAATAATCCGATGGCCAAACCCTTTCATCTGGTTTGTTTATTGACATGATGTCAATCTTGTCGTATCCGACTATTTGTTCTAAAGGAACTTCTGATATAGATGGCCCATTGCCCACAATGATTAAAAGTTTATTTTGTCCCACCCACCGCAATGCATTTATTTTCGCAATGGATGATTCGCTAACTTCTGTGTTTTGATATACTACTCTGGTTCTTTTTTTAGGTCGTGGCTGCTGGTGTATGACTACTTGTTTTTGCCCAACTGCCAAATCTTTTGGGGTAATTCTAGGTCGATCTATTTGAGGAGTAGGAGTAACAGGGTTAACAGGAGGTGCGGGTGAAGCATCAACAGGTTCAACTATCGGTTGTTGATTTCTATTACCGTCAATTATAGCCCGACGTATTGAAGAATTATCATCTAATTTGACTTCTATAGATTTAGAAGGTTGAACTATAATTTTTACAGTTTTTGGTACTTTGATTACTTCGTGCTTTCGCATTAATGGCTGCTTCACTTTTGATATAATCTTTTTCATATTTTGGTAGCGCACGCAAAGATTTATTTAAGTTTGACCCTATTTTATGTATGCAACGCACAAAGCATTGCCAAACTTTCACGCAAAGAATTATTTTCGGTCTGTGTGCCGATTTCGTCGTTTAATCTTGTGAAAAGTTCTCGCGCGATAGCATCATCAAGATATTCACTAACAATTTCTGCGATCCGGCGTGCTTCCATATTTGAAGTCGGCATTATCTACCTCCACAAAAAATATTATTATAATATTTTTAATCTAAAATATATGAGGCAGATACGCTAAGAAAACTCTGTTAAAAAAGATATTGACAAGAACACTTTATTTTGTTCTAATGATTTTCTTTTGCAGCCTTAGGCTACGCATCGTATCAGGCAATACGCCATTTTGCAAATCAGAAGCAAATTGAAATATGTTTTGCTTTTGTTTGTTATTACGATTCATGATAGAATACATGCATCTATGAATTGTGGTGGTTAGCAAGTTGAATACCGGTGCTCTGCCGGGGGTATAAACTAATTTGCGCGATATCAATTTATTGGTTACTTGTAAAAGAGCATCGTTTTTTAAATCATTTTGTTCTTCTATTGGAAGGTTAAATTTAGCGGATATACCGTGGCACATACGACTCACATCTTCTAGCATTGCATGCCACGTAGTTTCAGAATTCATTTCTTTAATGTATCCCTTTTGTGTCAACAAAGGAATTACTTCGTCAGTTTGAATAAAAGGTCGGTTTAGTTTGTGTATTTTCGAATTTGATTGTAAATCTATAATTTTTTCTATATTAGAAAAAGTGAAATGCTTTTGCTTTCCGTTAATATATGCAGTGGCTTTTTTGCTTGGTTTGTCTTTGTGGCTGTTAAACCATAAAGGCGTCCCAAGCGCAATACAATGTGACCTTTTGGGGTGTAGTGGATCAGATATGGGCGGTTTTTTACCCATATCAATTGTTGCTGGCACTTTTGTCCACAATAGCCCAAGTTGTCTAAACATTTCTAAATCAGGAACCGACGTTGCCAGTAACCAATGAAACCAATTAAGTTCAAGTATTTTGCTATCGCAATATTGAGGCATGACTCTCTCCTGCCACAAGATGGGGTACAAAGGATAGGATAATGATTTAAATACGCCATATGGCGCAATGTCTAACATGGATGGTGAAAGGAGTCAAGACAATGCCAGTCTTACGTCAAATGCCCGAACTCTTTTTGAGAGGGGCACTAGCTAATCAAACAATGCGGAATCTCACGCCTGATCAACAGGAACATATTGGTGATTTGGTCAAAATGATCGTCAATCACCCTGAAATGATCGGGCACAAAACTGAATTTATTACAGCTCTTGCTGTTACTATTGGTGCGGATTACTCCAACGATAGAAGTATTGCTGAAGAAGAATTTTATTTAGCAGTATGGAGGGGTGTGGTACAACTGTTTTATCACAGATCATATAGTTACAAATGTGATTCCTGCGACAAAATGGAATATATAACCAAACGTGGCAAGCCAAAAGCAATGGACAGGCAATATCCTGTTTGCCCAAATTGTAATTCTATTAAAATAATACGCCAAGGAGACTCTAAATGGAAAAAAGGAAAATTCGTTAATTATAACGAATTTCAAGAATCATATAAACATTTCACCCCTGGCATGCAATCTCCAGAATCAATAACACCAATTAAAGTGATATTGGGTGAAAAACGATACTCTAATCCTGAAATGATAATAAATGATAAAGTTCAACTTAAAAAGTTCTTTGGCGAGTTTGTGTGGAATTATTATAGACAACAAATTAATGAAAATAAACGAAAAGAACACAACCAAAAACCCAAAGAAATATACGGCCCAGCAGATGAAATCGTTGTTGAATTAATAATATCTCTTTGTAATAAACATAAAGTCAATTATTCTTATTGTAAAGAAATAAGCCCAGAAAATGGGTGGTATCAAATCGGAGCACGAACATTACAAGTTGCTCCTCCATTTAGCCTCGCATTGATGGAAATTGTTGATCAACACAAACAATACGGTGTTGAAATCAAAATTGATGCTTCAAGCATTAAAATAAAAAGCAGCTCTTTGGCTCCTTTAATAGAAACAACCATTTCTAAACCTGAACATGTTTTATTCACGGATGGCGTTTACGATTCAGAAACTAGTAGTAATGAATTAGCTATTAACCAAACTTGTCGTAATTTCATAGGAGGAAATACGATGGACTACGAAAACCACGAAGCGACTATTGAAGTAAGAGACAACATAGACCACGTTCGAGCCATGTTGCCTGATGGTCATTGCAAACAAATTTTTGACATTTTCACTGAACGTGGTGATGATTATCATAAATTTTCAGCACCTAAGCTACTCCCCGGAGAAAAACCAATACAAGGCCAAACATATGGGTACGGGGATGGTATTGCTAAAAATGCTCATATAGCAAAATTTTTAGGTATTTCACCTAGAGCAGTAAATCAGCATAAAGAAATAATCAAACATGTCATGCTGGCCCATGGCATGATACCCGAATAATACAATTCATTTCGCAAATACTTCATGGTCGAAGTATTGAAATGACCCAAGAGATCTGATGTAGGATGCATTGGATCTCTTACTTTTTTGTATCTTGTCTTTTATAAGGAATATTATGTATAGAATATTTAATTTTATAAAAAATGCTGTGGATAAAATGTTTAACAAAGATGAATATGATAAAGACCGCGATCACGACTTAAGTGATCATTTAGACCCAGAAAATCCATTTGAATTGGACCTGGGTGGCTCTGGCTAAGTACCATAACCACTCTTAGTAAAGAATTGGTTGGCCATATTATTTGCGACTCTATTCGGTTGATTCGCAGTCCCTGCTGTTGCTTGGGTCAAATCAATATAACCGTCTTTATGTTCTCCTAAAACTCTTGTGATAAATGCAACGATTCTTCTGGGTGTGGTTTGCCTTTTTGCTGCTCCAAAACCACGTTCAGGAACTTCAATTATGCCATTACCAATTTGTCTTGCTAAATCAATAATATTGTCGTGATATGATTCTCCAAGATACATTCTGTGTGTGCCTAACACAAACAAATTCCAACCCATGGTAGCTTTACCACCGGCAGGATCAACAGCCATAGCGTGAGGAACAATTTCAATTTTTTGTTCTAGCATTGGCACAAAAACCGGCAAATCTTGGAGAATAGATGGATACATCATTCTATCAAAACTGCGGTCAAAGCCCTTTGTCATAAAATATTGAATAAGGGCTTTGCGAACAGCATCTGTATTCGCCGCATGTTTTATTCTGTCAGAAGTTCCTGCGTCCATATAATACCCTTTCGCATTATTATCTCTATGGGTATTTTTGAGTTGTTTAAATAGATTCTATCATTGAAAATCTGTTCGACCGTTTGACGCGTAACTCTTGAGGAAATACATCATGCATCATGTTTCTATGAGATATGATTAATATTGATTCCACTTTATTTGCTAAGTCGTTTTTGATAATATTTATCAAAGCGTCTATGCCATCATCATCCATTCTTCCATCTACTTCATCTAAAACCAACACATTGCATTGCCGACCATACATTTGTTCATGTAAATCATACATTGCCAACATAAAAGCGACATCAGTTCTTTTTCGTTCTCCTCCTGACTGAAATTCGTACCCCCACATATTACTAGAAACAGATAATGATTTTGTTAAACTTATTTGCACATCTAGCCCAAAGACATCAAAATAATGTTTAAGTCTACCATTAATAAATGGAATATGCTCCTCAAACACATAGCTTTTAATTTTACTTCTATCATTATATGCCTTATAAATATAATAATAATGAGATTGCAATAAAGTGTCGCGCTTTATTTCTTTTTCAATGTTATTTTTTTGTGTGTTTAATTCTTTAATCTTTTCTTGTACTGTCGACACAGATTCTGAATGTGGATTGCTTTCGTTTTTAATCTCTTTTATTCTAGTTTTAATATTTTCAATTTCATCGGCGTGTTTTTGCCATTGATTGTGAATTTTTTCTGCATCAAGTAATGTTATGTTGGGACTTTTGTCTTCTAAAGTTTCTTTTATTTGTTTGATAACCTGTTTAAGTTTATTAATTTTTGTTGTGATTTCGTTTAATTGATCTTGTTTTGATTGCAATTCGTCATGTAGTGGTTTTATCTTATCATCAGTATGTAATGCAGATACTTCCATTTCGCATTCTGTGCATATAGCACCAGCTTTTTGTTTCCATAATTCAATGCGTTCTTCTAAATGTTGTGTTTTGAGAGAACCTGAACGATGGGTATCATCATGATCCTGCTTTTCTAAACGCAAATCACTTAATTTTTGTTTTATTTGATCTATAATTTTCCATTTTGCGCGCAGTTTATCTAAATCTGGTAAAACCAAATCAGACTGCTTTTGTATTTCTGTATTCAAAACCACATTTGAATTTTCTAATCTTGTTTTCCTGTTACTTTCAAAATTTTCTGATGATGACAAAATTCTTACGATTTCTTCATCAAGTGTCTGTACATTAATATCAATTGTTTGTATTTTGCTCTTATTACTTTCAACCATATCGTCTATTTTAGAATATTTTGATTTAGCAACCGATGCATAATACGAAAATCTGTCTACATGTAATATTCGTTCTATTGCTTTTTTCCTCGACTGGTCTGCCATTTCCAACCATGGCTTTCCATATTGAGTAAAAAATGCCGATCCGCAAAATAAATCCCAATCTAAATTGAAAATTTTGTTTAATTGAGCCTGCTGATTTTTTATAGTTGATAGTGTATCAGCGTTGAACTTATTTTCGTCACCATCTTTTACGTATATCAACTCATTTTTACCATCAGTGTTACGAGTTCTTGTTATAGTGTCGCCAGACTTGAATTTGATTGTAACTGAACAGTCTTTCCCAGTATAAAAATTTATTACTTTGTCACCTGGGTTGGCGGAATGCATAGTTTTCCCAAACAAACACCACATTATTGCATTTGGGATACATGATTTACCAGCACCATTGGATTTAATTCTAGACTTGTCTTCTACAAATTCTTGCGTGTCATATAATTCTTGGCTGTCTTCTTCTCCAGCTACTTCTCCAACAATTAAACATTGGCTAAGGTCCGACAATTCAATTGTCGTAAGATAATCACCATAAGACATGAAGTTTTTAAACGAAACTGATTCTAATTCTAGCATTTTTTTAAAATACCCAACAAAAGTTGGAAATTACGCACAAACATATTATACAAATATTGTTAATGAAATATGAATAAACTTATGCATATCAATCATAAAATTAAACAAGAATTAAAAGACAATGTGACAAATTTAGTGTCAATAATTGAAAAACACCCTGACGATAAAGAAATAATCTTAGATTATATAATTACAAAAATAGCAAATGATCTTGAACCCACAGAAAATAATACAAAATTGTGGGACCCACCAGTCATTTATGATGAAAATGGGTATCCTAGATTTTAAGATCAATTAAAACGGCGTTTCAATATATTCGCGGACTGCTTCCTTAAACCAATCTGGAAGCATTTTATTAGCTTGCTTCATGAAATAATAAATGGATTCATCAATAATATATGTGTCAGCATAGTCGTCTTTACTTCTTATGCTTCTACCATAAGACTGCACCAACTTTAGTGCAGTAATCCATGTGTAATATCGTCTGTCAACTTCAACCCTTGCGGCCAACTGTTTGTCATCAAAACAATTGGCATATGGTACTTTACAAATGATTTGAAACCTACTTAGGTCGCCATGTAAATCTATGCCTTCATGCATGGCTGGCGCGACGATAATTCCGTCTTCGCTTTTTGCATGTTCTTCTAGCATTTTCTTTTTATTATTAAAAAAGTCTTTCTGGAAAAAGAATCTATGAGTAAAATCTGCCTTACATTTTTCAATTAACAGGTTGGCAATTGCGAAATTGTGTGTATGGATGATTCCTCTTTTTCCCTCATAAAGTTCTAAAATTTCCTCTACGCCAGTTACTAATTTTTCACCCCAGTCAGAATTCATTTTAGACACACCACCAGTCATTTTAGCAACTGGTTTTATGTATATCGGACGATTCGCAACCGGAAATCTATTCTTCATTCTATAAGCGGCAACATCATCTCTGGAAACACCAAGCGAATTGCAAACTACTCCAACATCTAAAATAGTAGCACTCATTAATAATATCTTGTCAGCATACTTGAACAACAATTCATCCGCGAACTTTTGAATAAACACTGGTTTTAATGTTACGCTGCGATGTGATAATCCACCACCACGATCAGACTCTGTAAATTCCACAACCCAGTCGCTGCCAGTTTCAGCTATGTGATCCATAAACATTTGGAATTTTTGGTACAATCTTTTGATTTCATCTTCTAACTCAATATTGTCGTCCTGCCTAGCTTTTTGGATTAATGAATTAAGAATTATATCAATCTTGTTGTCCAAAAACCATTCTGCATATTGATGTGGATCATTATATTCGGGAATAACAATCCCTTCTTTTTGTAAATGTATGTCATTAAATGTTAAAGATACAAAATCCAACAATTGTGGTTCTAAATTATGTGCTTCATCTATAACCATCAATCCACGAGGTTCATCAAACCTATTTGTCATTTGGGTTTGATACAAAAAGCTGGAAAAATTCATCGAAACTTTTTTGTTATTGATAGCCTGATAAACTTGTTCATAGTACGGACAAGCACTATACTCCATATCAACTGGTAAAACAGCTAATGTGCCATTAGATTCACCGACTGGAAAACAATCGGTACATTTGTAGTTGTTTTTGCTTTTTTGTCTTCTGCAATATCCAGCGTCACATCCAGGCTTTTCCATCAACATTCGATCTAACGTGATTTGTTTCATGCCTTTTCTAGAAACTAAATCCTTACCACGTCTATCCCAAAATGTGCATGGGTAAGCATTTCTCCCTTTTAATTCTGTTATTTCATCTCCAAAATCTGTCACCAACTGGTCTTGTAATATTTTAGTGATGGTTAAATAATAAGCGCCAGTGGACATATTGGCTAAAGTCATCCCAATAGGTGATTTCCCACTGCCAGTTGGGCATTCTAGGATAACAATCTTCTTCCCCTTTGAAAATGCTTTAACTGCAAATTCAATCGCTTCCTTTTGTCCTTCTCTATAGGACTCCATTGGGAAATTGTCATCAATATTATCCAATGGTTTGTCTGCTATCGCGTGATTCCACATATGCAAATTCCTTTTAATTGAACAATTATAAAATACAAACTGGCGGGTATTTAAATTGTTTCATAGAGGAGAAATTATGGCTAAAATCGTAATTGCCGCAGATATGCATTTTGGAGTATCTGGGAAACTCACTGATATACTGTGGTCAGCGCGAGTGATTCGTGAATATTGTAAGCACGCCGGTGTTGACGTCGTAATCATTGCCGGAGACTTGTTTCACGATAGAAAATCTCTGGATATAGAAGTAATATCTAAGGTTTGTGATTTCTTTGTAGAAACAAAAGAACAATATAATCAACAATGGATTGCATTCCCTGGCAAT
>Ga0114932_10004698_pt1 | contig 12582 bp, 9 predicted proteins | sample 2SBtaG_2_FD_87286 | JGI IMG/M metagenome (GOLD analysis project Ga0114932, IMG submission 87286) | Deep subsurface microbial communities from Kolumbo volcano to uncover new lineages of life (NeLLi) - 2SBTROV12_ACTIVE470 metaG | ecosystem: Environmental > Aquatic > Marine > Volcanic ...
ATAAAATCCTTTTTAGATAATTTATCTAAGGAGGTTTTTTTATTCTTATAGATTTACTTCATAGAAAAAATCTTATTTTTAGATGTACTTTAAGTGTTATGACCAATTGGATTGAATTATTAAACGATTTTAAAACTAAAAGAGTCCCCATTGCTTTGGTTACAGTTACTAAATGCTTAGGGTCTACACCTTGTGTAGTTGGTTCCAGAATGATTATCACTAAAAAGAAAGACATATTTGGAACCGTTGGAGGAGGAAAGTTAGAGTTTCTAGCAATTGATGAGGCAATAATTGCCATTAATGAAAACAGAATAATAGAACTTTCATACACTTTAGGGTCAGAATTTGAGCAATGCTGTGGTGGAAAAGTTGAATTAATTATAGAGTCTATGAACCAATCACCAGAACTATTTTTATTTGGAGCAGGACATATTGGTGTTGAAATATGTCAATTGTTAAAGGACACCCCTTTTCAGGTGAATTTAATAGATTCCAGAGACGGTTGGCTCTCCAATATAGAGTTTGAAGATTATGTTACAAAGTGTACGGTGAGCATAAATGATTTTAAAACATTTAAAGAAGCAGTGCATTGGGGCAACAATTGCTTTGTACTTGTAATGACTCATGACCATACTATCGATTTTGATATTATAGCTATGGCGTTACAAAACGACACTAAATTCTTAGGACTTATTGGTAGTAAAACCAAGCGTGTGCGGTTTCATAATATGTTGGTTAACGAACTATCTATTAAAGAGGGTATGACCAATGTAGTTTGTCCTATTGGTATAGAAATAGGAGGAAACTCACCTAAAGAAATAGCCATTAGTGTAGTTGCGCAATTGTTGAAAGAGCATTATAAAGGGTAATAATTGTCATTCTGAATCTTTTGACTGACGTTTAAGACAGTCTAAAGTGAAGAATCTCATAATGAGATTCCTCGTCGCTTCTTTGGTCGCTCTAGCTGAATGACAAAACTACTTCATCTTTGCTCGTCTATCCTTCAAAATTTTCGCAAACGAACGTGTTCTAATTTCATCTAGAGTTAAGCCGGTTGCTAGCACTTCATCCATAGTTATTGCACCACTGTTTAAGGCTTTTAAAAAATAGTTTAAGAGCCCTTGTCCTGTGGCTGCATCATCAAAAGTATCTCCAATTAAAGTCGCTTGAGCAGCTTTTTCAACAAAGGTTTTTAAGCGTAAAACAGCATCATCATAACTCTCTAAAAAGAAGGCATATACTGCCGTATAACGCATTGGTAATTGCGCAGGATTCAAATCCCAACCTTGATATAATCCTTTATATAACGAATGCCTAATATGTTGATATCCTTTTAACCAAGCACGATGAACTACTTCTTTATTTTCTTGTTCTTGAGCTTCGGTTAATTCACCACGATGAGGTCCGATAGGCATGGTGTTGGTTGCACCATCAGACAACCAAACACCAGTATGATTTAAGGCGACTTTGGTCATATAATGTGCAAAATCACATACATCATGATCCATTTCTTGATATCTTGCTGTAATGTTGTTTGAAGCGGTATAATCATAAGTGCCAAAGTGTGTTGCAATGCAACGTCCTTTACTTGCCAAAATAAATCTGTATAAAGGATTTGTTCCTGAATGGTCCATAATAGATTGAGTAGTTTCAACCATTATTTCCATTTTTAAAGCTCCAGACTCCAAATGGAATTGTTCCTCTATAATTTCAAAAAATGATACCAGAGCAATAATCTGCTCAGGAATGGTCACTTTTGGAAGCATAACCACAAAATTATTTGGTAATTTCCCGTTAGTCTTTTTGAGTAAAGTGGTTAAAAAAATATCGAGTGTTCGTAAACCACGTTCTTTTAATTCTTCGGTAAATGGTTTTATCCTGATGCCAATAAAAGGCGAAAGCGTATTGTCTTGCATGCCTTTTGCCACTTGAGTTGCCGCCGTAATTGCTGTGTCGTCTTCTTCATTGTCTGAACGATTTCCAAAACCATCTTCAAAATCTATTCTAAAATCTTCAACAGCTTCACACTTTAATTTTGCGATTACCTTTTTATAAATGCAATATGAAAATCCTGCATAATGATGTTTTAATTCCTCTTCTGAAAGCGTATCAAGTTCGTCAATAAGTGCTTTTTGAGCGCCATTATCTTTTGGAAAGTTTTCAAAACCGTTTAGTTGAAACGCTTTTCCAAATTCAATAAAATTAGGAGCATAGTGTAATAAAGATTTTAAGGCAATAGTACCTAAAACTTGTGTGGTATTAGATTTGAAAAGGTTTGCACCGCCATAAACTGTATGTATGGGTTGTCTATCTTCTCTATCGCCTCGGTAAATTTTATTGAATGTGGTATTGGCAACTTTTAAATCGCTAAATATTTGTGATTTTTTATTTTCTGAAATGCTTAAATTCATTTTTTGTTTTTTAGTGTCATTGCGAGGACAAATGACGTGGCAATCTGTATGTTTTGAACTTCAATTTAAAAGATTACTTCGTCATTTTATTCCTCGTAATGACGATATGTTTTTAACTCCCTCTATACGTCGTATACCCAAACGGATTTATTAATAATGGAATATGGTAATGACTGTTATCTGTGACTTCAAATTCTATAGAAACTTCAGGGTAAAAACCTTTTTGAGTTTTGCTTTCATAGTAAGCATGCGTGTTAAACGACATTACATAAACACCCGGAATTAATATTCTGCCTGGAGGAAGCACATCAATAATGCGTCCATCAGTATTAGTAATACCAACACTCATAGGCTTCCATTGGTTATCTCGTAGTCCTTTTAAAGTAATAATCATACCATTTGCTGGTGTTCCAACTGAGGTGTCTAAAGCATGTGTTGTAATATGGCTTTGCAAACCAGCAGTTTCGGTTAATCCTTTAATTAATTTATCCAACCGAATTACAGTAATTTTATGTTGCTCATTCATGGCGACATAAATTTCATCTTCTTTTTTGTTTTGCAATCTGGTATTAATAATGGAGAGCATTTCGTTGGCCGATTTTCCACTTGCACTAACAATAAAAATATAACCAAATTTATCTACGTATTGTGTATTTGCTTCTGATAACGCTTCTATGGTTTGCGTATTGGCTTCAGCCATTTTGGATTGCTCGTTATTTGCCCAATCCTTAGTATGAGCAAATTTTTCTTTTAAGCTATCTACATCTCCAATTTTTGGATGTCCAGTAAAAGCTTCTTTGAAATCTTCCAACGAACAGTCGTTATACCAAATAGAAGCTGCTTTTTTGAGGACATCTTCTTCAGATGAAAAGGGTCTTAACGCTACCATTTTTGAAATCCAAGTTTTAGACACACAACATTTTTCAAGATGGTTATGTGCTTCTTTTTCTGATAGTGAATTGAGTATGTTTAGTGTTATCATCTTCTTTTATTTTGGTGCACCTTGATTTATCCAACAATTAATGATATCGCGTTCTTCTTGAGTCATTCCAGTTTGGTTATTGTTAAAGGGCATATTTTTTACTACCACAACACGCTGAAAAATTTTATCTCTCAGGTTGTAAATTTGTTCTGCGGTATCATATTTTACACCATTGGGTGCTACTTTCCAGATAGCATCTGTAGGATTTGCTGAATGACATGCAGTACACCTATTATTAATTATTGTACTTACTTGTTCTAAAGAAATCGTTTCGGTACACGATTCGTATTTAGGTTTTTCTGGTGCTGTAACAAATGCTACAGATAACAAAAGTAATACAGAAATTGGCATTACCCAAACCGAAAGTTGCCCTTTTTCGCGAGCGTTTAAATAGTGTTTTATACCTGCACTTCCTATGGTAATGGCAATAAGTACAATCCATTGGTAAGTGTTTCCGAAGGTGCTTGGGAAATGATTGCTTATCATAATAAACAGCACAGGAAGTGTAAAATAGTTATTAGAATACGAACGAATAAAAGCGGCTTTCCCATCTTCCGGATTAGGTAATAATCCCTTTTTTGCGGCATTTACCATGCGTTTTTGACCTGGAATGATGACGAAAAACACATTAGCAGCCATTAAGGTTCCTATTAAAGCACCAAAATGTATGTATGCTGCTCTTCCACTAAAAACTTGAGCGTAAAACCATGCAAAAAAGATTAAAAATACTGTCATTGCAATAGTGAAAACAAGTTTATTGCTAATTAATCGTTTACACATTTGGTCGTAAATTATCCAACCAATAATTAATGAAACAATACTAATAGTTATTGCAGATGCAACACTTATATCTAAAACTTCGGGATCTATTAAAAATGATTTTGCATTAAAATAATAGACAATTGCCAATAAACAGAACCCAGAAAGCCAAGTAAAATAGGCTTCGTATTTAAACCAATGTAAATCTTTTGGGATTTTTTTTGGAGCTAGTTTGTATTTTTCTAAATAGTAGAATCCGCCACCATGAACAGCCCAGAGATTTCCAGCCAATTCATCTCTTAGATCTTTAGTTCGGTTTAAAGCATTTTCTAAAAACACAAAATAAAAAGAGGCACCAATCCAAGCAATACCAAAGGTAATATGCATCCAACGAACCGTTAAGTTTAGCCATTCAAATAAGTGGCTTTCCCAGATCGTACCTTTTAAAAATAAATAGAGAATCCCAATACCACCAATACTTGCAATGACAATAAATGCATAAAACCAATTTTGAGATATTTGTAATGATTCTGCTTTTTCGTCATTATTTTTTGCTTTATAAAACTTGATTAAATGATGTAGTTTGTAAGTTACAACAACTATTATAATGAATATTATTAACCAAGCTATGCCTAAAAAAATCTCGATCATTTAATTTATTTTATAGTTCCCAAAATACGCAATCTGCTAATACCTCCATCAGGATAAATCTTTAATTTAATATGAGTTAAGGTGTCGTGTTCATTTATAAAAGAGTTTTCAAAATGATGTTCTTGGTCTGCTTCTAGTTTTTGTTTTTCCAACAATGGAAACCATTGTACTTTGTTATCTATAACATCTTCATTATTATTACTATTACAAGCATCAATAGCACAAGCATCTGGATAATTACCTTTAAAATGTTTGGTATCCACAATTATTTTGTTGACAATGCCTTGATGCCCTAATTTAATGGTTACCCAATCTTCATTATTAGGTGTTCGGTTGCGTTTTGTTTCCCAACCGTCTCCCATATTTTTTCCTGTAGTTGGTGCAATTAAATTTTCCATTGCACTAAAAAACATATCGTTACAACACAATGCTTTGCCACAGTTATTTGCTAGTGCCAAATCTATCATTTCTTCTGAATTAACACGAGACCAATCTTTAAAAACTTCACCATAAACTCTAAAACGTGCTACACCTCCATCAGGATAAATGTGTAATCTTACATGTGTATATACGTTAGTGGAATCAATTTCAAAGAAATGCTGACTACCAGGTTCTAAAGGCGATTTAGGTAATATTTCTTCCCAATCGAGTTCGTCAGCTTTACTCCAAAATAAATTTTCGTCTCCCAAATTAATAGCTTCAACAGATGCGAAAGGCGGATGATTCCCTAAAAAATGATTGGTATCAATATCGAAGCCTTTTATAATGCCTTCAGCTCCCAGTTTAATGATAGCCCAATCGTGACCTGGAGTACGTTTACGCCTAGATTCCCAGCCGTCCATCCATTTTCCATGGTTGGTATATTTATCTGGAATAAAAATACCACGACCTTCTTTGATTAGATTTTCTTTTTCAGCAAAAAAATCATCTGTTACATAGAGTACTTGTCCACCAATTTTCTCGGAAGCAAGGTCTGTGTATTTTTTAAGTTTATCTTCAAGCATTAATTATGTTTTAGTAATAATTTCCCTTGTTTGAGGGTTTTTAGTTTTGAATTCTCAACTACTTGTACACCATTAACAAATGTATGAATTACTTTTCCAAAAAGCGTTTCGTTTAAATAAGGTGTCGTTTTATGTTTATGTTGAATGGATTCTTCTGTTATTGTAAATGTTTCGTCAGGATTCCAAACCGTAATATCAGCATCAAAACCTTCTTGTAATTTTCCTTTTTGCTGCTCTAATCCTAAAAATTGTGCTGGGTTTTTGGTGAGTAACGGAATTAATTTTTCAAGCGTAAGTCCTCTTTGCCTTCCTTCGCAATACAATAAAGAAAGTGTAAATTGTAAACCTGAAATTCCTCCCCAAGCTTTAAAGAAATCGCCACTTTCTAATTGTTTTCGCTCTGGAGGAGCAGGAGAATGATCGGATGCTAAAAAATTAAAATCACCATTTAACACCGCATTCCAAAGCAAGTTATTGTTTTCTTTTTCTCTGATTGGAGGGGCACATTTATAGATTGGAGAAGCATCCGGAATGTTTTCAGCGTTAAAATATAAATAATGCGAACAGGTTTCAACGGTCAATTTATGGGTTTTTTGTTTACGCTCTGTTATACGTTCTAAACCTTCTGAAGCAGATAAATGTACAATATGGACCTTAATATCAAAGGTGTCTTGAATATCTAAAGCCAGATCAATAGCATTGGTTTCCCAATGTTGTGGTCTTGAATGTAAATACTCCTGATAACTTTTAGGGTTATTAACTTCTGGAACATTAGTGTCACTTAGCTCACAATGTAACAATAGTGGAATGTTATAGGCTTTTAAAATTGGCGCAATAGCTTCTAAATGAGTTTTGTTAACGTTTGGAAATTCGTCAATTCCTGAATGTGTTAGAAAACCTTTGATACCAAAAACACCTGCTTTGATTAAATCTTCAATATTATCTGAATTTGTTGGGATAATACCTCCGTAAAATCCGCAATTAACATGGAGTTTATTATTAGAAGCTGTCTGTTTAATATGAAAAGCTTCAGAAGTTGTTGTAACGGGACTTGCATTTAAAGGCATTTCAATAAGCGTAGTAACACCACCAATGGCAGCTGCTTTTGTAGCTGTTTCAAAGCCTTCCCAATGGTCTCTCCCTGGCTCGTTAATATGCACATGAGCATCAATAATTCCAGGCATTACAATGAGATTGCTATAATCTAAAAGCGGGATATTATCTAAGTAATGACAACCATTAAAAATTTGATGAATCTTATCATTTTTTATATGAAGTGTTACTTCGACAAATTGATTGTTGATAAAGCATCGTTGGCTATATATTAAAAAATTATTCATATAAACTCATCAATACTTTTTCTGGTGTCATTGGTGAATGAAACTTTAATTTGTAGTTTGGATTGAATGCCTTTATTGCATTTTGAATCGCAAAATATGCACCAATACCATACATTAAAGGAGGCTCGCCAACAGCTTTAGATTTTAAAATGGCCATATCATTGCTTTTTGTTTCTAGGGGTAATACTTCAATGGTTTTTGCAATTGAAAATATGTCAGGGACTTTGTAAGTAGATAAAGCATTAGATAATAATCGTCCATCTTTACCATAAGCAATTTCTTCCATAGTCATCCAACCAATACCTTGTGCAAGTGCACCTTCAACTTGACCTAAATCTATGCCTTTACTCATACTTTTTCCGTAGTCGTGCACAATCTTAATTGAATCGAAAACATAAGTACCACGAGTACAATCAACGGTTGTGGTTAAAATTGCTGTACCATACACATGATAGGCAAACGGATGCCCTTTTTCTTTGGTTTTATCAAAATTAATCATTGGTGTTGCATAATGTGCATTTTCGGTTAACGCGATGCGTTTTAACATGGCTTTTGCGATGAGTTCATCCCAAGTTAAAGCAGATTTATTATTATTCACAAATACAGCTTCTTCTTTTATTTTAATATGTTCTTTGTCAGCGTTTAATTCTACTGAAGCTACATCTTTCAATCTTTCAAGTAAAGAGTTACAGGCTTTTAAAACGGCTTTTCCGTTTAGGTCTGCTGTTGAGCTTGCAGCTGATGGTGATGTATTTGCAACACGTGTTGTATTTGTGGTTTCAATTTTTACTTTTTTAGAATCGATTGAAAATACTTGTGCAGCAATTTGAAGCATTTTTGTGTTCACACCTTGTCCCATTTCTACAGCAGCTGTACTAATTCCTACGCTTCCATCTTGATAAATATGTACCAAAGCACGTGCGTGATTCATAGGTGTATTGGTAAACGAAATACCAAAGGTAATTGGCATCAAAGCTATCCCTTTTTTAAATGCGGAATTTGTACTGTTGAAATCTTCAACTTCTTTTTTTAGCGTTTCTAAATTAAAATTAGATTTTGCAGATTGCCAAGAATTACGAGCTTCAACCTGAGTTGCAATTTGTCCATACGAAAATTCATCATTTTCTTTTAATAAATTGGCTTCCTGTATTTCTTGTGCTGAAACACCAATTTCTGAAGCCGCTTTTGCAATGGCAGATTCAATGACAAACATGCCTTGAGGACCACCAAAACCACGAAACGCTGTATTTGGTGGTAAGTTGGTTTTACAACTTAAAACCTTTGTCTTTACATTTTCAATATTATAACTATTGGTGGCGTGAAACAGTGTACGTTCAGCAATTGCTGGAGACAAATCGGCAGCAGCCCCAGAATTTTGCAAAAATTCAACCTCGTAAGCTAAAATTTTTAAATCTTTAGATAAACCTATTTTAAAGGTGCTTTCATACGGATGACGTTTTCCTGTCATACGCAAATCGTCATGCCGATTCAGGATTAATTTTACCGATTGGTTTAAATGATGTGTTGCCAAAGCAGCCATAACAGCCCAAGGTGTTGCTTGATCTTCTTTGCCTCCAAAACCGCCACCAAGACGTGTAACATCCACTTCAATTTTATGCATAGCCATACCTAAAACATTGGCAGTTGTTTTCTGGACAGCAGTAGGGCCTTGTGTAGAAGATGTGATTTTTATGTTACCATTTTCTAACGGTTCAGCATAAGCACCTTGTGTTTCTAAATAAAGTTGTTCTTGACCGTTTGAAAATGTTTCGTCTTCAAAAATATAGTCGCAGTTTTTAAAGGCATCGTCAGTATTTCCTAAACTAAAAGAACGTGGTGCATTAATAAAGCTGTCTTTTTCTTTGGCTTCTTTACAGGTTGTAATTACTGGAAGTTCTTCAATATCAATAGTTATTAATCGACGTGCTCGTCGTGCAATAAATTCAGATTCTGCAACAATAAAAGCAATTGGTTGTCCCCAAAAATGCACTTCGTCTTCAGCAAATAACGGTTCGTCAGGAATGATTCCACCTATTTGATTTTCACCAGGAATGTCTTTGTATGTAAAAATGCGTTCGACACCTTCTAACTTTTCAGCTTTAGAATAATCTATAGATTTGATTTTTCCATGTGCTTTTGGCGAGTCAAAAACTACTCCGAATAACGTACCTTCTCTTATATTAACATCGTCCACATAAATAGATTCTCCACGAACATGTGTGTACGAATCGATATTTTTTATGCTTTGTTTTATGTCGTTAGTCATTTTCATTTAGTGTATAAATTCTTTAAGTTGAAATTGCTCTGGAAACGTTTCCATAAAATGTAAAAAAAATAATTGACGTGCTACTAAGCGTTTATAATCGCTTAAGCCACGAACATCACTAATTGGTGAAATTTCATTTTGAAGTATCTGGTTAGCTTCCAATATCGTTGTACTATTTAATTGTTTTTTATTTAAAAATGCTGAAGTTTTAAATAAATACTTTGGAATAGCAGCGACGCCTCCAATAGATACATGAGCGTTTTGTATAGTGCTGTCTTTCAAAGATAATTGTATCGCAGAATTCACACTAGCAATATCCAAATGTGTACGCTTACTTACTTTTTCAAAATTGAATTTTGTATGTTTTGAAGGTAATTGGAATTGAATATTTTTTATGAGTTCATCGTCTTTTAAATCGAAGGTTTTATAACCCTGATAAAATTTATTTAATTGAACTTGTCTTTCATTTCCTTGAGGATTAACAATTGTGATGAGGCTATTAAGAGCTAAAAAAAAGATAGTCATGTCTCCAATAGGTGAGGCGTTTACAAAATTACCTCCAATAGACGCCATATTCCGTATTTGTTCGGAAGACACTAATTTGAGATGCTTTTTTAGGGTTGGGAAAACGGTATTCAATGCTTTATGATTCCAAATGTTTGAAACTGTTGTTCCTGCACCAATTGTACAAGTATTATCTTCAATATGTATACCTTTTAAAGAGTCATCATCTGAAATAAGATGAACAGCATTATTAATTAAATCATCAGCTTTCTGAACGTACAAATCTGTTCCTCCAGAAACGTAGATCATTCCAGATTGAGAGTTGCTTTTTATTTGTAGTTGATTTAAACGGTTTGGTATTTCTGAAAAATAACTTGGAATGAATCCATTATCAATTAACGATTGTAATGATTTTTCAGAATCAGCTGATTCTAACTTCTCACAAATATCATCAACAGCTTTTTCAATAGATTTATATCCCGTACATCTACAGATATTTCCGCTAATAGCGTCTAAAGCATTATCAGAATTATTTCCGGATTCAGAGAGTGCAAACCCAGTTAGTGACACTATAAATCCTGGAGTACAAAACCCACATTGTGAGGCATGGTTTTCTTTTATTGCGGATTGTGTAACGGTTAATTCTTTTGGAAGATTAGTGCCTTCAATAGTGACAATGTGTTTGCCATGAGCATTTCCTAATGGTGAAATACAAGAGGTTATACTTTGGTATTCAATTTTTTTATCTTTATTTAAAGTGCCAACTAAAACTGTGCAAGCGCCACAATCACCTTCACGACAGCCTATTTTTGTACCTGTAAGACGTTGCTCATAACGTACAAAATCGAGCAAAGTCATACCTGCATTGTTATGTGTTTTAATTGTTTTATTATTAAGAATGAATGCTATCATACCAATGTTTTGAAACTAATATTCTGTTTTGTCCTCTTTTTCTTCCCATTTAATAAATGCCTCAAGAGCCACTTTTCGTCCTAATTGTTGAAAAGGAATGCTTCTTTCTGTATAGGGTAGCGGTATTTCTTTATAGATAAATTCATCATCAAAGCCAATATTAGCAGCGTCAATTTGATTACTTCCATAATACACCTTATCAGGACGTGCCCAATAAATGGCTCCCAAACACATTGGACAAGGTTCGCATGAGGTGTAAATCTCACAACCTTCTAATTGAAATGAGTTTAAGTTTTTGCAGGCGTCTCGTATTGCATTAACTTCGGCATGTGCCGTTGGATCGTTGGTGGAGGTGACTTTATTATTGCCTCTCCCTACAATTTCACCATCTTTAACAACAACACACCCAAAAGGACCTCCTTCATTATTATCCATTCCTTTTAAGGCTGCATTTACAGCAGCTTTCATAAATTTTATTTCCATTTCAGAGTTTGTTTTAGACGACTTGCATGAATATAACGAATATACAATTTTTTAGAAAGTTTGTTAAATAAAATCAACTCTTCAATTTTAATTAAAGGTTATTACAAGTAAAAACAAAAGCATTAAGCTAGTATATTGTTTTGAAAATATTTCTATAAAATGTTGGCTCTAATCTTTTTCCAAATTTTAGCTAATAAAAACCCTGAAATTATTACCAATATACTTAATGCAATAGCCAAGTAATAATCGCCATAAATCCAATAACCTGTAGCAAACATTATGCTATATATTAAAATCATTGCGAGTATCATTGCTAGTATTCCAGAAGGCACACTCCAAGGTTGTTTGTCAGTAACTATTTCATGGTTTTCATTTGCAGCGTCATCAATTGTTTTTCTCCACCCAGGACCACCAGGTTGTATTTTTTTATAAAAACTAAATAGTGTGTTATTAGTTTCAGGCTTAGTTATAAATGTTACGACTACCCAAATTACAGAAGTAATTAAGACGACCATTGGGAATTTGGCATAGGAAGGCATGAGTCCTTCTACTTTAATTCCTAGCTCATTATTATGTGTAAACAACAAGGTTCCTATAGCAGTAAAACTAAAGACATAAGATATAATTGCTGATGAAAACATTGCCGAAATTTCACTCCAAGCGTTAATACGCCACCAAAACCAACGCAGGATAAAAATTAATCCAGTTCCAGCTCCAAACATTAAGATAAATTTGAATATCTGCATGGCATCTTGTAAAAACAATGCAAGAACTGCACTAAAAACCATGAGGATTACTGTTGAAAATCGCCCAATAGCAACTAATCTTTTTTCGGAAGCATCCTTTTTTATATGTTGTTTGTAAAAATCGTTTACAATGTAGGATGAGCCCCAATTTAAATGTGTAGAAATAGTACTCATATATGCTGCCACTAAAGAAGCGAGTACCAGACCGAGTAAGCCGCTTGGGAGTTTGGTAAGCATTGCTGAATATGCTAAATCATGCCCTAGTTTATCATCGGTTATATTTGGAAAAGCCTCATGTATGCTTGCTATATCTGGAAATACTACTAACGATGCTAAGGCTACTAAAATCCAGGGCCAAGGGCGTAATGCATAGTGCATAATATTAAAGAAAAAGGTTGCTCCTATGGCATGGTTCTCATCTTTTGCAGCAAGCATACGTTGTGCAATATAGCCACCACCACCTGGTTCGGCTCCAGGAAACCAAGAGCTCCACCATTGTACAGCTAATGGAATAATAATTAAAG
>Ga0114932_10004699_pt1 | contig 12580 bp, 14 predicted proteins | sample 2SBtaG_2_FD_87286 | JGI IMG/M metagenome (GOLD analysis project Ga0114932, IMG submission 87286) | Deep subsurface microbial communities from Kolumbo volcano to uncover new lineages of life (NeLLi) - 2SBTROV12_ACTIVE470 metaG | ecosystem: Environmental > Aquatic > Marine > Volcanic ...
CGTTTCCCATGACCGCGCGACGGCACCAGCCGCCTGCTCGTGCGCCCCACGCACACCCTCCTCTGCCCACAGCGCTCGCCGTGGCGTCGAAGGCATCGACCGCACTCGCTCAGTACTTGAACAAATTCTCAGTCTTGAACGAATGCGTCAGTCACTGCGTGGTCCGCCTTGGGCAGCGGTCCTCCGCGGTCAGCTCAGGATCGCACCCACTGCAGAGTCGTCGAGCCGTTGGAAACAGCGCCGACCGATGGCCGCTTCGAGTACAGCGACCTCGAGTTCGTCTGCGACGAGCTCACGATCGGCTCCCGCCAGGGCGCCGACGGCGAGGCGAATCGCGCCGTCACGGTCGAGCCCGCTGTCGAACCCCTCGCGGAGTCTCTCGAGAACCGATTCGGCATCACCACCGATGCAGCTGAAGTTCTGCTCGTCGACGACCGTTCCGTCGTATTGGATGCGATAGAGCTCGCTGCCGGTGTCGCCGTGACCGATCTCCGCGACCACGATCTCGACCTCGAGGGGCTTCATCTCGTGGGTGAAGATCTGCCCGAGCATCTGGGCGTACTGGTTGGCCAGCGAACGGGCGTCCACGTTCTCGCGGCTGTACTGAAAGCCCTTCAGCTCCGCGTGGCGCACACCGGCGATGCGGAGCTGGTCGAACTCGTTGTATCGACCAACGCCGCCGAAAGCGATGCGGTCGTAGATCTCCGAGACCTTGCGGAGCGTCGCGCTCGCGTTCTCAGCGACGAGCGCGACGCCGTCGCTGTACTCGAGCGCAACCAGACTGCGGCCGCGGGCGATGCCCTTGCGGGCGTAGTCGGCGCGGTCCTGCATGACCTGCTCGGGACTCACGTACATGCCCGGCATGCTCATGATCCGCTCCCTCCACCCGAGAGCTCATCGGACAGCCCGGCGAACACGTCGCCGGACTCCTCGTCCGAGAGCTGGTGAAACCCGTCTTCGGTGATGACCGACAGGATCGGAAAGATGCCGCGGAGCGGGTCAGGACCACCCGTGGCGCTGTCCTCGTCGGCCGCATGCCACAGGGCGCGGACGGCCAGGGCCAGGGCCTCGTCGGACGTCATGCCGTTGCGATAGCCCAGCTTGATCACAGTGCCCGCGTGAAGGCTGCCCGAGCCGCTCGTCGCGTACTCCTGCTCCTCGTAGCGTCCGCCGGTGACATCGAACTGGTACAGGCGACCGGTCTCGCGGCCTGTGTCGTAGCCGGCGAAGATCGGGACGACCGCCATCCCCTGCATCGCCATCGGAAGGTTGCCCCGAAGCATCTCGCTCAGCTGATTGGCCTTGCCCTCGAGGCTCAGCGGCTTGCCTTCGATCTTCTCGTAGTACTCCAACTGGAGCTGGAAGATCCGAACCATCTGCACGGCGGGACCCGCCGCGCCAGCGATCGCCACGGCGGAGTGGCGGTCGGCGGGGAACACCTTCTGCATGTCGCGATGGCTGATCAGATGGCCACTGGTGGCCCGGCGATCACCGGCAACGACCACGCCGCCTTCACACCGAACGGCGAGCACCGTGGTGGCATGGCCCGCATCGATGGTTCCGGGAAGCTCGGTCCCGAAAGGCTCGTGGCCGGTCCGACGCAGCAGCTCGACGAAGTCCGTTCCGGGATCGTCACCGGGGACGAAAAACGGCATTGCCATGGCGGGTTATTGCCCGCCCTTCTGGACGTAGTTCTTCACGAACTCCTCGGCGTTGGTCTCGAGGACGTCGTCGATCTCGTCGAGCAGGTCGTCGAGCTCCGCCTTGAGCTCCTGCCCGGTCTCGGAGGGTGCCACCTCGTCGACCTCGGTCTCCTCTTCACGCGGAGCGGGCTTCCGGATCTGTTCACGTTCTGCCATGGTGTCTCCCCGGTCGGGCCGGCGGCTCAGGAACCGAGCCGGCGCAGCAGTTCGGCCGCATCGTCACAGTCGTCCAACAAGCTACCGACGTGAGCTTCGGTTCCTCGCAATGGTTCGAGCATGGGCACGCGACGCAGTGGGTCGCCCCCGACGTCGAAGACCATCGAATCCCAGTTCGCGGCAACGATCTGGTCGGGGAACTTGTCGAGGCAACGCCCGCGGAAGTACGCCCGCGTGGTGGGCGGAGGCTGATCGACCGCCAACCCGACGTCCGCGTCGTCTGTGATGCGCTGCAGGCCGATGCGACGGGCGAGGCACTTGTCTGGACGGAGGTCGTGATACTGCAGATCGAGTGCGGCGAGCTTGGCGTCGTCCCACTCGATGCCGTGGCGTTCGACGAACCCCTCGTACAACCGCCGCTTGGCAATCCAATCCACCTGATCGGCGAGGCTCATCGGATCGGACTCGAGAGCGCTCAACATGTGCTCCCATCGATCCAGAACGTCGTTCCCGATGGCATCGCCGCCCACCACCTCGAGCCCGTGGCTCTCGGCGTACTTGCGGGCCAGTTCGAGGTATTCCCACTGCACTTCGAGCGCAGACATCCGCCGCCCGTCGGCCAGCTCGTGCCGGCGTGCGAGATCGATGTCGTAGCTGACCTCGCGCAGCGTCTTCACCGGCGTCTTGAACGTCAGCGGCTGCGGGACGACGTCGTCGTCGATCATCGCGAGCACGATCGACGTCGCACCGAGCTTGAGGTACGTCTGGACCTCGCTCATGTTGGCATCGCCGATGATCACGTGAAGCCGGCGGTACTTCTTGGTGTCGGCATGGGGTTCGTCGCGAGTATTCACGATCGGACGCTTGAGCGTAGTCTCGAGCCCGACCTCCTCTTCGAAGAAGTCCGCGCGCTGGGTGATCTGCATCGTGACGTCTTCGGCGCCGAGGCCATGGGCCTCCGATCCCACCTTGCCTGCGCCCGTCCAGATCTGGCGGGTGACGAAGAACGGCATGATGTGGGTGACGATGCGGCCGAACGGCACGTTGCGATCGACGAGGTAGTTCTCGTGGCACCCGTAGCTGTTGCCCTTGCCGTCGCTGTTGTTCTTGTGGATCACCAGCTCCTCGCCCTCGGGCAGGAGGTCGTTGGCCGCAGCCATCGAGGCGATCAGAATCTCTTCGGCGGCCCGGTCGTATGTGACGCACTGAAGGGCGTCGGTGCACTCCGGGGTGGAGAGCTCGGGGTGGGCGTGGTCGACGTAGTACCGGGCGCCGTTGGTGAGCACGGCGTTGACCAGATGGGTCTCGACCTCGGGGGCGAGGGCATCGAACTCGTTGAAGCCGCGTGCGTCGATCCCGGGATGCTCGTCCTCGAAGTCCCAGCCGACGCGACGGTCCAGATGACCGTTGACATAGGCGTTGATGATCATCGACGACGCCGCAACCGGATTGGAGTCCCCGGCGTGCCGATGCAGGATCCCGAACTCGGTCTCGATCCCCACGATCTTGTGAACGGCCATCGATGGCGACGTTACCCGGTCCTCAACCCCGAACACTGCCTGCTCCGGAACTGACAAGATCGGACTCATGGCAAATCGACCGGCACTGGATGGCGCTCTCGCGGCTGTGTCCCTCGGGGACATCGCCGACGCGGCGAAGGAATTCGAACAGATGGGCTTCGACGGCGTGTCGAGCTTCGAGACCTCGAGCGACCCCTTCATGCCGCTGCTGCTCGCCGGTCAGGCCACGGAGCTGCATCTGTCCACCGCGATCGCCGTCGCGTTCGCCCGCAATCCGATGGTGTGTGCCGGCGCGGCGTGGGATCTCCATCGTGACAGCGGCGGACGTTTCACCCTGGGACTCGGAACCCAGATCAAGCCGCACATCACCAAGCGCTACAGCGAACAGTGGTCACAGCCGGCGGCGCGCATGGCCGAGTACGTCGCTGCGGTGCGCGCCATCTGGCACACGTTCGAGACGGGCGACAAGCTCGACTTTCGGGGCGATTTCTACACCCACACGCTGATGACCCCGATGTTCAACCCCGGCCCGAGCGGCATGGCTCCACCCGAGATCTACGTCGCCGGCGTCGGGCCGCACATGATGCGCGCGATCGGCGCTGCAGCCGACGGCTTCTTCGTGCACCCGTTCCACTCGGTCGAACACCTCCAGTCGGCCACGCTCGCCTCGCTGTCCGAAGGGGCCGAGTCGGCAGGCCGCGGAGCCGGCGAGGTCGGCATCTCGGTGATCAACATCGTGTCGATGGCCGCGACCGAGGAGGAGCTGACCCACGGGCGCAAGCAGGCGGCGGCGCAGCTGGCGTTCTACGGCTCCACGCCCGCCTACGCAGGCGTCCTCGACCATCACGGGTACGACGGGCTGCAGCCCCAACTCAACGCCATGTCCAAACAGGGGCAGTGGCGCGAGATGCGCGACCTCATCGACGACGACCTGATCGACCTGCTCACCGTGTCGGGAACACCGTCGGAATGCGGGGCCGAGCTGGCGCGCCGCAACGAATTCGCCACCCGCTGTCTGCCGATGTTCTACGGAGGAACGCAGAGCCCCGAGGCCTTCGCCGAAATGGCCTCCGCGTTCCAGGCGGCCGTCTGACCGGCGCCCAGCCGCTCAGATGCAGCGGTTGGTCATGGTGCCGATGCCCTCGATCTCCGAGGTGATGACGTCGCCTGGCTTCAGGTAGGTGCCGGCCGCGGCACCGACACCGCTTGGAGTTCCGGTGAAGATCATGTCGCCGGTCGCGAGCGTGAGAATGCCCGAGATGTAGCTGATGAGGTCGGCCACATCGAAGATGAGAGAGGACGTGCGGTCGGACTGCTTCTGCTCACCGTTGATGGAGCAGGTGATCGCGAGATCGGCGGGGTCCGTGAAGCTGTCCGTCGACACGAGGACGGGACCGGTCGGCCCGTAGGTGTCGCGGGATTTGCCCAGGTCGAAATGGGGCGGCTTGGCGGCGAACTGCTGGCGGCGGTCGGAGATGTCCTGGCCGACCGTGAGGCCCACGACGTGGTTCCAGGCGTCGGCTTTCGCGATGTCGCGGCCACCCTCGCCGATCACGACGACCAGTTCGACCTCCCAGTCACCGGTCTCGGTGCGGAGCTCGACATCGGCGGTCGGGCCGACGATGCAGCTCGGGAACTTGGTGAACACGAGCGGGCTCTCGGGCAGCTCCATGTTCGACTCCTCGGCGTGTGGCCGGTAGTTGAGACCCACGCCGAAGACATTGCGGGGGGCCGGAACCGGGGCTCCGAGGTCGGCATCTGCCAGGGTTCCTCCGACCGTGCCGTCGTCCAGGGACGCACTCAGCTCGGTGAGCCGACCGGGATCGCTGAGGGCCGCCGTCGCGTCGCTCGGACCGCCGAGCACTTCGAGATCGTGCCACCGCCCGTCGGAGTCGACGAGACAGGCGCGGCCGGAGACGTTGGCGAGGCGGAAGGGCATGGCCCCAACATTAGGTTCCAGGAGCGCTCCTGGAACCTAATTGGTCCTAGAGGTACTGGCCCGTCTGCACCCGTTCGATCGCCCGGCCACCGCTGGGATCGGCGTCGTCGTCTGGGCTGATCAGGGTGCGGATGAACACGATCCGCTCGCCCTTCTTGCCCGAGATCTTCGCCCAGTCGTCCGGGTTGGTCGTGTTGGGCAGGTCCTCGTGCTCTTTGTATTCCTGGCGGATCGAGCCGAGGAGATCGTCGAGGCGGATGCCCTCGCTGCCCGTGGCGATCGCACGCTTGATCGCGTTCTTCTTCGAGCGGCGCACGATGTTCTCGATCATCGCTCCGGACGAGAAGTCCTTGAAGTACATCACCTCTTTGTCACCGTTCTGATAGGTGACCTCGAGGAACTGGTTCTCCTCGTCGGTTCTGTACATCTCCTCGACGGTGCGCTCGATCATCACCTGGACGGCCTTCGCGGCCTCTCCGCCTCCGAGTTCGCTGACCTCCAGCGGGTCGATCGGCAAGCCGGTGGTGAGGTAGGTGGTGAAGATGGACTGGGCAGCCGCTTCGTCTGGCCGGTTGATCTTGATCTTCACGTCGAGTCGGCCGGGCCGCAGGATCGCAGGATCGATGAGGTCCTCGCGGTTGGAGGCGCCGATCACGATCACGTTGCGCAGGCCCTCGACGCCGTCGATCTCGGCGAGGAGCTGCGGGACGACTGTGGATTCCATGTCGGAGCTCACACCCGAGCCACGGGTGCGGAACAGCGACTCCATCTCGTCGAAGAACACGATGACCGGCCACCCCTCGCTGGCCTTTTCGCGTGCTCGCTGGAAGATCTGTCGGATCTGGCGCTCGGTCTCGCCCACGTACTTGTTGAGAAGCTCTGGTCCCTTGATGTTGATGAAGAAGCTTCTGGCGTGGGTGTCGCCAGACACCTCCGCGACCTTCTTGGCGAGGGAGTTGGCCACCGCCTTGGCGATGAGGGTCTTGCCGCAGCCCGGGGGCCCGTAGAGCAGGATGCCCTTTGGCGCAGGGAGGTCGTACTCGCGGAACAGATCCTGGTGGAGGTACGGGAGCTCCACGGCGTCTGTGATCTGCTCGATCTGGTTGTTGAGGCCGCCGATGTCGTCGTAACTGACGTCCGGCACTTCTTCGAGCAGCAGGTCGTCGACCTCGGGGCGGGGCAGCCGTTCGAGAACGACGTTGGCCCGCACGTCGAGGAGCAGGTGATCGCCCGATCGCAGCTTCTCGTCGCGAAGGTGGCTGGCGAGCTCGACCACGCGCTCTTCGTCGGCCCGACCCGTGATGAGTGCTCGCTCGCCGTCCTCCATCACTTCCTGGAGGGTCACGACCTCGCCGGACTTCTCGGCGCCCCGGGCCAAGATGACGTTGAAGGACTCATTGAGCACGACCTCGGCGCCGCGCTCGATCTCGACCTCGTCGAGATCGGGATGCAGGCTCACCCGCATCTTTCGCCCACCAGCGTGGACGTCGATGGTGCCGTCGTCGTTGCGCCCGATGTAGGTGCCGTACGCAGACGGAGGCTGGGTGAGCTTGTCCACCTCTTCGCGCAGCGCCGCGATGTGCTCGCGGGCCTCGCGCAGGGTGTAGGTGAGCTTCTCGTTCTGGCTCACGGCCTGGGCCAGCTGGCCCTTGGTCTCCAGGAGGCGCTCCTCGAGGGTGCGCACACGCTTGGGCGCGTCGTTGAGCTTGCGGCGCAGGAGAGCGATCTCCTCTTCGAGCGCTCTGGCCTGGCTGCGAAGAACCGCGGCTTCGGTGGCGCTCAGTGCGTTGTCACCGGACTCGCCGTGTGTGCTCGGTGCCATGTGGACTCCTCGCGTCTGCGATCGCTTCCTCGCCTCGTCGGCGACCATACACGCCACTTGCGCGAATGCCGCTGTCACTCGAACGACGGCGCGACACCCGCAACACGTCCGTCACACGCGCACACCCAGCGCGCGCGAGGCTTCATCGGACGGTAGATTGACCGATGGGTGTGTGGGCGTTCGCTGTCCCTATACTCCGCCCGGGTTCGTCGACAAGAAAGGCCCACGCGACATGAAGGTCTGGATCGATCAGGATCTCTGCACCGGCGACGGTCTCTGCGAAGAGATCGCTCCCGACGTGTTCACCCTCCTCGATGATGGCCTCGCCTACGTGGTCGAAGACGGCAAGGTCTTCTCCGATCCGGGCGGTGCCGAGGGTCTGGCGAACTTTCCAGACAGCCAGCTCGACGCGGTGATCGAGTCGGCTGAGGAGTGCCCAGGCGAGTGCATCTTCATCGAAGCCTGAGCTTCGACCACTGCACCCTCAGAGTCACAATTCTCGAACACGACTGACGCCCCGGTTCGCCGGGGCGTCGTCGCATCTGCCCAGAACCCGCAGCGCCCCGAGGGCCCTCAGAGACAGTCGTCGCTCGACACCTCGCTCGCCGGATCGACGTCGGCGAGAAAGTCCCGCACCTCCAGCGAGGTGAGCGCGAAGGCGACATCGGGGTCATCCGGAGCGATCGCGAAGATGACGCCCACGACGTCGCCCGCCAGGTCCACGAGCGGTGCCCCTGAGTCGCCGGGTTCGAGTGAGGCGGCCAGGAAGAAGACCTGCCTGTCGGTTTCGTGCTCGTCGTAGAGGTCCCGCCCCTTGGCGCGGACACGCTCTGCGATCTCGACGGGGGCGACGCGTAACTCTCCGCCCCTGGGGTGGCCGACCACCGCGCCCCGGTCGCCCCCCTCGGCGTCGGCGAGGCCCAGCAGGCCGTCCTCACGTGCATCGACGCCCAGGAGCGCGAGATCGCGATCGGAGTCGAAGCCGAGAACACGCGCTCCGACCTCCTCGCCTGACGCGACGGTCACCTCGATGTTGAGCGAGCCGGCGACGACGTGAGCGTTGGTGACGACCTGGCCGGGGGCGACGAAGAACCCCGTACCGTCCTGACGCTGGCTACACGCCACCGCCCGGATGCGCACCACACCACCGACGACGCCACGGAGGACCTCCGCGCCGACAGGGACCGCTTCGGGTGGTTCGCCGACCTCGACTCCCGGCGTGGCATCGGAGAACACCTGCGGGAACTGGTCGGCCCCGACGATCCGCCGCAGGGTTCGGAAGGTGTCCGGCGGTGGTGGCGAGACTGCGTCGATCACTGCGACAACCGCCGAGTCATCCACTTGATCCGCGCTCCATCCGGGCACGGTGCGGACAGCGGGAGCGAGCAGCCACACGACCACGACGACTCCGAGAACCCCCATCACCGAGCCTCCGATCGCATCGACGTCGTGCCAGCGAGGGTGGATCCGCAGCCGGAGGCGGCGACCGGCCACCATCCCGACCGCCTGGCCCGCCATCGCGCCGGCGACGACGAGAAGGATCGCAATCAGCAGCAGCCACCGCTCGTCGATGTCGTCGAGCCTGTCGAGGAGCCCGGGCAGCGCCAAGCTCACGAGGATCAGCCCCACCGCCAACCCGAGCCAGCTGAACAGCCGGCTCACCAGACCCATCGTCCAGCCGGCGACTCCCGCCGCGGCACCCACGAGCACGAGGACGACGTCGAGGATCGTCATGGTCAGCCGGCGAGCAGGCGAGCGTGGGTGAGAAAGCCGGTGTGTCCCACCATGCGGTGGTCGGGTCGCACCGCGTAGCCGTCGACGTGCCAGCCACGCTGGATCACCTCGATGGTTTCGATCATCGCCCACGGTCCCTCGCCGAGCACCCGCCTCAGCTGCTGGACCTGCACGATCGAGGGGTTGTAGGCCACGAGGATTCCGCCTCTGCGCAACGCCCCGAGCAAGTGCGGAACGACCTGCCAGGGCTCCGGGATGTCGAGCACTGCGCGGTCGAATCCGCTGTGCTCGATGCCGTCGTAGGCATCACGCACGTGCACGTTGTAGCGATCGAGCGGCTCGCTCCCGAGGAATGCCTCGACGTTCTCGACGGCGTTGTCCGCGAAGTCCTGGCGGAGCTCGTAGCCGGTGATCGATGCACCCGCGCGCAGCAGGGTTGTGGACAACGCCCCCGATCCCAGGCCCGACTCGAACACCCGCGCCCCTGGATGGATGTCGGCGAGCATGAGGATGGGCCCGAGGTCTTTGGGGTAGATCACCTGTGCGCCGCGGGGCATCTTCAGGACGTGGTCAGCGAGGGTGGGCCTGAGCGCGATGAACTTGGCGTTCGACACGGTGCGGAACTCGCTTCCCTCCGGGCGGCCGATCACGTCGTCGTGGCGAACGGCACCGGAGTGGGTGTGGAACTCCTTCCCCGGATCGAGCTGCACCAGATAGCGGCGCTGCTTGCTGTCGATCATCACGACGCGATCGCCGGCGCGCAGCGTTTCGTGGTCCGGCTGCTCGCCGGTGTCGTCTGAGTTCTCGACGGTCACGGCTTGACCGGTCGGCCCTTGCGGTCCTCGAGCAGGTGGCTGAGTCGCAGCGTCTCCCCCGCGGTGAGCTCTCTGCTGTACAGCACCTCGCGCTTGCGCGTTCCCAGGCGTCGCAGGACTCGAATTCCACCCGTGAGGATCCCGACCGCGAGCCAGATGCCACTTCCCTTGGCCCCGCGGCTCCAGCCCTCGTCGCCGAGCCGGCGACCGGCCCCGACAACGGGACGACCGAGGGCGCGTCCGATCCTGCCCATCAGATCCGGATCACCTCGACCACGGTGGTCTTCTTGCGTCCCTTGCTGCGACCGGTCAGGAACACGATGATCAGCAGGAGCACGAGGATCACCGCCCCGACGGACACAGCGGCGCGAGTCAGCCGCTCGACGCCGTCGTCGACGTCCCCGGTGAACTCCCGGATCTTGTTCTCAATGTCTTCCCGGGTAATGCGGTCTTCCCGGGTAATGCGGTCCGCGCGATCCGCGCCGTCAGACGCCTTGTCGGCCATTCAGCTCTTGCTCCCGTCTCGGGCCACCGCAAGGATCGCCAGCATCAGAATGAGGGCGGCTCCCGCGACGGTGGCGACATAGGGCACGACCGACCAGTTGCCGTCGAATGCATCGATGGTCTGCAGACCCCTCAGAAGCGCCAGCAGCAAGAACATGAGCGCCAGCGCCATGCAGACGGCGCCGAGGATGCCGTACTTGAGGTAGCGCCCGAGGCCCTGGAATGGGCCGAGCGTCTCTTGTTTGGCGTAGTCGCGCAGGGTCGAGACGAGGTCCTTGAACTCCGCGACGAGACCCGAGTCCTTGTCAGCCATGACCTGCCTCTGGGGGATGATGCGGGCACCAGCATGCCAGAAGGCGCGACACACGAGACACCGTGGCTTGCCTCAGCCTTCGGCGCCCTCGCCATCGGCGTTGCCGCCCGATTGGATCGCCGCCATCATGAGCGTCTCCACCCCGTCGAGCACGTCGTCGAGGACCCTGAGGCGATCCGATGGTCCTGCCGCGCAGAGGAGTCGCTGACGATCCAACGGGCCGACGGGCACGCTTCCCGCGAGGCGGTGGCTGAACGCCGAGTCGTCGAGCCCTTCGACAGCGGCGTCGACGTCGATCCCTGCGACGCGGTAGCCGGCCTCGGCCGCCATCGCTATCACCCTGCGGATCCTCCGAATCGCTTCGGCACGCGTCTCGGGACCGATGGTTTGGTCTTCGTCTGGCCATGACGTCACGAGCGCCCGCGGGTACGGGTCGTCGGGAAGCCATTCCTCGACGACAACCCTTTCGGTACCGACAGCGATGAGCGCCCACCTCCCGTCCGGGAACTCTTCGTGTTCGACGATCGTCGCCAGCGTGGCGACGTCGGTTCGAACGTCCCCGCCGCCGACCTCGCTGCCCCTCTCGATGAGGGCGACCCCGAAGGGTTCGCCGCCGTCGACGCACCTTCGGGTGAGCGCCCGGTAGCGCTCCTCGAACACGTGGAGAGGGATCGCTCCATCGGGAAGAAGCACCGTGCCGAGCGGGAACATGGGCGTCTCGGCTCGTTCACGACCCGGCATACAGCACCTCCGTCACGTCCTCCACCGACAGGTCCCCAGGATGCCGGAGAAGTACCGCCACCAGTTCTTCCTGGATGTCGAGGCCGAGCCTCCCATCGAGAGGGATGCCATTGAGCAGCTGTGCAAAGGTCACGAGACCCCCGTCGGTGACCACGAACCCAGCGAGTCCGTTCACGTTGTTGAGGAGCCCCGTCTTGGCGAGGAGGCGGCCGGCCGCAGGGTCGTCCTCGAAGCGATGCTGAAGTGTTCCGGTCTGGTTGGCGATCGGAAGGCCGGCGCCGAGGTCGCTCCCGACGCCGAACAGATCGAGAAGCGATGTGAGGAGCGGGCACGTGGTCTGGTTTCCTCGGTCCAGCCCGGAGCCGTCGAAGACCACGGGCGGCGCCTCGGCGGGAAGCAGGTCGCTCACGATTCGAGTGGCCACCGCGGCGCCGACCGAAGTGGACCCCACTCCACCTTCACGCCGACCGAGCTCCTTCAAAAGCATCTCGGCGGTGTTGTTGTCGCTCTCGCGCAACATCTGTTGCACGATCTCGACCATCGGCGGCGAGTGAAGTTGAGTGAGCACGTCGAGGCCGGCCGGCGCCACCCCGCTCGCCGTCCCACCTGTCACGAACACGTCGAGCTCGCCCAACTCGAGACGCAGACCGTCGACGAAGTGCCGTGACGGGTCTGGCGCATCGCTCCGGCGCGGCGTCCACCGTTCGAAGCCGTCGTTGAGCGTCAACGCCGACAACGGACCGCTGTTGTGTTGAGCTCGGTAGCGCTCGGGCCAAGTCTCCACGTAACGAACCCGGTCGTAGCGCGTCTCGTCGGCGATGAGGCGGCCGGTGATCCGCGTGACGCCCGCCGCGGCGATCTGCGCGGCGAGGGTTTCGAGGGATGTCCTCAGCTGCGGTTGGCGCGGGTAGGAGTCTGAGTACTCGGAGGTCGTGATCAATGGGTCGCCACCGCCCACGACGTACACGTTGCCATCGATGACGCCGTCGATGAGCGGAGCGTCGGCGAGGACCGTCGTGACCAGCTGCTCGTCGGCAGGGATCGCAGTGAGCGCCGCGGCGGCTGTCACCAGCTTCTGCACCGACGCTGGGATCTGCTCCCCGCCGCCTGCGGTGAACACCTGTCGCCCGTCGATGTGAACGTCGAGACAGTACGGCTCGGGCCACGACGCCACCACGGGGCTGAGCTCGATCGCCAAACGGCGGTCGATCACAGGCCGCACCAGGGCCTCGGGCGCCCGCTCGATGCGCAACAGTGGGACCGCTCCCGTAACGACCGCGGGTCCCGGTTCGGCCAGGATCGGGGTTCGGAGCGCAGCGGCCTCGATCTCGGC
>Ga0114932_10004701_pt1 | contig 12572 bp, 8 predicted proteins | sample 2SBtaG_2_FD_87286 | JGI IMG/M metagenome (GOLD analysis project Ga0114932, IMG submission 87286) | Deep subsurface microbial communities from Kolumbo volcano to uncover new lineages of life (NeLLi) - 2SBTROV12_ACTIVE470 metaG | ecosystem: Environmental > Aquatic > Marine > Volcanic ...
TAGTTGTAAAAGAGTAAAGCATAATAAAAACACCTATGCTTAATAACTGTAATAAAAATTTGTTTTTTTTCATGATTTATAAATTTTATGTTTAGAAACTCTAAAAAGATTGGATATTAAAAATTCATTATAAACAACCATTTTTTTATTAACAATAATCTATGCAAATATGCACCACATTAATCAGAAAAATTATGATTTTAGTCAGCTTTTAAAATTATTTTTAGAATTAAATTTTAAAAGGCCATTTTAGATGAAAATTCACAGCTAAAATTACACCAGTGCTAATTATGTGTAAATCAACACTGGTATAAACTAACAATCAAGGACAAAATATTATCTATTTAAACGTGATTAGAATTTTTGTTATTTATATATCTGTTTTTTAATCCTGCTGCTATAATTAAAGCCAATAGGGACAATATAGTTATCCATGCCCAAATTGGAAAAACAGGAGTTTCTCCACTTGCATAGCTATGCAACCCTTTAGTGAAGTAATAATTTACTCCAAAAAAGGTCATAAGCACACTTGCAAAACCAACAATTGCACCTATATTAAAAATATATAAACTTTTCATTTTTGGGACTAGTCTAAAATGCAAAACAATGGTATAAACTAATACTATAATTAATGCCCATGTTTCTTTAGCATCCCAACCCCAATATCTACCCCAAGATTCATTGGCCCATATACCTCCTAGAAAAGTTCCAACAGTAGCTAAAAACAAGCCAATTGTTAAATTCATTTCATTAACATGAGTTAGCTCTTTTATAATTAAATCAATGCGTTTAGTATTCTTTGTGTTTTTAATTAAATACAAGCCAATATTCATTAAGCCTAAAACAAAACCTAAACCCAAGAAACCGTAGCTAATAGTTAATGTAGCAACATGAATGATTAGCCAATATGATTTTAACACTGGTTGCAAATTTGTTAATTGAGGGTCATAACTACTATGACTAGCTGTCATTAGTGTGAAAAATGCTAATAACGCTGTTGCTGCTAAAGTGATTTTAGAATACCTTATAAAACTAAATCCTGCTAACAAACTTGCCCAAGAAACCAGTATTAATGCCTCATAACCGTTACTCCAAGGCGCATGTCCTGATAAATACCATCTTAAAGCCATCCCGTAGGTGTGATATACAAAGGCTATGGCTAATATTGCTATAAAGAAGTTTAAAGCAAAACGTAGTATTTTATTCTTTTTAGATTTTAAATTATCTATAAAAGTAAGTACTAGTAGTATAATACTAAGTAAGGCATAGATGTTCTTTAAGTTGATAAATATTTTTGCTTTATTATATTCTATTTCCTTACTAACTTTTGATTTAGACGGCAATAATTCTGCAGCAGAACTTTGTCTTTGAATATTATCAATATAACCTAATATCTTACTTGCTCTAAAATAATTCCCGGTATTGGTTGCGTTAAATACTTCTGTTAAATATAACCTCAGCAAATTATTATAATTGAATTCTTCTAATTGCAAATCATCATTCAAAACTTTAATAGGACCAGTTAATGGAGTACTTGCTAATGGGTCGCTCCAATTAATCCACTCATTATTTGGCGAATTTTGAAATGGAAAAATCTTGAGGAGTTTTCCTTGATATCCCAACATAAAAATCTCAACCCGTTCATTTATTTTAATAATTTCTTTATCAAAAGTATTTTGTTCAGACTGCTTTTTCCTAAAAGCAGTTTCAGCCACAGTTTTAAGTTTATACGCTCCATCTTGGTCGAAAAAATCATTAAATGCTGTGTACTTACCATTTAACCCAATGAGGTTCATAACTGCTTTTTCTCGAACATAAATTATTTTTTGTTGTTTCCAGAATTCCCCATTTATGGGCATATCCATAAATACCTGCATTGCGTCCATTTTCCCTTTTCCTGAGATATCAAACACATCTTTTTTCGATATTTTGTGCATGACATCATAAGCAAGAGTATTAATAGGAATAAACCTTCCGTCGTAGTTTTGTACTAACAACTGCCCAAATTTCTTAGCATGTTCTGCACTCACAGAATTAGGGTTAACAGAATGGACATGATTTGTTTCTTGATTTTGTGAATTTGCTGCACCCACAAATAGTAAGACAAAAACGAGCATAGCAATTACTCCCTTTCTTTTTTCCCTTGTATGTCTAATTTTATGTATTAAATCTCGATATCTTGAATTTTTATTAAATAGCGTAAGCACAAAGCCTAAGCCCAAGAGAAAATAACCAAAGTAAGATGTCCAAGTACCGTAAAAATCGTGATTTACAGATAATATAGTCCCTTTCTCGTCTTGATCGTATGAAGATTGGAAAAACCGATATCCTTTGTAATCTAAAACATTATTCATGAAGATTCTATGATTCTCACTAAGTCCTACATTTTTGTCTATTAAATTAACCTCGCTAGCATATGATGAAGGACTTTCGGAACCTGCATATCTTTCTAAAATGAACTTGTTTAAATAAATTGAAAACGGAAGTTCAATACTTTTCATTCCATAAGCAATTTGTAAATCTATTCCGTCAAGGTTCACTTTTTGGAAATTATCTACATATCCCATTCCACCCAATATAGGCGCCTCTTGTTTTTTCCCATTAAAGGTAACATCTAACAATAATACATCTGGTCCGTTTGTTTCTTCAGTCCCTGGAACATATTTTACTATTGCACTTTTATAGACTCTAGTTAAAACAAATGATAAACCAGCACCTTCAGGTTCGTATAAATGTTTTGGTTGAATCTCAGTTAATGATTCTTTAGCTATTTCACCTGTAACCATTTCAGGCATTTTGGTAGTTTTAATAACCGTTGGATAACTGATAAACAATTTCCCGTCTTTACTAATGAGTTTTAAAGCATCATCTCTTTCATTATTATTATAGGCCATAAAAAACCCATGACTTACTTTTAAATCTCCATCTTTTATAAGTAGCACATCTTTATGCCCATCTACTCCTATTGTTAACTCTACAATATTAATCCCACCAGCTTTACCTTCTTCATAAACCTCAGCTGCGTTTTTTATATAATCTTTATAATCAATATCAATTGACCCATTATCTTTAGTATCTATGCGAACATTAAATGAATTATCTGTGACTGCGCCAAAAAGCAATGGTCGTTCAACTTTATAATTTAAATTAGCATCTTTGGCCTCAATTTGTAAATACGGTTCTGAACTAAGCATAATATTAGAAGATTCTCCCTGACGTATATGCATACTTCCCTCAAAACCTACATATCTTGTAATACCAGCACCAATAATTATAATAATAAAAGCCCCGTGAAATAAAAGCCCTGGCAATTTCTCCATTCTATATAAATGGTATCGTTTTATACTTCCTATAAAATTAACAACCAATAGCAGCATTATAAACTCAAACCATTTTGCATTGTAAACAAGCATTTTGGCTGTAATTGTATCGTATTTATCTTCTATAAAAGTAGCCGTTGCTATCGCAATTGTAAAAACAATTAATAACACCAGCGTTGTCTTTGAGGAAATAATTAGGGATATAAGCTTTTTCATTGTCCTGTGAATTTATCTATCAAGTTAGTGATTTTCATTTTGTTCAAAATTATTTATTTATATTCACTTAGTTTATGATAAAAATCATGGTATTTACGGCTAATCTTACTGATATTTGCGTCGTATCTAGTATTAATTTAATGAATACATTATGAGAAAAGTTATTAGTTTACTCACGCTGTTTGTTTTTTTATCAGCCTGTCAATCCAATAAAAAAGAGTCACAAGTTCAAAATCCAAATAGTATCCATAAAGCTATTGCACAAGAAGTTTTGCAAGTTAGTGAGTATACATACTTAAGAGTATTAGAAGAAGACGGAAAAGAAATATGGCTTGCTGCTCCTTCAATACAAGCTGAAATTGGGCAAACCTATTATTTCAAAAAAGGAATGGAAATGTCTAATTTTAATAGTAAAGAGCTAAACAAAACCTTTGAAACTGTTTACTTTATTGATAAATTAAGTACATATCCAAATATGTCTACTCCAGCTGCACTTAACAATACATCTAATAGTGTTGCTGTTACAAATCAAGCAGCAAAACCTATGATTGAAAAAAAAGAAGTAAACATAGAGCCTCTTAAAAATGCCATTACCATTGCCCAATTATATAAAGATTTAAACGCTTTTAAAGGCAAAAAAGTAACTCTTAAAGGGCAAGTAACTAAGTATAATCCAGCAATTTTAAATAAAAACTGGATACATATACAAGATGGCACAGAATACAATGATAAGTTTGATTTAACTGCAACTCTAACTTCTGAGGTTAAGGTTGGGGATATTGTAACTATAGAAGGTGTTATTACTACAAATAAAGATTTTGGCTATGGTTACGTCTATGAATTAATCATGGAGGATGCCGTATTGAAACAATAAATAATTCTAAATTTATATTAAAGGTGAACTTTAAAAAACTAATCCCCTTAGTATTAGCAATAACTTTTTCAATTGTTAATTATGCGCAGAAGCATCAATCAATCTTTCATGAAGTTAAAGTCCAAGAAATTCTTCAAGTAAAATCGTATACTTACTTATTTGTAGAAGAAGGTACAAGCAAAAAATGGCTCGCTGTACCTAGTTTTGAAGCTAAGGTTGGAGAAACCTATTTTTACAAAGGCGGAATGCCCATGTCTAATTTTAAAAGCAAAGAGTTGAATAAAACTTTTGAATCGGTGCTTTTCTTATCCGATATTTATAAAAATCCCATTGATAAAGAAGATACTACTTTTAAGCATTTTACGAATATTGAATCTAAAAAGGCCACTCCTTCTATAAACAAAAAACTAACGCTTAGCCTAGAGCGTACAAATGATGAGATTTCAATAGCAGATTTGCTTAAAAACAAAAAAACATATGAAGGTAAAACCGTAAAAATAAAGGGCAAGGTAACCAAGTTTAACTCACAAGTTATGAGCAAAAACTGGATTCATCTACAAGATGGTTCAGAATACAATGGAGATTTCGATTTAACTATAACCACAAATGCTGAAGCAAAAGTAGGCGATATTATTACTATAGAAGGCACGGTTTATTTGAATAAAGATTTTGGTTATGGATATTTATATGCTGTTATTATTGAAAATGCAGTATTAGTAAAATAGTATTTATTTTTAATATCTTTTACTACACCTTTCTTTAAGAGTTTATTGTCTTTTTTAATATTAGTTAAACCCCATTATGCATTTTAACTCAACGTACAATGGGGTTTAACTTCTTCTTTACGATTTACGTTATCTTGTGTATCTTCTTTCTTCATGGCATCCTTTACAAGACCCTCCATCTTCGAATGATTTATACACTAAAGGCATATTCCAGTTTCCAAATTTTATAGTCTCTGGAATGAGATGTTCTCTTGAAGAACCATGTAAATTATGACAATTATTACAAGTTCTACCTTTTTCTTTGTTAACATGAAGATAATGCAAATTAAGGTCTCCATTTCTAAACTCGGTAGCATATTTTGTTCTCTCCAATAGCAATAAATCTGTATCGTGACATCCAAAACACAGCTCATAATTCTCTTCGGTACCTTTAGCATAATTCCCTAACGGATAGGCAATAGTTAGCAGGTATTTATTGTTTGAAGCATGTGGGTCATGACATGCATTACAGCTTTTTTTAAGTGCTGGATGTACCACCCTACTCTCTTTTAATAATTTACCAATATTGGTTATTTGTCTATCTCCTTTTGTTAATGTTTTGTCATGACAGCTTAAGCATAGTTCTTTCGGCTTAGACACTAACAACTTCTTTTGAGGGGATGAATGCGGAGAATGACACCCAATACAGCCATCTATTTCAGTAGCAGGCAAATGAACAACAGCCGATTCTTCTATGGCACTTTCAATTTTATCGTGGCAAAAAAAGCAGAGATCCGGAGATTTAGTAAAAATTAATTTAGAATCGTTAGAACTATGTACTTCATGACATTCTGTACATTCTCCACGAGATACAGGTTTATGTACATACTTATTATTTATAATAGTATTTTTCTCTTGGTCATGGCAAGTAAAACACAAATTCGCGCCTTCTTCTAGAAAGGCAAACCCTTCTACATCCTCTAAGGGGTGTTCTTTTCCTGTAGGCTTGTGACAACTTGTACAATCAGCAGCTACAGGGCCATGAAGAATATGCTTTTTTACGGTTCTTTTATGGCATTCTAAACACTTATTATCAGATGCATTTTGGCTAAAAACAAAAGTCTGTGTTAATAGCAAAAATGTCATTAAAATAATATCTGAAAGCTTCACAAAATTACATCTGAGATTTCCGGTTATCAATTTTTTGTTAGTTTTCATTTTAATTTGGTTTTACGCATTAATATTTTTAAAATTTTCTTGAAATTTGGATTGAAACTTTATTAAAATTTACTTTTTCATTAAAGATATCACTTCTGTATAGTTCTAATCCAGCTGTAAAAAACAACTGTCTAAAATTTGTAGTTAATTCAAGTCTGACAGTTATTAAATCTAAGTCTATCGCTTCGCCTTCTTGTTTTAGATAACTTCCTTCAAGATTAAGTCTTGTTTTTGGACTTAGATTATAAGAAATGTTGCCTGAAATATTATAGTATTTTTGTTTCATCCCTTCCTCGACAATCATAGCATAATCACGAAGATCTCCATTTATTGTATAAAATAGCTTTTGTTTAGCACTGCCCTGTAAGGTTAAATAATACCTCGTTAGTCTATAAGGAATTATAGTGCTTCTATAATTATCATGTTCAATACCACCACTAATAAAACGGTATTTAAAACGGCTACCATAAACATTCTTGCTAAAAAAGTCTAATGTTAAAAAATCAATATTCTGAGGTTTTAAGTAATCTTGCTTAGAGACATTAAAATAGAATTCTATTTGACTCTTAAATAACGCTATTCTTGCACCAAAGAAATTATTAATAGCATTAAATTTATAAGATTGTGGTTGTATGGCTTCATAGTCTATTAAAACGGTTGCGTTGTTTGCTATTTGACCTCCAAGTATACGTTGAATTTCTAAGAACTCATTTCTTTCAATTAATACGTAATCAATATTTAATTGATATACTATTGTGCTTGTAATGTCTCTAACAACAACTGTAGTTGTATTAACATTTTGATTATCTAATAGTACTATTTCACCATCAGACAACGTTTGCTCCTCGTTTTGAACAAAAAATGAAGTTACCTCACTTTCTCTGTCTTGTTTATTAGAGTTTATTCTGTATGATAGGGACAAAAGCCCATTTAATGGGATTTTTTTTGTGTATCTAATATCTAGCCCTGCTCTTCTAAAGTTTTCTTGATACTGAGTACTATTTACTGTGCTATATTCAAAAAATACTCGTGTTTGTAAACTTTCATATAACTGATGTGATAACGTAGCCCTAGCATTATGTTGTTTAGAGTTTTGAATATCTCCTTTAATATCAAAAAAATCGTAGTTAGCTGAAAAGTTGAAGTTTTCTGGTAATTTTAAAAAGACATTTTCTAATACTTGGAATCTTTCATAATTAAAGTTTCCTATTTGCTTTTCATTTGACACTAAAGAATTAAAACTATAATTTCGTTTTGAATCGAAAAACAAATTATTATAAAGGCTCCACCTAGTAATATTGTTTTTTACCATATTACTATTTTGATTTTGATTAGAAAGCAAAAGGTTATCTTCATAAGTATATTCATTATGAGAAAATACAAATTGATTTCTATCATTAGCTCCAAAGGATTTAGTCGCTCTGGTTTCAAAATTATTTTGCTCGGTAATATAATCTCTTCCAGTTTGTATTTCTTCTTGTTCTCCTCTTCCTTGACTATAAGACACCATAATAGGAACAATTTTATTAGAGTAGTTTAACATACCTCCCAAATTTTTAAAACTAGCCTTTAAATTGGTTAAGTTCTCTCGATTGTTATAGTTTTCGTTAATATTCCCATACATATTAAAGTTAAAAGCATTGTGTTGAAAAAATGATGCTCTTACATATAATTTTTTCAATGTATTAAGTTCATTCCGATCTGGAATTACTAATGATAATCGTTGCCCTGTCTCAGGGCTATAACCTACATTTAAATCTAATGACAAGAAATTAGGATGCCAGAAATAGCTATTAGAATTTAGAAAAAGACTTCCCGATAAAAAAGAATTTTCTTGAAGCTCGTGAAAATTATTCCTATTTGTTTCTTGATCCCAATAAGACCCGTTCAAATTTAATTGACCACTTAATGAGGCAAGTTTCCAGAATGTCGTTTCTGTAGTTGATTCTTGCGAATAACTACAGATTGAAAATAATAGAATAATATATGTCCATTTTATGCCTTTCATTGTTTTTGTATTAAAACAAAGTTTTTATTGTTCCCTCCATGTGGATTATGACATTCTGTACAATTTTCTTTTTTAATTTCTTGATGATATTCAGTAGTGTAAATCTCTTTTGAATTATGACAATTAATACATACTTCATTTTCTGAACGTAGTAATAACTTTGGTGTCTTAGCTTTATGAGACGCATGACACTCCGAACAATTATTTGATGCTACAGGCGCATGTAAAAATTGGTATTCCTTTTTAAAATTATCATGACATTGATAGCAACTTTCAGCTTTAAGACTATACGTATTAACCCCTCCATGGGGATTATGACAAGTTGTACAATCTGTCTCTTCTATTTTTTTATGAATCTTATTATTTGTAATCTTCTTGTTATCATGACACTTAAAACAAAGCTCTTGTCCATTCTCTAATAGCAAGTTTTTTAATTTGGATTGATGTGGGTTATGGCACTGCGTGCAACTCCCTGAAGCTACGGGTCCATGCAACACCTGATATGATTCTTTAAAATCGTCATGGCATTGATAACACAATTCGGGTAAAGGCAACTTAGACTTGCTCATACTGCCTTTATCATGGCAGTTTTCACACTCTCTTTTTTTATAAGGTGGGTGGAGGTTAAACTCGTTTCTTACTACTGGGTTCGAAAAAACTCCTTTTATGGAAGTACTGTCTAATTTAAGGGAGTCGTTAATTGTGCTAATTTCAACCTTATATGGATCAGGTACCCCATCAAACAAAAATGATTTAACATCGTGGCTAAACTTTGGAGAGCACGCCCAAAATAAAGAAATAACAGCTATAAATAACACATAGACTATATGTTTATAATTAATAAAATACATGCATTTTAGTTTGACATAGTCTTAACATTTACTTCAAAAAACAGATTGAATTAAGGCACAAAACATTAATTCAGTAATCACACTCAATATTTATAATTTCTTATCCCTATCTGGACTTTAGTTTTTAGTTTTTTTAGATTTAGTTTTCCCTTTTTTAGGCGCGATACGTCCATATACACTTACTTTATCTGGTCCGAATTGATTTGCTACAAAAATCAAGTATTCCAAATCAAATTTTGGATCAACATATTCTTCAAAATATTTTAAATTATCATAATCTATAATCACCTTTGTAGGTAACCACATGCCTCCAGGACCTTCATAACTACCTCCAAAAAAAAGCAGTAATTCTCCGTCTTTATTGAATATTTGAACATTTTCAAAACTTGCATCTACAACATAAAGGTTTGATTCACGATCCACAGCAATTCCTTTTGGGCGTACAAACTCTCCTATATTCTTACCGTATTTCCCTATAGACATTAAATATTCGCCTTTGTGCGTGTAAACTTTAACGTTTGCATGTCCCATATCACTTACATAAACCTTATCATCCGACACAAAAATGTTTGTTGGTTTGTATAAAAAGTTGTCGTCGCCTTTTTCAGATTTTGGGAAATAGTACTCAAAAGCATACGTGTTTTTATTATAAACATTCACTCTATTATTACCAGAATCTGGCACCCATATTTTATTTCCATGTACAAAAACATCAGTTGGTTTCTCATTCTCTTTTTTCCCAAATGAAGTGATGTACTTCCCTTCACCATTAAAAACAATTATTTTTCGCAAACTAATATCTGCTACATAAAGTTGATTGTTGGCATCTACATAACAATTAAGAGGTAATTTTAATCGGTATTGCGCTTTAGGGACAAAATAATTAAATGTTTTATTTTCAAAATCTATAATTTCTAGTCCGCCACCTAAAGAAACATCACATACGTATAATTTGCCATTACGCATAAATATGCCATAGGGCTTATAAATTGATAATGTTTTTTCTTCGCCAACAATAGACTTTGCAAATGCCGATTGTTTATGCATAATGTCCTTCGAACCACTAATACTAGTGAGGTATTGAATTCTTGCTGTATCTGGCGGAGCAGGATAAATAACTACCTCTTTTGAGGATTGATTATAAATACGTGGTGAACAAGATGCCATAAATAACAAAACAACTGTGATTATTAAAAACCTAAAATGATATCTAAAACTCATGTTTATTAATTTAATATTCATTAAATAAAAGCTTAAGTACTATATTAATACTTAGTAAAAGTATAACAACACTTAATGATAGACTATGACTAAAATCAGGTTTCGTATAACTAATAATTAAGTAGTAACTAATCAAATTTCATATAATAACTACTCCTCTAGCAAAAAATAAAACCAATAAAAAGGGGCAATTGCCCCTTTTTATTGGTTTTATTTTAATCTTAAAATTATTTGTTATGGCAAGTTAAACATAGTGCACTACCTGCATTATTCTTAACTAATAGTTTACCAACACCTGAACCATTATGTACATCATGGCAAGATGAACATTGCACTTGATTTGCAAGAAGTAAATCACTAGCAATTGTACCCCTAATCCAGAACTAGCTGTAGCAGGATCAAACAAGCCACCATCAGTAGTTGCTAAAGCAGTATCATAAGTAAAAGAAATAGGGTGATCATTACTTAAATCTGTACCTAGATTTTTACCACCACCTATAGTTTGGGTACCACCTGTTTGTCCACCAAAATTATCAATAGCAACGGTACCATCATGACAGCTTAAGCATAATTTTGAAGCACCTGCTGGTTGACTAGCCGTAGCATCAAATGAAGGAGATACAGTACTTGTATACAGCGTATAAGTAGCTGTAGACACTTCATGGTTCCATAAAGGAGCTGTTAAACCTGTAACCGCATTGTGAGGGGTATGGCAGACTTCGCAAATTTCTCCTCCTGGATTCCAGCTCTTACCGGAAAAATCATGAGCAGATCCAGCAATATTTTGTCCAAAACCTAGTGTGGACATTAATAGGGAAATACTCAGCGTAAAAAATAAATTTTGTGTTTTCATGAGACTCGTTTTTACATTATATATATATATTAATTTAACTTTGATGTAAAAGTAAATAGGACATAAATACAAAACAATGATTTTTATCATGTAATGTAACAATTGTTACATATGGTCATTGAAATTATAACACTTAGGTGTATATAGTATCTTAATTATATGATTTTGGATTATGATTCTTACCATGACATGTTAAAAAACAACGCCCACTCCCAACTCCTGTATCTTCATATCTTAAAACACCACTAGATGAAGGTGTTACAATTCCTGTTCTAAAGTTTATTAAGTTAGAATTGTTTATAGTATTTCCCTGTGTACTACTAATACCGTGTGGGTCATGGCAAATACTACAAGGCGTTTTCTCTCCAACAATATGTTTTTTATGTTCACTAAACGTGTTATTGTCATTAATAATATTATTTCTATTATGACAACTATAACAAAGTTCATAATTTGTAGCAGATTCAGAAGTGTTATCGGCAGTTATATATTGCATTTTTAAGATTTGAGGATAAATAGAACCATGCGGTCCCACTGAAGTTGTGTTATTACTTGCATGACAATCTGTACAATATAAAACTGTACTCGCCGTATTTGGAGTAATAAGATTGTTTGTAATTTCAGAATTATTTCTTGGACTTACAACAGGGTGAAAAGAAGGGTTAGAAGGTTCAAATTCTAACCTAACATTATTTTGATTTATTATTCTTGAAAACACAGGTGCAGGTGCCCATGAGTTTCCAGCATGACATTTATAACAAATTTCATAGGCATATGTCGCCTCTGAAACAGCGTTTCCAGCCTGATTTAAACCAGTAACACCCTTACTAAACCCATTTACAAAAGGAGCGCTAGCAGTAGTTGTATTTGAAGCATGAGGATTATGACAATCTTGACATTCTACGTGCTTGGTTGTAGCGGAAATTGCTTCAATAGGATCATGAACACCAGTGTATCCATAAACATTGTGTCTATATACCTTAGCTAACTCTGTTTGAATATTCTTATTAGCTACATTACCATTATGACAATCCAAACAATTATTCTCTTCTAACAATGACTTTAGTAATCTTGGTTTTCCATTTGCATTGTGTGAATCGTGACAATTTGCACATGCATTTTGTGAAACAGTAGCATAAGCTGATTCCAGATGGCTCCAAGGATCTGTGCCAGTGCCATTCCATGTTTTTGTAGATGTGTTATGTGTACTACTAGACCAAAAGGTTTTATCATGACAGCTAAAACACAAAGCAGAATACTCGTTGGAAGCTAATAAAAACTTTGAGTTTGTATCTTTATGTGGGTCA
>Ga0114932_10004702_pt1 | contig 12570 bp, 13 predicted proteins | sample 2SBtaG_2_FD_87286 | JGI IMG/M metagenome (GOLD analysis project Ga0114932, IMG submission 87286) | Deep subsurface microbial communities from Kolumbo volcano to uncover new lineages of life (NeLLi) - 2SBTROV12_ACTIVE470 metaG | ecosystem: Environmental > Aquatic > Marine > Volcanic ...
ACGCTTGAAGAGATACAGCAAGTGGCTAGTGACTACAACATTTACTTTGAAAAAGAGGATAGCGGGTCAGCAGCAGGGTATTCAGTGGGTCATAGTACGTTAAGTTATGTGATTGACACCGATGGTAATTTGGTTTTAGGTCATAGATCATATGAGACCTCAGCGATGGATATAGTATCTGATATAAAACATATACTTACTAAGACTTCAAGTGCGCTTGATGCTACTGGAAGAATGATGTTGTTGTGCGAATCAGGTTGTATGGTCAATTTACCAGGGAAAAATCAATGAGATTACATTATCTTATGCTAAGTATTGCAGCTGCTTGTACTTTTGTGTTTTCAGGTTGTACAGCGGAAAATGGAGAGAAATCAGTGGTAGGTGATACTGACATTGAAATGCGTGCTAGCAATCCCGACGATGTGGTTCTTGGTGCAGGGCAGCCGCAATTTGTAGAATTCTTTTCATTTTACTGAACGACCTGCCAGGCCATGGCTCCCGTCGTGCACGGGTTAGAAAAGAAGTATGCAGGGCAGGTCGAGTTTGTATATCTAGACGCTGTTGATAAAGCGACCGCTACTCTGAGAAATAGACTTGATTACAGATCCTACCCGACATTTATTTTGTTGGATGGCCAGGGAGATGAGATGGGTCGTTGGGTTGGAAAAGTGCAAGAGAGTGACTTCACTTTGGTGATTGATGATATGTTAGCAGGTAGGTAATTTTGGCAAGTATCTGACTATATGGTTTGATCACTGATTGGGTGGGTCTGATGGCGACTTATGTCGTAATAGACTTGTTTCAGTAAGGGCAAGTGCAACAACTATAGACATTAAAGGTTCGGTTGGGATTCTGAAGCGCGAATTAGATACAGGGCCAGGGAAATATAATAGGAGTATGATTGGAAGTAAGACTGCGACAATGATTTTCCAACGACGCTGTATAAATAGTAAGATTGTACCTGTTGCCAAAAGGCAATAGACTACTAAATATATTAACGACACAGATATAGTTAGTATCAATGCGGCAGGGTTCTTGAGTATTTGTACGATCGGTGAAATATCAGCATTAGATGGGATAGTTGTGCCTTCAAAAGCATTTGGTTGAAAAAATAACATTAATTGACTTGCGCCTGGTCTAAGTCCATTTAAACTTTCTATTCCATTAATGAATATCGACTCCAATGGGTTTTCCAGAAAAATTAGTATAGCGGCATCCTTCATGTTTCGGGCGATCTCTATAGGGTTTGTGGATTTTGTGGCAAGACTCTGTTCATATTGGTCCCAATATTCCCAAACAAGATATCTGCCTTCCCAGAACCCTAATCCTGCACGATGGGCTAGGAGTGCCGCTCCGTTGTAGGTCAGCAAGTTGACATTACCTACTGTTGATAGATAAGGATGATCAAATAGTTGTATGCCACGGTACCACCATGGTGTTAGAACTAATGCGAATCCTAGTGTTGCTGTTACAAGTTGCAGTATAGTGGCTCTGGCAAGTAAGTTCTTGCCCCATATTAGTCCTAATAATAGACATGGTAATACGAGAACACCGATTGGTCTTGTTAAGACTAATAAACCTGCAAGTACACCTAATATTAGAGATGATATTAGCGATTGCGAGTATTTCCAGGCAACAAGAAGCGACAAGCACATCCAAAAAGTGAATAATGGCTCGGTTGTAACTGTGGCCCAAGACACAGTTGATACTGGAAGTATGCTGATAATTATTGATGCGAATTTGGATGTTCGTAATGATAATCCGCAAGCCATCCCAAAATGGAATAATATTAGTGCTGTGATGATTGATAAAATTGCTTGAAAGACTAAAATCGCAATATGCCCATCTTTTAGAATGAATGTAGATGCAATAAGCAGTGGATAAATTGGGGTACGATATGTGTCGGGTAACAATGGCTCCGTAGTGTCTTGAGAGAACACTCTATTTGTTACGAGGTTTTGGGCTATAGTTTGATATTCGTATGAATCAGCATAGGGGTAAGAACGTTCCGGTTGGTATGCTGCGAGCAAAAATGGAATTGCCTGAAGTATGATTGCTGCAATTACTATCGGTTTCCAATCATTCCTATATTGTTGCCAATATTTGTACAAGTTTGTCGAGCGCATTGGATTGCCTGTTATTAATATGGGTAGTGATTATTCGTGACTATCCCATGTCTGCTCTTGGAATCCCTGACGCTTATTTTCAGAGCGGGCCATGAGAAATAGCGTATCAGACAAACGATTTAGATACGTGATTGCGAGGCCTCCAATTTTTGTTTTATGAGATAGTGTTATAACATCGCGTTCGGCCCGCCGGCAGATAGCGCGTGCCACGTGTAATCTAGCCGCTGTTTCGGATCCCCCAGGGTGAGTGAAGTTTTTGAGTGGACCCACCTCTGAATATATCTTGGCGATAAGATTGTTAGGTCAGTTATATGTTTGTCTTCTATGTGCGGTTGTAAAGGTTTATTATTTGTCTCAGTTGTTTGATCAAGATCTGAGCCCAAATGGAATAGTGTGTTTTGTGTAGACCGAAGAATATTAGCAAATGACACTGGTAAATTGTTGCAAGCCAGAATTAATCCAATTACGGAATTTAGTTCATCCAATGTTCCGAATGCTTTGATTAATGGCGCGTCTTTGTATACCCGTTGGCCCTGGATGGTAGAGGTAGTTCCATCGTCGCCGGTGTGGGTATCGGGTTTGCTTATTCTTGGCATTATAGTTTTGATATTAATCTGCTTTCGATTGATGTAAATTATCATAGAATGTGACAAAGGGCAATCCATGATCTGGATGAGTTACAACCTCCACCGGGGTGTCATACACCTTGCTTAATCTTTGGGAAGTACACACATCGGTAGGTGATCCAAATGCCTGTATCTTTCCATTGGATATCAGCGCTATTGAATCGGCGCATTTTGCGGCTTGGTTAATGTTATGCATTGTCAATAGTACGGCAATATTTTTGGATGAGGCAAGTGATTTTACTAGACTTAATATTGAGGCTTGGTGTTTAAGGTCGAGATGGGCTGTAGGTTCATCTAGTAAAAGCACTTCAGGTTCCTGCGCTAGGGCACGTGCAATTACAACACGTTGTAACTCTCCTCCAGATAGATCGCTAACAAAACGGTCTTTTAGGCTGGTTAGATTTGTGTGTTTCAGTGCTTGGATTACTATGGCATGATCATTGTTGGTTTCTTTTTGCCATAGAGGAAGGTAGGGTGTGCGGCCTAGCATTACTATTTCTGTAACCTTGAAGTTGTCTGGCATGTGTGCGTGTTGCGGTACAACTGCTATGCGACGTGCTCTATCCAGAGCAGATATTTTAAGTAGATCTACTGATCCTAGACGTATTGTACCCCGTGATATTGGTATTACCCCTGTGATTGCCCGAATTAGTGTTGATTTACCTGCACCATTTGGTCCGACTAGTCCAACTATTCCTGGCCTTGGCAGAGTGAGGCTAAGGTCGGGGATTACCGGCTGGTTATTATAACTAACAGATAGGTTTGATATTGTTAATGGATCCATATCAGAATACTGATCTTTTAAGTTTACGTAACAAAAAAATAAAAAAAGGAGTTCCAGTTAATGCTGTGATTATTCCTACTGGCAATTCTTGGGGTGCCATTATGTTGCGAGCTGCTAAATCTGATAATACTAGAAAAGATGATCCTCCTAATAAACAACAGGGAAGTAAGCGTCGATAATCAGGTCCTGTTAATATGCGTAGTGCATGCGGTACGATTAGTCCTACAAATCCTATGAGTCCTCCAAATGCAACTGCAGATGCAGTCATCAAAGTTGCTGCTGCTATAAGTATTATTTTCAAGCGTTCAACATGTATTCCAAGTTGTTGGGCCTGCTCTTCTCCAAGCTGGAAAACATTGAGTGCTCGTGCGTTTGTAAATATTAATAGGCACCCAAGTACCATATAGGGAATCATTATTTTTACTGGAATCCATCCACCTCCGAGATAAGCTCCAAGCATCCAGTTGAATGCTCGCTGCAGGCCATCAGGACGTCGTAGCATTAATAATGTCGTTGCTGCCGTTGCAAATGATCCTATGGCTATGCCAGCTAGTAACATTGTTGTTACAGGTGTAGTTTTTGCTACGCGTGCAGCCAAAACTACTATCCCAACTGTTATTATGCCTCCTGTAAATGCAGACATAGTGATTATGCTAATACCCAGTGGATTAGCATTAAGATTTGTTGTAATCGCTATAGTTGCACCCAAACCAGCGCCAGACGCAACCCCTACTAGATATGGGTCAGCAAGCGGATTTCTAAACAGGCCTTGGTAAGTTGCACCTGCTGTGGCAAGCGCAGCTCCAGTTAGTGCCATGAGTGCAACTCTAGGCATGCGGATATCAAAAAGTATTGTTGAATATTTACTTATATCCTCAATAGTAATATTCGTAATGTGCAGACGATCCAATATTAGGTCTGTTATTATTCTGGGAGGGATCGGTACGGATCCTATTGCAACACCAAGAATAATTGCTGTAATTAGTATTACAAACAACAGTAATGATGATGCAATAGGTGAATTCAACATACTCTACCTAAGCTAACGTCCATTTTGGACTCCACTAACCCAATCCGATAATAATTTTTGCAAGATTTCTATTCCTACTTTTTAGACTCAATAGTGGTTATGATATTTGCTAGTGTTTCTAGTCCATCGACTATTCGTGGTCCAGGTCGACTGACAAGATCATCGTCAAATTCATATATTTGTCCTGTTTTCACTGCTTTAAGTGTTTCCCAACCGGGTCGGTTTAGAACTGTTGATTTGGTTTGTCCGCCATATTTGCTCGATCCAAGTACAATGATGTCTGGGTCTTCATATATCAGTTGTTCTAAGCTGATCTGCCAGTAAGGTTCATCGCTTATTGCACCTATATTAGTACCTCCAGCTGTAGTTATAAGTATATCGATGAACGAACCATCACCGGGGGTCCATGGTTTAGAAGGTTCACTAGCATCGATTTCGTAGTATACAGATGGAATTGTTGACTGTTTAATTACATTATCTTTGATGTCTTGTACACGTGTTTGCATATCTTTGACCAAAGCGTTTGCGTTGTCGCTGTAGCCAGTGATAGTACCTACATTTTTGATGTCACCGTAGATATCATCTAGGTCAGATGCAATGCTTGTGGTGAAAACTGTGATACCAAGTTTATCTAGTGCTGTTATGTCCTCAGAGTTGGTGATACCAGCGGCCAAAACTAAATCTGGTTCGAGATTTACTATGACTTCTGTATTTACTTGAGGGTATAGACTTCCGATACTTGGTATATCTGCAGTTTCTGGAGGATAATTAGAATATTCGTCTCGGGCCACTAAATTTACATCGGCATTTATAGCAAACAATATTTCTGTATTTGAGGCTGCTAAACTGACAATTTTCTCAGGTGAGGATGTAATTGTAATTTCTCTTCCTAAACTATCAGTTATATTGATATCTTCAGGGGCGGATGTGTTTAAGTATGGTGAGTTCTCCATATTTTGGCAACCACATAAAGTTGCTACAATGAGTATTAAAACAAGCATTTTGGAGACTATGTTTGAGTAAATATTCGATCTTGTTACTGTTGAAGCGAAAAGCATAAAAAAAAACCCTTTCATCCGTGTAAGGCGAAGGGTTGCGGCACATAGTTTCTTGTGTTTGCAGTCCCGTTGCCTCGCGGGATGGTAAACGCAATGTTAGGCGGGCGACCTGGCTTACTAGTTAATCTAGATTACAGTTGCGGGTCAGCGCCGGACTTGCACCGGCTTCGCCTTTATGCCGTCCCTTCCGGGGGTTACGGCACCTAAATTGCTTTATTGATATTAAATTTGGACTATTTTACATTAATATTTTATAAATGCAAATTAATAAATGCAAATTAATTTTTAGAGCATATCCTTGGAAGATCTTTCCAGATGTTCTAAGAATTCTGATCTGGTACGTCTATTTTCAAGGAAATTGCGTCTCATTGCACTAGTTACCATACGGGCACTTGCTTTTTTGACACCTCTCATCATGCTGCATAGATGTAAACCTTCCACTACTACTGCAACCCCCAATGGTTCGAGGGCTGTTTCAAGAAAATCTGCTATTTGACTCGTGAGTTTTTCCTGTAGTTGCAGTCTGTGCGAAAACATATCAACTATTCGTGGGATCTTACTTAATCCTATAACTTTGCCATTGGGTATATATGCTACATGGGCTCTGCCAAAAAAGGGTAACATGTGATGTTCACACATGCTGGTGTATGCGATGTCTTTTACTATAACCATTTCGTTATAGCTGACGTCAAATAATGCGTCATTGATTAATTTGTCAGGGTCAGTTCTATAACCGTCAAAAATTTCAGTGTACATTCTGGAAATTCGATCAGGAGTTCCTTGTAGACCTTGTCGGTTAGGATCTTCACCTATGCTACTTAGTAGTGTATCGACGGCCTTAATAATGCTATCTTGGTCGATTGGGTCGAGAAATAGATCGGAGATAGATTTCAGGTTGTTTTTAGACATAATTATTAGTTGGTTTTCCTTGTTTTATGAGTTTAATGTCATGACGCAGCTTCATAGATTTAGATGGGTGATCGAAAGTTTGAGCAATTTCTTCAAGTGTTTGATTAGTATCGGGATGAATATAGTCGGGGGATATCTCAGCTAGACATAAGGCCACAAAAGCGCGTTCCAGAATCTCATTGTCAGGTATACGTCTATGACCTAAGGTAATGATTTCATTATTGAATAACATGATATCAATGTCAATGGTTCGAGGCGCAAATGGATTGCTGGTTTTTTCTCTGCCTAGACTCTTTTCAATATGTTTTATTCCATTATCATACAGACTTTTTGCTGTTAGCGAAGTTTCTAATATCACTGCTGCGTTTAAGTAATTGGGTTGTTCAATATCACCTAATGCTATGGTTTCCCATACACTGGAGGCACCCATTATTGATCCATAGTTCTCTAACATGATTACTGCAGTAGGAAGATTGTGATCTGGAAAGATATTGGATCCGAGAGAAAGATAAGCTTGGTTCATTGCTGCTAAGATTGTGTTTTGCTGCGTTCTATAGTTATACCAACTGATTTTGCAAATCGTAGGGCAGTTGGCTTTTGTACGTTGACAGATACAGTTTCCACCTGTTGAGACTTTAGACAGATAGTAGCTATTTCTGATGCCAATTTTTCTATCAAGTAGAATTTTGAACTTTCTACTAATTTTATAATCTCTTTTGTAATAGTGCGGTAGTTTGCTGAGTCTGATATATCGTCAGATTCAGCGGCTGGACGACTGTCAACATACAACACTATATTGATTAATACATCCTGAAGATTTCTACGTTCGTCAGGGTTGATGCCTATAATAGCCCTCAAATGGAGGTCAGTAATTTTTATGCGATCAGATTTTGACATTATTGATTTCCACCATAACGTTCTCCACCATCTACAGTTATATATTCAGCAGTTATGTAATCTGATTCTACAAGAAAAATAACAGCACGTGATACATCCAAGGGTGTACCCCAGCGTTTCAATAGTGTGCCAGCGGCTATTCTATCCTTTGTTTTCTTAGAATATTCGTCTGGTGATAGTACTGGGCCTGGTGCAACAGCGTTGACTCTGATGTTAGGAGCTAAGTCAACTGCTAGTTGTCTCGTGAGGGCCATTAATGCTGCCTTGCCGACCGAGTGAGCAGCATATCCTCGACGAGGTAACCAGGCCATGAGATCAACAATGTTGATGATAACTCCAGAACCGGCAGTTTGCATTATTGGTGCAATTATATTTGAGCAGTTGAAAGAACCTTGTATTAACGTGTTGGTTACTTGATCCCAATCTTCGGTTGAATTAGTAGGTAGTTCGGTTTTTGCGAACAATGATGCTGAGTTTATTAGAATTTGAATGGGTCCAAGGAGTTCTTCTGATTCGGATATCATGGTGGATACTTCAGTCTGATTAGCTACATTGGCTTTTCGGGCTATGGCACGCACTCCTAATGTTTCAGCTTCATGAACTGTAGTGTGTGCCCTAGCTTCGGATTGATTGTAATTGACAATTACATCAGCCCCTCTTTGAGCCAATTCCATAGTAATTGCCTTGCCAACTCTATGTGCTCCACCTGTTATCAGAGCTACTTTACCTTCGATATTCATGACTTATTGTGATTATGGAGTGCCTTCCATATGCGTTCTGGAGTGAATGGAAGTTCTCGGACGCGTATCCCTACAGCATCATAGATTGCATTTGCTACTGCTGGAGCTACGCCATTCATAGGTATTTCTGCTACTGCTTTGGCACCATAGGGTCCGTTGGGTTCATAGCTCGGTACTAAAATGGATACTAATTCAGGCATTTCGTCTGCTTGATAGATACGATAGTCTCCAAATCGAGTAACTAGTGAATTACCATTCGCATCATATGGCATCTCTTCAGAGATTGCATACCCTAAAGCTTGAACCATGCCACCATCTATTTGACCCTCTGATGTGATGGGATTAATAGCTGTGCCACAATCCACTGTCATTACTAGTTTTATCACGGTGACTTGTCCCGTTTCAGTGTCAACCTCTATTTCAGCATATTGCACCGCAAATGGAGGAGGTGAATATAGCGACATATGAGATGCGGTTGCCATTATTTGTTGCTGGTTTTCTGTATGTAGGCTATGAAGGGCTATTTCAGACAGGCTAACACTAGTTCCGTTAATCGCGTATACATGTCGATCGTGGATTTTCATGTCATTTGCTTTTGTGTCAAGCATTAAGGATGCTCGATCAAAGATTTGCTCGCGCACTTCTATTGCAGCTTTATGAACGGCACCACCAGATATGAAAGTTGTACTAGATGCATATGCTCCAGTGTCAAATGGAGTGAAATCAGTATCTGATGAATAAACAAGTATGTCCTCTAGTGGTACGCCAAGGGTTTCAGCTGCTATTTGGGCTAATACAGTGTCAGAACCAGTGCCCAGGTCTGTAGCACCTACGAGCACGTTAAAACTTCCATCATCGTTTATCTTTATACTTGCTGCACCCATGTCCAGTCCCGGTATAGCTGTGCCATGCATGCAGACTGCTATACCTAGTCCTCGACGTATGTAGGGTCTGTCCTCATCAATTTTCCAGGCAATATCTTTCTTTCGAGACCACTCAATTTCTTCTTGTCCTATATTGATACAGTCAGTTAATGCACATGAGGTCACTATCTGCGGCTCAATATCACTATCGTCAATTGCTTCACCTTCTCCTATAGCCCCTGTGATAGGTATTGGATCTCCTTCTTGTACCGCATTATGTTTCCTAAAATCAATTGGGTCTATTTTCATATCTAAGGCTATTTCGTCCATGAGGCACTCCAGTGCAAATTCAGCCTGAGGAGCTCCATAGCCGCGGTAGGCACCTGGAATGGGGATATTTGTATACACTACTTCACCCAAAAATCTCATGTTTGGGCAGCGATAGGTTGCTAGTCCACGCATACCTGATACGCTGCAGACTGTAAGTCCATGAGTACCATAGGCGCCAGTATTTTCAACTATATGCAAGTCAAGCGCATTTAAAGTGCCGTCTTTCATAACTCCGGCTCGATAAGTTAGTGTTTGTGGATGCCGAGAGCGTGAACTGGTAAATTCTAGTTCTCTAGAGTATTCAAAGCGTACTGGTCTGCCTGTAGCAAGTGTTAGGTGAGCACATAGGTCCTCAATGAGCATTTCTTGCTTTCCTCCGAAACCTCCGCCCAATCGCGGTTTGATTACTCTGATACGTTTAACAGGCAAGTTTAGTAGTGGAGCAATCATCCGCCGTACATGGAACGGGACTTGGGTGCTGCTTCGGATAACTAATCTGTCTTCTTCATCCCAATAAGTGACTACGACATGAGGCTCAATATGACCTTGTTGCACTTGGTGTACTTTATATGTGCGCTCATAAACATGATCCGAATCTGTAATTCCTTGTTCTAAATCTCCGATATTTGCCTTTATTTCAGCGGCCAGATTTCGTTCAGGTGATGCAATTGATACAGCATCAGGCTCATCATGTATTTGAGGAGCATCAGATTTGAGGGCTTCTTCAGCCTCAAATACAGCTGGTAATACTTCGTAATCCACTTCTATATACTTTAAGGCTTCCAGTGCAATATCAGATGTTTCAGCTGCTAACACAGCTACCCGGTCCCCAACATACCTGACTTTAGAGTCTAAACTCACCTGATCCCATGGAGGTGGGTTAGGATATGATTGACCACCGCTGGCATAAATCACTCTTGGTACGTCAGCATATGTGAGTACTGCATGCACTCCAGGAATTGATAAAGCTTTGGAGGTGTCTATATTTGTTATTCTGGCATGTGCATGTGGGCTGGTCAGAAGTGCTGCATGCAGCATATTGGGCAATTCAATGTCATCTGTAAATACTGGGCGTCCTTTTGCTAGTCTAACCGCGTCAACTTTAGGTTCTGGATGTCCAACAACATCTGTTGTTTCAGTAGTTGTAATTGTTGAGATATCAACACGTGGTTCAGTCAACACATTCCCTGAAGATTGTAGCGAATCTGGGAAATCTGGTATCTTTGGCTCATCAGTAAGGTAGATATCTCTTACAGATATACCAGCTCTTTCTATGGGTGGAGGCGTTTCTCCGCGTATTAGCGTGGCTGCTCGTAAGACGGCTTGCACAGGTTTAATATAGCCTGTGCATCGACATAATACTCCACTTAGTGCGTCACGAGCTTCGTGTTCAGTTGGATTATCATTTTTGTCAAGCAATTCTTTTGTTGCTAGTATCATTGCAGGGGTACAGTACCCACATTGGATAGCACCAGTATCGACAAATGCCTCTTGAATTGGATTTAGTTTGTGACGATGGGTAATACCTTCAAGAGTTTCAATTGTTTTGCCTTGCACTTGACCTGAGAGCAGGACACAAGTTGGAGATAGTTTGCCATCAATTAGTACTGAGCATGCTCCACATTCGCCGGTTTCACACCCGTGTTTTACACTCCACAACCTGTTGCGTCGTAGCGCAGCTAGTAGCGATTCGTTAGGAGCACAAGTTAGTGTAGTGTCCGTGCCGTTAAGATTAAACTGTATATCCATTATTGTTTTGATAAGCTTTTTTTGATAGCCCGGACTGTTAAGATAGTGGCTATTTCAATGCGATATTCTGCACTGCCGAGATAGTCGCTATATTTGTGGTCTGCAGAGTCTTTGATTGCTTCATGGATCGTACCTTTTATTTTGGAGGCACTTAGATTGACAATAGATGAGTCTATAGTTTGTATGGCAATTGGTTGTTCACTTATTCCAGATACTGCTATGCGCATGTCAGTGATGTTGTCTTCTTGTATTACTAAGGCAACTGCAGAACAAACAATGGATTTATCAAGTGGGGTTCGGGATACTCTTTCCAGGCTAGTGTTTACTGATTGTATTGGGATTCTTATTTCAGTTATTATGCTATCGGGATTAAGGTCGATAGGTTGTATAGGGAACTCATAAACATTGTCTGGGTAACAAATGGCATTTGCTTCGAGGATCATTAGAGCTAAGCATAATTCTGGAGAGCTTTTGACTGACAATAAAGTTCCGCTTACGCTGGCCAAATTACGTAATCCGCGATGTGTGGCTATTTGCGCAGCATATGACAGGATGCCATTAGCATATTTCTGTATAGGTTCTGCATTGACGAGTTCTTGCAGGCTAGTCAGAGAACCGATTCGTATTAAATTGGTTTCGTCTGTATTGATGTAAGCCAGGCCTATTTGACTCAGATCAATTGCAGCTTCCCATTTGCGTTCATGCAGTGGTATTGGGTATGTGCCCAACAAGACAGGCTGGCTGCTAATGTTTTTCCGTGCCAGAAGTTCGGATGCTTCCTCGATATTGCTTGGGCGGTGATATTCTCTTAAGGTCATAATTGTATTTAGTATGTTATTAGCAACTTATTTCTTAGATTCTAGCATGTTTTATCTATGTTTTAGAATTTGTCGTGTAGCATTGTGTCCAGGGTATCCAGAAACTCCACCTCCGGGGTGCGACCCTGAGCCGCACATATACAAGCCATGGATAGGAGTTTTATAATTGCCGTAGCCTATAGTCGGCCGCATTGAGAACAGTTGGTGAGGCGATAGTTCTCCATGGAATATGTTCCCTTGCGTTATACCCAATTTGCGTTCAATGTCAACTGGAGTCAAGATTTGCTTATGCAGTATTATATTTCTTATGTTAGGAACATACTGTTCCAGTGTGGATATTACTGTTTCTCCAAAGTTGTCCCGTGTGGTTGCATTCCAACCTTCTTTAAGGTCATAAGGTGCGTATTGCACAAAGATTGACATAACATGTTTGCCGGGAGGAGCTAGGTCGTGATCTAAAATTGATGGGATAAGTATGTCTAAATATGGTTCGCTGGAGTAATTTCCGTATTTGGCTTCATCATAGGCTTTTTCTAGGTAGTTTATTGATGGGCTGATTGATATTGCACCTTGTAGGTGATCTCCAGGCTTGGGCAAGCACTTAAATACAGGTAATGAACTCAGTGCCAAATTTACCTTA